>Ga0182021_10004322_pt1 | contig 16704 bp, 10 predicted proteins | sample 612E3MmetaG_FD_120493 | JGI IMG/M metagenome (GOLD analysis project Ga0182021, IMG submission 120493) | Permafrost microbial communities from Stordalen Mire, Sweden - 612E3M metaG (Illumina Assembly) | ecosystem: Environmental > Terrestrial > Soil > Wetlands > Permafrost | place: Sweden...
CAGGTTGCCACATTAGGGCTTGCGTTCGCACGGGGGCAACAACACGCGCCCCCAGGGATCGAAAACGGCGCGGCCAATATCCGGGTGTCAGTTACCACGTCGTGAACCGGGGCGGCCGGCGCGAGGACATTCTTGTGGTTAACTGCCTGCCCGTAACAAGTATCCAGATGTCGTTTTCCTGAGGAAACCAAGGGCTTTGCCGCCGGGAGCGGGAAGTTGAGCTAGGCGGTCGGCAATGAATCGGTTACGCTTATGCGATTCCCTCCGCCCCGCCCAGAAGGCGCCAACGGCCACTGCGCTACCGCGGGGCGGTCAATTGCTTGAACTCGGGCAACTGGCGGAGCGATGCGAAACGGGGGTCCTGGATCAGTCCAGCGCGCAAGTCGCGCGCTTTGGCATCCTGCTTGAGCCGTTTGTCACTCAAGTCCACGGCCTGGCGTAGCGCCGTCATGGCCTCCTGCAATTTGCCCAACGCGGTTTTGAGGGCTGCAACGTCATGCCAAACCTCCGGCTTTTCGGGTGAAAGCTTTGTCAGACGGTCGAGGGCGGCTTCCAGTTTTTGGTAGTTGGTCAGCGCCGCGTATTGCTGGGCGGCTTGCACCACGGCGTTGGCATCTGCCTGGGGGTTGCTGACGACCTGATCCAGGATACGCGTGGCTGCGTCGGTCTGTTGCAACTGCTGATACCCCTCCGCGAGGCCAATGGACGCCAGGAAATCCGTTGGGTTGGCGCGCGCTTGCGCCTCGAGCTTTGCGACCGTGCGCTGCACGCCATCGAGGTTGCCGATGCTGGCGTAGGCCTGGAGCAGGGCGCGAAACGCGTTCGCCTCGGCCCGGGGATGGTTCAATACGCGGTCGAGCACCTCCAGCCCCCGAGGGGTCTGCTGCGCCTCCAAATAGGCGGCCGCGAGATTGAACAACAACTGCAGGTTGGTCGGGTTGTCTTGAACCGTCTGTTCCATCTGCGCCAGGCTGAGTTGCTTGGGATTGATCGCGCCCTGCCGCTGCTTGAGTTGTTCCAGGTACTTGACCACATCGTTGACCTGGTGGTTGTAAGGGTCGAGTTTTTGGCAGGTCGAGACAATGAGCAACGCGTCATCATAGCGCTGCACGCTGCATAGAAGGTTCACATAGCGAAAGACCGCTTCCGGGCTGTAGGGGCAAAAGGCGAAGGATTGCCGGAAGGCAAAATCCGCTTCGCGGAAGAGCCGCTGGAATTCAGCATCGGTCTTGGGACGATACTCCGGCGGACACTGCGGACTCAGACGCCAGGCATAGACGCCGGCAATCGAGCTGCGCAACTTGGAGAAGGACTTCTGGGCCTGGTCGTCACGGACAAACTTGCGGTCGCCTTTGAAACCGCTGAAATCGCGGCGCAGATAGACTTTTTCGACGAAGGCCGCGATTTCCTTGATGCTGGTGTCGTAGGTGACCCAGTTGCCGATGAGCCGTTCCGAGTACTGGGTCCAGAATTCGTGGTCTTTGTTAAGGATGTCTTCGGTCAGGCCAGGCAGAGGCTGGCGGTTGATCTTCATGATGATCCCGAAGGGCGTGAGGTGGGGGTACATCCATTTGAGGGGAAAACTTTCTTCGAGGAAGAATTCGTTCTTGGGACTGTGATCAAATATCACTTTGGCCAACAGGCCGTTGATGTTCATTACGGAAACCTGGCCGGCGATCTGGAGCTTATTGTCGTTGGTGGTCACACTCTCACCCGGTTCAAGCTGGCCAAGCGCGGCTCGCCGCCCGGCATCTTCGAGGTATTCCGAGTAGCAGCGGTCCGAATCCCTGAGGGTGGGGATGTAGATTTCGCGGTCGGGGTAGAGTCCGCCCAGGCTCCTGGCGATCTCGGCGGGATAGGCCGCTTCCAGCAGCAGGCGGTTGAGGCGAATGCGGGTAGCGCCTTGCGGGTTTTCTTTGATGAAATCGGCAAGGTACTCCGACATCTGCACCTGCTTGAAGCGCTCGGGCTCGTAGAGCGGGGCTATTTTGGACAACGGGGCGATTTCCGCATCAAGCTGTTGTCGTCTCTCGCGCAGCCCGGCAGAGGCTGTGCCGGCGGCGATGTCCTCGTCCATCGAAGCTTTCTCTTCCTGCCGGGCCTTAAGCTGCCGCTTGACCTCGAGGTCGCGTCCCAGCAGCCGATTCAGGTCCTGGGCCAAGCTGAAGCGCAGGCGCGGTGAGTCGCCCTGACTGACGAGGAGCTGTTGGGTGGGCGGGCTGAGGTTTTCGTAAAGGTATTTTGAAAGCGGATCCTGCCGGGCGCCGGGACGCAATCGGGCGGCGAAAGCGGGCAGGTCGGTAAAGTCCTTGTCCGTAAACCAGGAGGTGTAGGTGCGCCGGCGCTCCTCCACGCGGTCGCCCAGCCGGGCAAAAAACCGGTCGAGCGGTTGCACGGCTCGGGCCAGCCAGTTGGTCGTGTAGTTCTGCGCGCGCTCCGCTTCCGGGCGGCAGAGTTCCTGGAAGAAGGGCGGATCAATCTGCCGGCTGCGGTTGTATTGCGCCCGCAGGTAGCACAAGTAAGTGCCGTCCGCCAGGGCGTTCTGCGTGATGATATAGACATCGCGGCGGTCAAACCGCTGGTCTTCTTTGGGCTGGCAATCATGCGGAATGAAGCTGTCGCAGAAGATCATGTAGGTGGGGCAGAACCGGCCCGGATCGGTGCCGCCGAAGAGAATGGCGTCTTTCGTCATTTCGGGGTACAGCGGCTTGCCGTCAGCGCCCTTAAAAGGGGGCGTGAACATGTCATGGCCGAACCAGTAACCGAACCAGTGATTGCGCTCTTCGTTATCCGACCAGTGGGTGAGGATGGAATGGAGGGGCATCAAGGTAAAAACCGCCAGCGCGATGGCCAGCGGCGCCCGGTGGCGATAGAGCGCCAGGGCGGCCAGGTAAGTAACCGTGCTGCCGATCAGAATCAGCCCGGCATAAACCGGCAGTCCATACTGATCCCGGTTTGTAATCGTGCGGCCGATAAAGGATAGCAGCGTTCCGAGGCCGATGCTGGCGCCTTCGCCGAAGAAAGTGTTCTCCGTGAGTTCGCTGAGCGAGCAGAAGGCCAGCGCGACCGCGACACCCGCGCCGGCCAATCCCCAGGGGCGGAACCGCTCGTAATGGGTCGCCATGTAGGCCGCAATCAAAGTCAGACCGTAGCCCACGAACAGCGCGATGAGTGTGTGCGAAGCGGTGAAGAAAACGCGGTTGAGTTCCTGGGCTGCGCGGTCGGCGGGCGGATTCAGCAGGATCAGCAGCAGCACGCCTAGGCACAGGTAAATGGCGGTAATGCCGATCATCCAGGCGCGCTCGCGCCGGTGCATCTTGAGAAAGAAGAGGAACGGCACCAGGGCCAGAAACACATAGACCCAGTTGAATTCGTCCACGATGCCCCGGCCCATGTTGACCAGTTGCATGGCGAAAACGAGCGGGTGGTGAACCACATCGCTCGGGTTGGTTTTGTCGTATTGGCCGCGCGAGAAGGCGTGGATGAAGCCCTCGACGGTGCGCGGATAGCCCCACTCCATGGGCGGGTTGGTCATGCCCGCCAGGGGCATGTAGAAATAGAAGGCGGCGCCGAGCAGCCAGGCCACGCCGCAGAGGATCACGACCAGCCATTCCAGCCCCAGCTTGCGCGTCAGCCAGGCCAGCGTCAGAAAGCCGGCGAGCGTCGCCAGGGTCAGGACGAGGCCAACGGCAGGCGCACCCAGCGCGCCGGCAGCCGCCACACAGGAGGCGGCGAGCAGCAAATCACGACCCAACTCGAGGTTGCGGTCACGAGCCGTCGCCTGGCTCCCGATGGTCGTGAGACCGATAAACACCAAATACGCCAGAATCGAGCAGACGCCAACGACGTTGAAAATCACGAACACCGCGGGGTTCTGCTCCAGGCCGGTGAGGATGTGCTTCCGGGTCAGGATTAATCCGCAGAAATAGATGATGCTGTTGCCGAGGAAGAGGCTTCGGCCCATGCGAAAATCGGCGGCGGCGATGGCCACTTCGATCCCCATCGCGGCGACGATGAGGGTTTGGTGATTAGTGAAGCAGAGGCCATGGAAAAAGAGAGCGTAATAGAGGAACCGCCGCTGGTGCGGCGCATAGATCCAGCGCAGCAGGCAGAGCAGGACCACCATGAACGACGCGACACCAAAGGAATAGACCTCGACGATGACCGACTGGCTCCACATGAAGCCGTTGTAGCCGAGCAACATGCCGGCAACAAAGCCGGAGACCATGCAGATGGCGCTCTCCCAATGGCCCGTTATCGCCTTGAGGTCTTCAATGCCTTCCATCAGGAGACTGCTCCCACGCGAGACCAGCAGGCCGAGCAGCCCCGCGGCCAGCGCGCCTCCGGTGGCCTCGCCGAGCGCCACCCGCCAGGCGACATTCTTGAACGGCACCAGCACCGTCCAAAGCCAGGTATAGAGGGTCCAGAAAGGATAGCCCGGCGGATGCGGAATGCCCGCGTAATACGAGCCCGTCGCCAGTTCACCCGAGTCCTCGAGCGTCAACTCCGGGGCAAGGGTCAGGTAATAGCCGATCCAGACGGCGGCGAAGGTGAACAGGAACGTCAACCAATCAATCCGGCGGAAGAGTGGCGGCAGGTCAGCCGGGCCTTTGGCAGACGGCGAGAGTGCCGTGGGGGTGCTCATAGCGGGCTCGGGACCAAGTGGCCGGGCAGAAACCGCCGGCCATCAGTCATTCGCTTTGGCTGGTGATGGCGAAGTGAACCCGGCTGACGAGCCTCGGGCGGGAGTCCGTTTGAAAGCATCGGCGGGCAAATTATTGTGTTCGGCTTGGAAGCTGCCGGGCAGGTAGGCGGCCGCGCTCTGGTTGCTGAGGATCATGGCGACCATCGGGGTGGAAAGCGGTGTGCCCGTGAGGCCGGCGCCATAGCGTTGATTGAAGAGCACGCACATCAGCAGCAAGGCGACCGCGGCCGGCGCCAGCCAGCTCAGCCGGAAAGACGGCAGCGGTTCGGCCAGAGCGGCGGGGGCGCCAAAGAGACGGGCCTCAAGCCCCTTCGAGGGGCGGCGCAGCGTCCACGAAAGCAATTGCTTCTCCAACTCGTTCATCTCGTTCATATGATGGTCCTTTCAACCGCAGTCTCAGTTTCTGCAGGCCGTAGCGGTAACGGCCCGCGGCCGTGTTGGGTGAGATGTCCAGCAGCTCACCGATTTCTTCAAACGTGTGCTCATGCCAAACCTTGAGGACGATCACCTCGCGCTGCTCCCGGGGCAGCCGGGCCAGCTCCCGCATCGCGGCCCCCTCCGCCGGGGTTTCGCCCGGCGACCGTTCAAACCAATGTCGCGACTCCAGCTCCCGCGTCAACCGGCGCCACAGCCCGCGGCGATAATTCAAGGCCCGGTTGCGGAAGCTCCGCAGGCAGTAATGCTCCGGCAACTCGGGCGGCTGCGGGCGCGCCATGAGCGCGACAAAAGTCTCCTGCAAGACGTCCTCCGCCTCGACGTGGCTCAAGCCCAGCGCCCGCCCGTACAGGATAAGTTCGGGCGCTTTCGCACGATACAGGCCTTCGCACCAGCCGGCTGGCTCAGCAACGTTCACAAGTTCACCCCAATAGACACTGGAAAGCGGAAATCTGTATAAAAAAAGACCGGGCCTGAATGCCCGGTCTCTGCTGACAGTTTTCTTGGCCTCTTAGTTCGCCAGGCGGAAGAACCTCTGGGCCTCCAGGAAGTTGCTCGTATAGGGAGCGAGGGTCACGCCGGGCACATTGGTATAGGTGCCGCTGACGTTGACGGAGGTTTGGAGGTTGTGAGCCCCGGTCCAGCTTAGCACCGTCTGACCGCCAATGCGCGTGGCCGAAAGAATCGGTCGTGGCGGCGGAGTGGGCGTGACTCTCACGGGCCCAACGAGGATCTCGAACGATTAGGGAGCGCAGTTCCACAGCCAAAGCTCGTTACAGAAGCCCTGGGTTATTCGCTCTTCACGCCGTAAAACACCGGCGCATCCGTGCCCACCGTGGAGATGGTGAACGCGCCGGGAGTGACGAAGTTGGTGGCCACGCGTGTCCAACTGTCCAGCGCAGTGCTCAGGCGGGCGGATTTGAGGAGGACGAAGCGTGTAGCGGAGCCGCCGGCGTATTGGAGGGCGGCGCCGTCGCAATTAGTGATGCGCACCGAAGTCAGCACATTGGAGCAGCACGCACTGAGGAGATGGAACCTGATGCAGTCGGCGTAATTGCGCCCATCGTCGCCGCTGACGTATTTGAAATCAATGTGCGGCTGGGTGACACCCGGCCGGTTCGTAAGGTAGCACGCGAACCCCCAGACGTTGGCGCAATAGGCCGATTGAAACGCGGTGGTGTTGGTCCAGCCGCCCGCAGCGGTGGCGCCAAAGACGCCGCCGAGGTCGCAATTGGTGGAACCGACGTTCATGACGATATTCGTGCTGGCGTTGAAATCCGGCAGCGTCACATCCACCTCATAGACAACATGTTCTCCATCGCCAGCCGTCGTGCCCAGGTTGTGGACCAGGCCGTATCCCTCACCCACGACCATCGTGCTGGCGGTGTGGAAATAGGAACCGACGCGGTAGGGAGTGCTGACGGGGTTGGTGGCGGTGCTCGTGGGCTGCGCGGTGGCATAAGCCGGGCCACCGTTGGCAATCCAATAAAAGGGAGGATCCCAAACGGAAAGGCTGACGGAAGAGACGCGCGCGGCACAGATATGGTCCTGCCCCAATGCCGGGATAGAGCTCCAGGCGGCCAGGCCCAGGGCGACGAGCGCCCTTATGACTCCGTGATTGAACCATTCGGTTTTCATCTTTGGCTTTCTCGACAGCTTTGCTGCCTTTCGGAAGGGCCGCCGCCAGGTACTTGGGCGTCTGCCTCGCTGTGTCGAGGCGTCTGGCGGGAATCGGGAGGCGGCGCAGAAGTGGCCGAGGCGGGACGACAATTGGCGGGCGACCGATATTCGGCGGGGCTGCCACAAACTGCCCGGGCCACTCGCATTAGCAAAATCGTAGAGCGTCCGCGCCCGCGCACAAGCCTTTTTATGGAAAGATAGCCGATGATTCAAGCAGCCCGCCTTGCCAACTGTGCCAGCCTGGTCTATATTTGAGCCATGATCATCATCCGGTTTCCAGATGACAAAGCAAAGCGCCGCGCCTTGGGTTTCTTACCTGGCCGATTCTCCTTCAAGAGCTGGGCCACCGGCGAAATGATGGTGCCGGACAACGCCCTCCCTTTTCTCGCCGTCGAAGGCATTCCCTTTACTGTCGAAGGCCCAGCCACTTATGAGCGCCTTGCGCCGTTACGAGATCCTGCTGCCGTCCCAGTTTAATGACGGCCGCCCCATCCCGCCGGACCTGGTCGCTGACACGCTCCATGAGTTGGAGCAGGCGTTCGGCGCTGTCTCCTGCGAGATACAGACCATTCTTGGCCTTTGGCGTCGAGAAGGAGAACTCTACCGGGACAGCCTGGCCCGCGTGTTTGTGGACGCGGAGGACACGCCCCAAAACCGCCAGTTCTTCGTGCAGTTCAAGGAACGTCTGAAAAACCGCTTCCAGCAAAAGGACATTTGGCTGACCACTTATCCGGTCGAGGTCATTTGACCGCCCGTAAGTGGCCCGCAGCTCGCACGGCTCCGGCTGGGCAACTGCTCCAAGGCCGAACTTCATGCCTGGCCGGAGCTGCCGCTCCTGCACCCGATTTTTCAAGCTCGGGAACAGGGAGACCCGCTGGTAAAAGCGCTCTGGTAGCTTTCAGGGTTGGGGGGCGATGGGGTGCAGCGAGGCGAGGCGATGGAGTACTCGCACCATCAAGCGCGGCTCATGGACGCAGAAGTCTGGCTTGCCCGGTGCCTGGACAAAAACCGTGATGCAAGCCCCACCTTTCAGACAGGCCTTAACTTTCGTGTTCCCTCCACGCCCGCAGTCGGGTAAGCTCTTGCCTCGTGCAAGCGACTTCCTGGCGTCACGGCGTTACGAGCTACCAATGGCTCGTTCTGGTCGTTGCCTGGCTCGGTTGGGTGTTCGATTCCATGGACTCCACCATTTACGCCCTGGTGCTGCACCCCGCGCTGCACGATTTGTTGCACGCTCAGACCGGCGGCACGGTTTCCCAGGAAGCGATCGGCTGGTATGGCGGCATTATCTTCTCGGTTTTCCTCATTGGCTGGGCCATCGGCGGCGTGTTGTTTGGGATTATGGCGGACCGGCTCGGCCGCACGCGGACCCTCATCTTCACGATCCTCATCTACGCGCTGTTCACCGGCCTGGCCGCTTTGTCGGCTACCTGGTGGCAACTGGCCATTTACCGGTTCCTTACCGCCCTCGGCATCGGCGGCGAATGGGCGGCAGGCGCGGCGCTGGTGGCCGAGGTCTGGCCCGAGCAGAAACGAGCCAAAGCGGCGGGTGTTCTCCAGTCAGCGTGGGCAGCGGGCTTTCTCATCGCTGCCGTCGTCAATCTCCTGATGCGCCAATCGGGTTGGCGCCCGCTCTTTGTGGTAGGGATTGCTCCTGCGGTGGTCGCGCTGTTCGTGCGCCTCTGGGTCAAAGAGCCGGAGCGATGGGTCCAGGCTCAGGCGCGGGAACAACAGACGGGCATCACGCGACCGCGAAAGCTGGCGGAGCTTTTCCAGCCCAGCCTGCTCCGCTCGACCCTCGTCGGCTCCGGCCTCGCCTTCGTTGCCGTGTTCGGCCTATGGGGAGCGACGAATTGGACGCCGACCCTGGTGCGCTCCCTTCCCGAACTGCAAGGTTCAGACGCTGCCGCGCTGACAAGCTATGTCAGTTATGCAACCATACTGCTCAACGCGGGCGCGCTCGCCGGCTACCTCAGCTTTGGCCCCTTGGCGGATCGGTTCGGGCGACGCGCAGTATTCGGGCTGATGTGTGTCGGCAGTCTGGTGATGTTGCCCGTGACGTTCTTGACCCCGCGCTCCTTTACGCAGGTTCTGCTGCTGCTGCCGCTGCTGGGTTTCTTCAACAATGGCATCTTCAGCGGCTTCCCCATTTACCTCCCCGAGTTGTATCCCACGCGCCTCCGTGCGACGGGCGCCGGCTTTTGTTTCAATGTTGGCCGCGTGCTCGCGTCCGCCGGCCCATTCTTGACCGGGTTCCTGGTTACGGCTCTGGGCGGCTTTGGCCGCGCCGCCAGTGCCATCGCGCTGATTTACCTCTTCGGGCTGCTAATTCTCCCCTTCGCGCCGGAGACCAAAGGCCAACCGCTGCCCGAGTGATAATGCCAGCGGCTCAATTAGCCGCCGCTGTCCGCATTTCCCAGGAGTCTCGCCCGTAATCAAAATCGCCCAAGGCTCTCGTGAAGGTGGCTGCGGCAGGCGCTACGACCAGCGATCGGGCCGAGGACTTGACGCTCTTTGAAATAGCAGCAAATGGCAGCGCAACCAGGAAAACCGCACTGCCCGCCACGGTGGTGACCAGGAGCGCCGGCCGGACCACCAACGCATCGGCGGCCACGACCAATGGATCCTGCTCAGGGGACGCAAAGGCGGGAGTGGAGGTTGCCCAGCCAATCGCGGCTGTGCAAACGATAGCAATCACTTTTTTCTTCATAACTATTTTCACTTAGTCCCCCGAACTTCGCTCGTGACTGCTCAAACTTCAACTTTATGCCTAGCCAAAAAGTACGGACAAACCGTCCGCATTGTGCCCTGAAGATCTTATCCCCCGCCCAGAGTTCTGACTTTCTCCAGGATCATCGGCCGGGCTTCTTCCATCATCTCTCGCATGTCGGCGTAACGAAGCGTGCGCTGTTCAAACGAGCGTTTCTGCAGCATCCCCAGAAAGCGGCCCTCGAACTCCTTAAAGTAAGACCCGTAGATGTGATAGCTGTCCGCCAGGTGACAGTAGCGGCCCACCTGCACCGGCTGGCCGCCGAGCTCAGCGATCCGCTTGGCGATGCGCTGCTGCAACTGCACCAGAGCGAAGATGTTCATAAAAGCCGCTTTGTAGGCGTCGTTGGAGCGGAAGCGCACATTCATGCTCAGGACCCGTCGGCCTTCCTGCTCCAGCAGGCGGCACCAGACGCTCTGCATGCAGGCCGGGTCGTAGCAGTCGTTGTCTTCCCAGACCTTCCAGGTGATGGCCTGCGCGCGGCGGGTGTGGGGTGTCTTGGCCAGTTTCTGGCACAGGATCTCGATCTGGTCGAAAGGTCTGAGGGTGGGCACCTCGTATTTGAAGAGGCGCTGGTGGTAGGTGTATTCCCAACGGGTATCTTTCGGGTCATCAGGATCGCGGACCAGGTGGTCCTTGATGCCTTCGCAGACCTCCATAACGTATTCCTGCAGTTCGGCCGGCCCGCCGGGGAAATCCTTGTGGATCATCGGCTCGCTCAGCGGGTCGGTGATCGTGATGATCATCGTGGCGTCCTTGCTGGGCGGGTCTTCGGGCTTATCGTATTCCGTTTTGAGGTCGCAGCCCCCCCGGTGGAGTTCGACCAGGGACAGTTCCCAGGCCCGAGCGATACAATCAGCCTCTACGTGTAGAACAGGTATGCCTTTCATAATTGTTTACGGGTGGAGATAGCCCGGGGTAGCCGAGTGCAGTGTCACAGGTCAACCCAAGACACCGTTGGTCTGCGGCTCAGGGTGCTTGGCATGAGCCGGTCGCCGCAGGGCAGCGACGGCTTCGTCCACCGCCTCGCCGAGGACAGTCAGCCCTTCGCGCACGGCTGCTTCGGGGATCGTCAGGGGCGGAGCGATCTTGACCGTCTGCCCCCATGCGCCGACGGGCGCGAAGAACAGCAGCCCTTTGTGGAAACAGCGTTCGATGACATTGTGCGCCAAGTCGGGGTTCGGTTTCTTCTTGCCCGGCTGGGTCATCTGCAAGCCGCCGACCAATCCCCGGCAACTGTAATGGCCGATCATATTCGCATGGCGCTGCTGAATCCGCTGCAAACCCGCGTCCATGATCTCGCCCATCCGCGCGGCATTGCCGGTCAGGTTCTCGGCCAGAATCTTTTTCACACTGGCCAGGGCAGCGGCGCAGCAGACCGGGTTGCCGGTGTGCGTGCTGGTCATCGAGCCCGGCGGGAACTGGTCCATTATTTCCGTCCGGCCTAAAACCGCGGATAGCGGCAAGGAGCTGCTGATGCCCTTGCCACAGCAGATCACGTCCGGCGTGACGCCGTAATGCTCGAACGCCCAGAATTTGCCGCTGCGCCCGAAACCCGCCTGCACTTCGTCGAAAATGAGCAGGGCGCCCTGAGCCCGGCACCATTCAGCAAGCCGGTGGATGTATTCAACCGGTGCGAAGTCCGGTCCCACCCCCTGGAAGGTCTCAAACATCACGCCCGCGACTTGTTCCGGGCGCAAGCCTTTCTTGTCCAGCGTGGCAAGGAAATGCTCGAAGCTGGTGTCCTCGGTCCAGTACCCGTCGGGGAAGGGGACTTGCACAATGGCAGGGTCCTCGTTGACGATCCAGCCTTTCTGTCCCGGAATCCCGCCCGCCTGCTGTGCGCCCAGGGTGCGCCCATGAAAGCCGCGCTCCGCGCCGACGATGCCGATCTTCTTCGTGCCCCCTTTGCGAATGCCGTGTGCCCGAGCCAGCTTGATCGCGCACTCGGTGGCTTCCGAGCCGGTGGTCAGGAGAAACACTTTGTCCAGACCCTTCGGCGCGACGCTGACCAGCAGTTCCACCAGGGCGGCTCGTTCTTCGCTGGGGAAAACGTAATTGTGCAGCAGACCGCTGTTGACCTGGTCAATGACGGCCTGCCGGACCTCGGGCGCGCCGTGACCGGCATTCGTCACCAACACGCCCGAACTCCAGTCGAGCCACTGGTTGCCATACTTGTCAAAAACGAAGATGTCCTCGGCGCGGTCCCAAACCAACGGTGGCTGACCGCGCATGGACTGCGGTTCAAACCGGCGCAGCTTCTCGAGCGTCGGCACCGAGTCCGGATGGGGCAGCGGCGTGACAATCCGGCGATAGGTGGTTTCAACCCGCGGCACCTGGCGCGGGGTGATGCTGAATTCTCTGCCCATAAAGTATGGCGGTTAGTTAATCACAGTAGGGCGGGGCCGCAACCCAAGAGTCGCTGAGCTTCAGGATGGCCGCCGTGTTCAGCATGGCTTTGGGCACAAAGCTGCTCACGTCCACGAACTCCGGCAGCTTGGAACCGTCCGGACTGCGCTCGGAGCAATGGTCGTTGTCGCCCCACGGACCCAGGCCATCGAGGGTGGGGACGGCGTCCCAGATGAGGTTGCCGTCGCTCAGGCCGCCGCGTTCCTCGCAGTTGACGGCCAGTTCGAGCTCGTTAGCAGCTTCTTTCCAGAGTTGATAGAGTCGGTCGGTAGCCGGGTTGCGGGGCCACGGGCTGGATTCAGTGAGGATTTCCACCTTTACCTCGCAGGTGAAGCCGTCGGCCGGACTGCGCACCTCGCCTCGGCCCCCCAAAGCGAGCAGACCAGTTCTGCCCTGCGCGTAGGCTTCAGGGGTGAAGGCGCGAAACTCGCCCTCCGCCATCGCCTCGTGCGGAACGCGATTCAGGACCGTGCCGCCGCCGATCGTGGCGACGTTGACGGTCAGACCGCGGGAATAGTCCGTGAGGGCTGCGATGCGCTCGACCGTCAGGCCGAGTTGAACGATGGCGTTGCCGCCGTGCGGGTGCTTGCCGCCGGCGTGCGAACCCCGCCCGCTGACCGTGACGCGCCACGTGCCCCGGCCTTTACGCGCCACGATCAGGGTGCGTTCTTCACCAACACGGCCCTCGGATTCGAAGACCAGCGCCGCCAGCGTGCCGCGGTCGAAGTGGCGGCGGCACACGTCTCCGAAATCCGGCGAGTAGCACTCTTCGGAAGAATTCCAGATCAGCTTCCAGGTGAGGTCTTCGAATACCTCGGGCGCATAAGTCCGGAGGGCCGACAGCACCAGCCACATCATCACCGACCCGCCCTTGATGTCGTGGGTTCCGGGGCCAAAAATGCGGTCCCCTTCCGGTTGCCAGCGGAAGTTGTTGCGCGCCTCTTCTTCGGGCGGGAAGACCGTATCGAGATGCGAGACCATGGCGATGCTCTTTGGCGAGCGCCCGCGCCGGGTCAGCACCAAATGATCGCCCCACTCGCGATTCATCGAGGGCACAAACTCAGCCGTAAAACCGAGCGGCGCGAAACATTCTGCCGTGAAGCGACCCAGCCGGTTCACGCCCTCACGGTTGGCAGTATAGCTGTTGATGCCGACCATCTGCCGGAGCATCTCCAGCGCCGCAGGCATTTGACCCCTGAGAAACTGGGACAGCGTGGCAACATCAATCATGGGCGGGAGAATGCGGGGAACGTCACCTCGGGTCAACTCCGGCCAAGATGGAACAGTCTAATCCCAAAAGAAGGGTCAAACCGTAGGTTGGTCGAAGCGCCGCTTTGGCACTTGACGCGGCTGCCCCAAACCCCGAAACGCGGCTCGGCGCCCTACCGCGGCCTGACCCCTCCCCCATTTTTCTCAATTCTGGTATTGACACCCGCAAGGCAGCTCGCTAAGATGGGCCAAAATCGGTGAGAACTCAGCGCGACCCAATCTATGGTTTGACCCCTTTCCAGAATCTCGTGTGCTTTTCGAAAGATTCTTCTGTTGCGCGAATCGCCCCGGGCGTGGTGGAATCAGAAAGAGAGAAAGATTTGCTTCGGTTGGCCGGGCAAGTGGCTGACCCAGCGCTGGAGGCCGGTCCTGCAAGGCCAGCCTGCCCCCGTGTGGCGTTAGCCTCTAATGCCCCGCCCTGCCTGAAACATGAGTTCAAATATCAACCAATGACTCGTTAACGATGGGGCCAAAAGCCCCGCTGCTTCTGCCGTCAACCTGAAGCAGAACAACGCAAGAATAAAGTTATGAAGAAGCCGCAACAAACCAGTTGTTTTGGCCGGCTCATTGCCTGGCCATCCTCATCCATAAGAAACCCATCAATCCCTGTAATCGTGAAATCACACTTCGTCACCACCATGAAAAACAAACCTTGTATGAAAAATCGAGTTCAAGTCCCTTATTGCAGCTTCTTTGGGTATTTTACCAGGCAAAGACGGTCCCAAATTTCTACCACCATTTTGGTGCTGGCCGGCATGCTGGGCGGTTCCGCTAACGCCCAGTTGCTGCATCGCTATGATTTCAATACCACCAACGACACGGTCGGCACTGCCAACGGCACGCTGGTTGGCAGTGCCACGCTTAGCGGTGGCGCTTTGGTTACCGATGGTGGCAATGGTGCTTCGAATGGAACGTGGAGTGGAACTGGGCCAAGAATGACGTTGAATTCCAGTGCTGTGTCGGGCATCACCAACGCTTTCACAATTGAAACATGGTTTGCCTGCACTACCGGGTGGCCCAAGTATGACACCCTTTACGCCTTCAGTGATGGCACTACAGCCAACTACCTCCTCGGAGCCCCGGTTCGAGGATATTCACCATGGCCATCCGGTGTTGGCGTAGCTGGTGCCGGTGGTGCCAATTATGATCAGCCTGCCTGCGGCATATATTTGGATGACGGCACTATTCACCAAACGGTAATTACCTACGATGGCACCACGTTCACCTACTACATTGATGGTGTGCTTGCGAATTTTTCAGGTTTCTCACCTACTGTCACGGATCCCGGCTTCAACCTGTCCACTTTGACCGATGTCGGCGTCAATGGTGGCTCGCCTTGGAGTGATCCTTCCCTTACCGGCTCCACTTATGATTTCCGTATTTACGGCCAGGCACTCTCTCCGGCCAAGGTTGCGACCATTTATGGCCTCGGAAAGGACGCCAGCAATTCTTCCATCTCCAACACCCTAGTGCCCCCGACTTCCTTTACGTGGAGCGGCGCTGGGACGAATAACAACTGGAGCACTGCTCTTAACTGGGTCAGCGGCACGGCCCCGGCATTGTCCGGCAACAGCCTTACCTTTGCCGGCAGCACGCGGACAACGCCGAACCTGGACGCGAATTACAGCGTCACCGGGCTGACGTTCAGCAACAATGCCAGCAGCTTCACCCTGGGCACGGCCAACAACAGCACGCTGACGGTGGCAGGCGACGTGGTCAACAACTCCGCCAACGCCCAGACGTTGAACGTGCCCCTCTCGTTGAGTCTCCCCGCCACCTTAAACGCCGCCTCGGGCAACTTGGTGGTGAATTCGAACATCACGCTAGGCACATCGGCCTTGACGTTGGCGGGGAACGACAATTTGACGTTGAACGGCAGTGTTACCGGCAGTGGCAACTTCACCAAGAACGGCTCGGGCACGCTGACTCTGGCTGGCAGCAATCTCACCACCTCCGGCACGGTTAGTTTTAACAACGGCACAACGGTGGTTTCGGGCGCGGTTTCCGGCGGCAGCAGCGCCGTCACTTATATCGGATATACCACGGGCAACGGCGTCGTCAACCTCCTGGGCGGCGCTTTCAGTGTCGGGGGCGAAGTCAGAGTGGGGGGGTCGGATATTAATGGCACCGGGCCCAATGGAACGGGCACCTTCACTATTTCCGGGGCCACAGTGAATGTGGGCGCGCTCACCGTGGCCCGCGGCAACAATTACCAGAATTCCGTTGCGGGCACGGTCACCTTGAACAGCGGCAGCACACTCGTCTCCACGAACGACGTGATTCTCGGCTTTGCCGGCACTGGTCTCGGCAAGCTCGCGATCAATGGAGGCACCTTTATCATCGGGCCCGCCGCCACCAAGTGGTTTATGGTCGGCTTCTGGGATACCTCCAGCGGCGAACTGGACATCAACAATGGCAGTCTATATTTGGAGAACGGCACTTCCATCAAAATGAGCCGCGGGACCACCACGGGCGCGAACGTGATCAACCAGTCCGGCGGCTCGGTGACGTTCTTCAGCGATGCCGGCACGACGGTTGGCGGCTCGGGCAATCTCGATTTGAATTATGGCGGCAACTCATCGAGTGTTGACACTTACAATCTGAATGGTGGCACCTTGACGGTCCCCCAGATTCTTGCTTCGGTGAGCAGCGGCACGACTACGTTCAACTTCAACGGCGGCACGCTGAAGCCGACCGCTTCGACCACGGCCTTTATGCAGGGATTGTCCGCCGCCAAGGTCATGGCCGGCGGAGCGATCATTGACACGGCGGGCAACGACATCACCATCGCGCAGGCCCTGCTGGACGGCGGTGGCGGTGGCTTGACCAAGAACGGCAACGGCACGCTGCTTCTGAATGGTGCGAACACCTACACCGGGACCACGCTGGTCAACAACGGCGCGCTGGGCGGCAATGGTACTATCACCGGACCCGTCACCGTCCAGGTCGGCGCGACGCTCGCGCCCGGCGTCGGCACCTTGACCGTCAACAACACCCTCACCCTCGCTGCGGGCAGCACGACGAGGATGCAACTCAACAAGACCGCCGGGACCAGCGACCAGGTGGCGGGCCTCACTGCCGCCCTTTACGGCGGCACCCTGGTGGTGACCAACGTCGCCGGTACGCTGGCCGCGGGCGATACCTTCAAGCTCTTCGATGCCGCCAATTACTTCGGCTCCTTTGCCGCCATCAGCCCCGCCACGCCGGGCATCGGCATCTGGTGGGATCTGAGCCGCCTGCCCGTGGATGGCACCATCAGCGTGATCTCCTCCGCGCCGGTAACCGGCACCCTCTCCTCGCTCACGTTCACCAATCTCTGGCGCTACAACCAGTCAGGAACCAACCTCGGCACCACTTGGAGGCAGGCGTACTATGACGACTCAGTCTGGCCGGTGGGGGCTGCTTTCTTCGGCTTCTACACCAACCCACCCTACCC
>Ga0182021_10004323_pt1 | contig 16703 bp, 10 predicted proteins | sample 612E3MmetaG_FD_120493 | JGI IMG/M metagenome (GOLD analysis project Ga0182021, IMG submission 120493) | Permafrost microbial communities from Stordalen Mire, Sweden - 612E3M metaG (Illumina Assembly) | ecosystem: Environmental > Terrestrial > Soil > Wetlands > Permafrost | place: Sweden...
CGCAGAGATTGAATGCCTCCGTAATGCCGGACGCATAGGTTCATACTCCAATACAATTCTCTTCTCGACCCTCATGCCATGGTATCTCTGTTCCGGTGCAATTGTACAGTTCGCGATTGGAAAAGTAATTGCAGGTGAATCTCGAACATTCAAAGGAGACAGTGAGTTTCTGAAAGATCATTGGGTGCAAGTGGAAGATTGGGATATGGACGAATGCATTGAACTGATGGAAGAATTTATTAAAAAGAACCCGGCACTTTGGAATGAAGATATCGGGAAACTATGACAGCGAGTAATGAAGTATGAAGAACGAACACCAAACAGAAAACGATGAACGACAACAATTTATGCGTGAAGCAATTCGACTTTCGATTGAGAATGTTCAATCCGGGAGAGGCGGTCCGTTTGCAGCAGTCATTGTGAAAGACGGTAAAATTATCGCACGCGGGACAAATCTTGTTTCAAGCGCTAACGATCCTACTGCGCATGCAGAAATTGCAGCAATCCGGGAGGCATGTAGAATTCTAAACTCATATCAGCTTGATGGATGCGAGATATTTACTTCCTGCGAGCCATGCCCGATGTGTTTCGGTGCTATTTATTGGGCTCGACCGAAACGGGTTTTCTACGGGAATACAAAGCAAGACGCCGCGGCAATAGACTTTGACGATTCATTCATCTATACGGAACTTACTAAAACGATGACTGATCGCAGCATCCCGATGGTACAGGTTCTGCACGAAGAAGCCCTTGCTGCATTCAAAGCGTGGAAAGAAAAGCCGGACAAGATACCATATTGAAAATTTTATTTAAGAAGAATCATTTTTCTCGCAAGTGATATTCTGCCTGCAGTCAACCGATAGAAATAAATCCCGCTGGGGAATTTATCTGCATGCCACAAAAATGAATGCATTCCTGGAGATTTTACCTCGTTCACGAGTGAAGCAACTTCTCTGCCGCGCATATCAAATACTTTCAAATTAATATGACCGGTTACTGGTAAATGGTAACTGATTGTTGTGGTTGGATTGAAGGGATTCGGATAATTTTGATCCAAATGGAAATCTCGAACCTGATTGGCCCATTGTTCCACAAATGTCGATGGCTTGCCGGCATTTACCCAAGCTGTATAGAGATAGCTGCCGTACTCAACTGCTGCCCTGCGAAACTGAAGTATGGTAAAATTCTTTGTTCTCGTCCAAAGAGTATCTATGTATACCGGAGAGGAAGATGAACCGAATGTTTGTGCATATTGATCGGACATATAAATTGAATCAACATATAAATTCGACTGATACATAATTGCAAACGCGGTATCCAGAGGACTTGGAATGAGATGCACCGCGGCAGAATCTATCAGAATACTTGATTGATAACTACTGATCATCGTTGATTCATATCGGGAATGGATACCGTAACTGCCGCTTCCATACTTGCTTGTATAGCCATTATAATTCGTCGTTGCATGCAACGGCTGATGTGCATCACCTATATAGTGCCCCAAATCTCCTGCTGAACTCCAGGCTTTATTCCAATCTCCATTCCGCATTTGGTTTGTCAATACATTCATAACAGAATCGATGACCCAGGGTAAAAATCCAACGGTATTGCGTATATACGCTTCTCCATATTTCAAAAACAATGAATCACGATTATGCGTTATGGAATGAGTTGAGAATTCGGCTATATCTTCTAGATCCATGAAATGTTTCGGTTCGTAGGGTTGACCGCTGCGGGTATCCGGAACGGAAGCAGAGTCAGCTAAGCGCTGAATGATGGATGGTCCAAGGATATTAAGATTGGGAAAATTCCGTGCGCCAGCTTTATTAATGATTTTGTGCCCGACCGAGCCCCATCCTAAGAAGAACAGTGAGACAATAACGATAATTGTAAAGAGCAATAAAAAACGAGGTTTTATGAGATGTGTTTTCATTTATTAAGCTATCAAATCGACACATCAGAATCAACAAAATAGCAAAGTCGATATTATATTTTAGCATTACTAAATTCTCCCGATTTCTTGCTTTATGTAATATGCTTCAACCTCCATTCTTCGTCAAGCATCTCCTCTTCCATCATCATTTCTCTGACCCTTTTTGCTTGTCTGTTAAATATTCAGGAAAATATTTAGCAGCACAATCCGGGCAAATGCCATGTGTAAACTGTGCAATGGAGTGTTTCATCAAATATGCTTCAAGAGAATTCCAATATCCCTTATCATCACGAATTTTCTTGCAAGATGCGCAGATCGGTAGCAGTCCACTTAATGTCTTTACTTCGGCAATCGCATGTTGGAGTTCAACGATAAGTTTTTCGCGTTCCGCCTCAACTTGTTTTCGTTCAGTGATGTCAATAAATGACGATATAATCTTTTGACTGCTTTGAATCATGGCACCCGACATCCATGCTTGTCTTATTTCACCATTCTTACGATAGAACTTAATTTCACATTTATCGGGAACATCCAGAGAATTGGTAAGCAGTTGATGGAAAAATTCTTTTAGTCGATCAAGATCTTCTGGTGGCACTTGTTGTCTCCAACTCATTCCAACAGCTTCTTCTTTTGTGTAACCGATCATTTGACAAAAGGCATCGTTGACCAACGTAATCGTAGCGTCCGGTTCAACGATCGCTATAGCGGATGAATTATTTTCAAATATAACACGAAATTTTTCTTCACTTTCACGCAATTTCTCTTCCATCCGCTTGCGTTCTTTGATCTCCGCCACAAGCGTTGTGTTTATCTCTTCCAAATCAAATTGCATACGTCGCAAGTTGAGATGAGACTTTACTCGCGCGATTACTTCCTCTGAATAAAATGGTTTCGTAATGTAGTCTACGCCGCCGAGTTGGAAACCCTTCAACTTTATGTGTTCATCTCCTAACGCACTGATGAAGATGATGGGAATGGAACTGGTCTTTTCATCTGCTTTGAGGATTCGGCATACTTCATATCCATCCAAATCCGGCATCATAATATCCATAATAATGAGCGCTGGCAATTTAGTCTGAACGCTGCGGAGAGCTGATTCACCGTCGCCTGCCGGACGTACTTTGTAACCGGCGTCGCTCAGGACATCCATAAGTACGTTGAGGGTTGGCTCCGAATCCTCAACAATCAGAATATCGTCAATCGAATCAATGTTACTCATTGTGAATTCTTTTAAAAAAATATTTATGGTTGACAGTAATTTTTGTTACTGCAAGTTTTCCACCATGCGGTATAACAACTCGTAGATGCTTTAATCAATATCAAGAATCCTAGCGACAACATCAAGACAACATTACCTATTCACCAATACTGCGGCTTTCATGAAAGGAGACCTCGCAGTGACGTTTTCATAACAACCTCTCGATTCTAAATGTGATGTCAGGTCTGAAAGATTCCTTTGGAGATTTGCCTCCTGACACTCCTTCAAAGTCCATTATTTTTTCAATCCTTTTTGGCTGTCGTTCACATAATCGGGAAAATACTTGACGATGCACTCGGGACACATACCATGTGTGAATGTTGCTTCCGTATGCTTTTGAATATAACCTTCTACCTGCTGCCAATAGCCGTTATCATCTCTGATTTTTTTACATGACGCACAGATCGGCAGTAGACCACTTAACGTCTTAACATCAGTTAATGCCGTCTTAAGTTCATTGATGAGATTTTCGCGCTCCTGCTCTACGTTCTTGCGGTCAGTAATATCGATAAATGACGTAATAATTTTTCGAGCACCTTGCATATACGAAACAGAAATAAGGCCGTATCTAATTTCACCACCTTTTTTATAGAATTTAAATTCATATTTGTCAGGTGCATCTTGAGGATTGAGTAGTCTTCGGCGATTATATTCCTTTAATCGTTCAAGATCATCCGGCGGTATTTGCTTCGTCCAAATCATTCCAACTACTTCTTGCTTTGTGTAACCGCTCAGTTGACAGTATGCATCATTGACCATGGATATGGTAGTATCCGGCTCAATAATTGCAATAGCGGATGAATTGCTTTCAAATATTGTTCGGAATTTTTCTTCACTCCGGCGTAGTGCTTCTTCCGATTGTTTGCGTTCAGTAATATCGCGGCCTACACCGGCTAGTCCGATAATCGTTCCAGCTTTATCACGGAGCGGCAGCTTATTCGTGAGCAGCCAATGTTCCTGTCCATGTTCATCAATAATGCACTCTTCTTTGTTGATGACTGAATTTCCTGTCGTGAGCACTTTTTGATCATCATCATAAAATTCTTGCGCCAACTCTTTCGGATAAAAAGCAAAATCATCTTTACCAATGACCTCGGATTCTGACTGGACATGCATATTCTTCAGGTCGGCAGGATTAGCGAGTATTTTGCGGCACGAGATATCTTTTGAATAAATAGTGTCTGGAATGTTATCTATGAGTGTTCGAAGGAGCGTTCGTTCATATTGTAGTGCCTGTTCAGTCTGCTTCCGGTCTGTAATATCTTCTTTGACTGCAAGAAAATGAGTGATAATACCGTGTTCATCTCGGATAGGAGAAATGACTGCATACTCCCAGTACAGTTCACCATTTTTCTTTTTGTTATGAAACTCTCCCTTCCATTCATTGCCGGAAGTGAGCATATCCCAGAGTTGTTTATATTCCTCAGACGGTTTTTCACCTGATTTCAGAATACGTGGATTCTTACCGATTGCTTCTTCTAGCGAATATCCTGTCACGTGGACAAATTTGGGATTCACGTACTCAATCGCTCCAGTTGTGTCCGTAATGACAATAGAAGCAGGGCTCTGTTCAACAGCGCGGGACAATTTGCGCAGTTCGCTTTCAGCTCGCTTGCGCTCGGAGATTTGCCATACATTATCCATCAAGAGTGTAAGCTGGCGGACATCTGAAATAGTATAGTCCGTTTCTTTATTTGCAACACCCACAACCGCTACAATCCGATCATCACTTATCACCGGAATTGTCAGATACTTTAAAAGCGGCGAATGCCCTTCAGGGTAGCCCTTCTTTAATGGATTGGGTGCACTGAAATCATTATCGATTATTGGTTTCCTTTGCCGTACTGCCTCTCCCCAGAAACCAGTCTTTTCCAATTGATATATAGTTTGCTGTTCAACTACAGTACACTCTTTCATGACATCTTTTGACCATGAATTAAGTGTAAACTCTTGTTTTTTATCATCATAAAAATATATGTACCCAATTTTACTTCCGGTCAATGTTATCGCTTCACTGAGCGCAAAATCTAATAGTTCTTGGATCGATTCAGTTTGGTGCTGGGAAATCTTGAGAAGGCTTTCTAAACGGATCTCATTCAACTTAATCGTTTCTTCTACCCGCTTCTGTTCGGTAATATCACGGGCAATAGTTGATGCACCTATGAGTGCGCCATCACTATTGTACACTGGAGAGATAGAAACAGATACACTAATTTGTGTACCATCTTTTTTCTGGCGTACTGTTTCATAATAATCGATGTGCTGACCTATTTGTATCTTTTCTAAAATTTGAACCATTTCATTTTGATGGTCAGGCGGGATAATCAAAGATATCGGCTGATTAATTATTTCCTCTTTGGTGTAACCATACATTTTTTCTGCGCCAAAATTCCAGTTTGTAATTATGCCATGCAGTGTTTTACCGATGATTGCATCATTCGAAGATTCAATAATGGATGCCAATTGAAGATTTTTTTCTTCCGCCTGCTTACGTTCAATTTCCGCCTTTTCAGCCTGACGAAAGACAATCCGTGACAATTGAACGATAACAACAGTCACGATTATCGCAAAGGTCAAACTCAAGAGCGCGGTAAACAATGCCTCATCGATGTTAAGCAATCGTGAAAGCGTTTCGTCCAGAAAGCCCTGAATGAGAATCGCCGATATAATCAGTGGCAGTAATACCCGGAGAAACTTTGCGCTTACTGCTGAACCGGTTAACGGCCAAATATATTTCGTTTTCCAATGAATCTTTATCATAGCGGTTACTTTAATAATTTATTTTAATAAGTTGAACATGGTAATGGGGATGCACCGAATTTATAACAGCCACTGCCATTTATAACAAGAAATCATTTTTCATGTATTACTAGATTATTTGTTGTCATACTAAAGTACTGTTTTTTTCCCAGAATTAAATCTCTCTCTGTACTTTATCATTTCAAGTCTATAGAGTAACGATCAGGAGGTTCGCAGTGGCAGGCAGATAATTGGACCAAGAGCGGAAAGAGGATGTGAAACTCAAAGAAATTCATATAGAATAGGAAAGAGACGGATCATGCTATCATTATTCGTCCGTTGCTTTTAGTTTCGTAGGGTCAAAGTCAGGATACATTTTCAAAAAGCATTCGGGACATACACCATGCGTGAAGGTGGCATCTGTATGTTTCTGAATATAACCCTCAACCTGCTCCCAGTAGCCGTTATCATCACGTATCCTCTTGCACACTGAGCATATCGGAAGTAAACCGCTTAATGTTTTTACTTGAGCAAGTGCCTCCTGAAGGTTGTTCAATAGTTTTTGCTTATCCTCTTCCAGCCTCTTTTGATTCGTTATATCGCGCGAGACACCCATAACAGCAGTAATTTGACTCGTATCATCCCGTAGCGGCACTAACCATGTGCCTAGCCATGTCACTTGACCCATATGTTCCGCTTTGCTTTCAACATAGCTGGATATTCCCGATTCAAAAACATTTTGCAGAGAGCGCTTTTGGCCGTTTGATATTTCTACCGAAAACAATGACGCACGAGTTATTCCAATAATCTCCTCTGCTCGTTTATGGAATAAATCAGCGGCGGATGTATTAACATATTCTACAATATCATTACGGCTGACAATATAGATCATATCACGTGCTACTTCGGACAATGTTCGATAACGCTCTTCACTCTTTCGCAATGCTTTTTCCGCTTGTTTGCGCTCTCTTCGTCCATGTGCTTCATCAAGCTCACGCTTTACGGCTGGAGCTAACCGTGCAAGATTATCTTTCATCAGATAGTCATGCGCACCGGCTTTCATGAGTTCCACTGCAGTTTCTTCGCCAATGGTACCCGAGACGACGATAAAAGGAATATCCAGACCGGTCTTCTGCAAAAGTGTTAGTGCGACAGATGCATTAAACTGTGGTAATTTGTAATCTGAAATTATAATGTCCCACGCAAGCATATCTAATTCAGTATTCATTTCCTCTGCGGTCTCGATCCTGTCGTAATGGATCGTATATCCTGCTTTCTTCAACTGGCGGATGACCAAGTCGGCATCGCTTTCGGAGTCTTCGATTATTAAAACATTGAGTGTATCCATTATACCTTCTCTTAGTTTTCTTCCCTCGTGCTTTTCATCTTTTCTGAAACTTTACTTCACCAGCCTACCCGTTGCCCCGCAGAAGCAGGGCCCTTGGACACAAAGGTATAACCCATCACGGTTATACTGACGGTGGCGGTTCATTGATAACAAGCCAATATAAACCAAGATGCTTGACAGCTTCTGCAAATTGATTGAAGTCGACAGGTTTGCGAATGTAACTATTGACGCCAAGGTCATAACTTATCGCAATATCCTGTTCCTCTTTGGAAGATGTGAGAATGACGACAGGTAATCGTTTAATTATTTCGGCTGTACGAATTCTCCGTAAGACTTCCAATCCATCTATTTTTGGCAGCTTGAGGTCGAGCAGAATAAGTGCAGGTAATTGATTTATATCCCGATGCGCATATTTAGCTTTGCAGAAAATATAATCTAATGCATCTTGACCATCCTCAACCACAACGAGGTCGTTGACGATATGTGCTTTCGCAAATGCTCTTTTAGTTAAATCAATATCGCTTGGATTATCTTCGATGAGAAGAATGGTTTTATTATTCATGCCTCCTCCTTGAGAGTGAAATAAAATGTTGCGCCGACATCCACTTGGGCGTCTGCCCAGACACGCCCGCCGTGGCGGTGAATAATACGCTGCACGGTTGCAAGACCGATACCGGTTCCTGGAAATTCAGATGGTTTATGCAATCTCCAAAAAGCACCGAACAGGTTCTGTGCATACTGCATATTAAAGCCGACACCGTTGTCCCGGACAAAATAGACCGGTTTGTTGTCAATATCAGTTCTGCCAAAATCAATTTGCGCTCGTGTGCGCTTGCTTGTAAATTTACACGCATTTTCGAAAAGGTTCGTCAACACAATCTCCAGCAGATTGATATCGCACCGAGCTGATAATCCCGGTTGAATAATAAAATTTATGTTTCGCTCTGTATACTCCTTCTGCATCCGGTCAATAATGGAATGCGCCAATGCCGTAAGGTCGGTAGGTGTCAGTTCCATATCAGTGCGAGTTACCCGCGAGATTTTTAGAAGATCATCGATGAGTTGCCCCATGTGCTGTGTTTCGGTGCGTATCCGGTCCAAGTCTAGACGAGCTTCGTCGTTCAATCGATCATGAAAATCCTCCCACAACGCTAAGCTCCATCCATCTATGCCACGCAACGGTGCGCGCAAATCGTGTGAGACAGAATATGAAAATGATTCGAGTTCTTTATTTGCGGCTTCAAGCTGCGCTGTGCGGTCCTTCACGCGTTGTTCAAGTTCTTCGTTCATTTGTCGTATTTTTTCTTCTGCTTGCTTGCGTTCGGTGACATCTCTAAAAATTGAAAAAACGACCAGTATTTGATCTTCCAAATCAAGGGAGTGTGTCGCTTCAAACCATCGTTCGCTCCCATCCCACAGAAATATTTTGAATTCCTGATGCTCAGGCGTCGTATTTGTACGCATTCTTTGTTTGAGAAGATCCAGATCCTGCTGAATTTGTTGCGCTGGTAAAGGAGAATAAGTAATATGAAATGGCTGCCCTACCAAATCGTTGCGTTCTTTCTTCATCATAGTGCAAAAAGCTTTGTTGACTTCAAGAATCGTTCCGCTCTCATCGATTATTCTCATTCCATCCAAGGAATCTTTCCAAACATGACGGAACCGTTTTTCACTTTTTCGTAATGCTTCATCGGCTTGTTTGCTTTCGGTGACATCTAACAACGAAGCAACGCTCCTTTTTGTTCCGGGGATAAGTTCTATCGTAAGAAAGATATTATGTATATTTTTAGATCTATCAATAAATAGAAATTCATAATGTTTTAACGCAGTTTCTTGATTTATCCGTCTCAAGGTATGTTGGGCAAGCATTTGCTCCAAATCCTCTGGAACTACAAATTCTGTCCATTTCTTATTTCCTTCAATTTCCTGCTTGGAATATCCAGAGAGGTGTTCGAATTCCCCGTTGACATAACTAATAACGGTATCTTCTTCAATAAGGGCAGCAGGTGTCCCGGTGTTTTCAAAAATTGTTCGATATGTTTCTTCACTTTCCTGCAATTTTTTCTCTGCGCGTTTTCGTTCGGTGATATCGGTCATTGTTGTTATGAAGAATTGCGGTACACCATTATTATCCCGCTGCAGGTAGCTTGAGAGGTCAGTCCAGACAATATTTCCATTTTTATGAATATATCTCTTCTCGAAATGTGTTTGTGATACTTTCCCATCAACTAACGATTGCATATAATCGTTAGTGAGCTGTACGTCTTCCGGATGGGTTATTTCCATCCATTTCTTTTCTTTCAATTCATCTTCAGTATAACCTATAATATCGCAGAAAGATTTGTTCACGTGAAAATATCCTTCGAGACCAGTCATTGATTTGCCAACCGGCGAATGCTCAAACAGATTACGGAATTTTTCTTCACTCTCGTGCAAAGCTTCTTCCGCTCGCTTACGCTCGGTAATATTTCGTCCGATGGATTGGTAATATTTCTTGCCTTCAATCTCTATGACACGCGCACTTATTTCTATCGGAAATGTTGAGCCATCTTTCCGTTGGTGGATCGTTTCATACGTTGCAGTTTTTACGTTATCCAGCAATCTGATCCGCTCCGGCAGTTGCGCAGCAGTCTGAGGTGCGCGAAACCGAGCAATATTCAATCCAAATAATTCATTTCTCGTACATCCGTACGTCTCTAATGCCCTATCGTTTGCCTCGATGATATTGAGATCTTTATCGGCAAGAATAATAATGTCGTTTGCATACTTGAAGAGATAATCAAAATGCGAGATGAGCGCCTGACGCTCGAATTCCAAATTATATTGCCTCTGATAGTACTTCACTCGTTGATGCCGCCACAAAAATCCGAGTGTTGTTGCAACAACAAGAATAATTAATATGACAACCACCATGACAAGTGTCATTTGCTTATGGAATGGCGTATAAATTTCTTCTTGATCAACTTTTGCGACCATAAACCATGGAGAATTGGGTATTTTTTTTATTGCTGCTATGACAGGAATGTCCCGGTAATCAATTCCTTTGACCGTCCCTTCAACGCCTCGTGCTGCCATTGCCGCCGGTAACTGTTCTTGAGAAATCGGCAACCGCAGAGTCAGAGCTGTGTTTTTGCGATGACGCAGTTCATTTAAAAATAAGACACTATCACCGTCGCGGCGGAGCAGAAGAGTTTCAGACGTTCGACTTGGTGTAGGCCATGATTGGATAAGAGGAAAAAGCAGCTTAAAGGGATCCAGTCGGAGCAAAACTATACCGATAACCGTATTCTCACGTCTGCCTGATAGTACAAGCGGCACAAGGATATCGAGATGAATACCCTGTTCAGATTCTGATTTATAAAGATCAGAAAAATATACTGCTCGGCGTTTTACAACTTCCCTGATATTTTCTTGTTCGCGTACCCCTAAATATTTCGATTGTACGGTACCCGACAATTTAATTGCCGCCGGCGGTTCAATCAGAGCGACATCACTATACGCATAATTATCCATCAGAGATTTCATCCACGACAGAAGTTCCTGTTTACGTTTTTTTTCATCTGGAGCCCGGAAAAAAGATTCGACTTGATGGATCAGTGAATTGTCCTGGAATATTACTTGTGCGTTACCGAGGCGTTCATTCATCCATTGATTGATATGATTAACTTTCAAATCAGTAATTGCTGAAAGTTCATTCTGCTTTTCATGAACAATTTTATTTTCTTCGGATTGATAGTACAGGTGCCCGGACATGAGAATACCGCCGGTAAGGAGAAGGAATATGAATATGAGCGACGAGGGCAATGATGGGAAGGTAAGGTTGGATTTCATAATGCCTGCGCTCCTTTCAAACCACCAGGCTGGTGATACAAGGTTTTTGCCGAAAACGGAGGCAGGAAACCACACTCATCAACCTTTCGGGCTGCTTAAAGACTCCGGTGGCTATTCATCAAGAGGCCAATATGCAAACCCGCGGTTCCAAAATAAAGCTAACAGAAATCCAATCCGAAAGCAATTCTAAATATATTTCTAGTTTTTACGTCGCTTATAAGTGCACCACTCTATTTCTTCCGTTGCGCTGGGCATCGTAAAGAGCTTCTTTCACAGCAAGCAAGAGTTCCTTTTCTGAAATAGCATTCGTTGGAAAAGCCGCAATACCGATACTCACCGTTGTGCGTATTCCGTGTGATGTAAATTCTGTCTCCTCAATCGTCTTGCGCAGTTCTTCAGCGAACGCAATGCCTGCTTCCATTGGAGCATTCTCGCGCAGAACAATTACCTCGTCAAACCCATAACGGCCCGCAGAATCCATTGGACGCAAGTGCGCTTTGACAAGACCGGCTATTTCTTTTAGCACTTTCTTCGATGCCTCATAACCATATGTTCCGCCAATTTGTTTATAGTTATCAATATCCAAAATAAATATTGATATGCTTTCATGGCTCTCTTCGGCGCGCGAGATGCTGGCACTAAGCCGCTCAAGAAAAGGCGCGTACTTTTCTAACTCCGTTTCATGATCAATCTTATCTAACCGAAGATTCTTTTCATAGAGATAGGATTTATTTAACGTAATGCTTGTGAGATCAGCAAAGCTTTGAAGCAGCCGCAGATCTTGTTCGCTAAAAGCATGAGGTTCACGCGCATCGGCATAGAGATAACCAAGCGTCCGAAGTTCTGCTGATACCTGCAAACATACAGCAGAACGGAATGAGTATTCTAACTGCACCTCAATGGCAAGCTGCGGGTCTCGTTCTGCATCTGTAATGAATATCGGTTTTCCTGTGGAGAGCATTTGAGCAATGGCGCCAGTCCCTAGCGAGCGCCGGAATTCTTTTACATAGTGGTGAGATAAATTATGATTTGTAAAAACTCGCAGGTACTCTGTTGTCGGATCAATGATAATTACTGCGCAGGTTTGACAGCCGTAGATGCGAACAATTCGGTCAACAATGAGCGAAAGCACGCGCTCCGGTTCATGTGTAGAATGCAGGATACTCAGTACTTCAGATAAAAAGTGCAGGCTTTCTTCAGGTTTCAAGTGAGACATAAGCCACCTCCTTGCTGGATGTGAATGAGAACCACTTGATAAATGAAAAACATTGCAAAAAGCTGTATTACCATACATGAATATTCACAACATCGAATTCTTTTGCGCTTTTGTGTATTTCTGATTTTCCTTTTGTTATAAATACATAGTTAAACAATGATTGATTTTAATCTTTTTCCTTGGTTCGAATTATTTTATTGATTTCTCCTTTGATTTTTCCCTTGCATCATAAACAGCTCAATCTCTTCTAGCGTTCGTGGTGCAGCTTCCGAAAGAACTTTGCATCCGTGCTCTGTGACGAGTACGTCATCTTCAATTCTGATTCCGATGCCCCAATACTTTTTATCACAGCTACTGCTGTCAGGGATATATAATCCTGGTTCTACTGTAAAGACCATTCCCGGTACTAGCATTTTTGTAGAACCAACATCGTGTACAGCTAATCCTATAAAATGGCTGATACCGTGTGGACAATATTTTTTTGCCTCGCTTTTATCCTGAAGAATGCCAAGCTTTACTAATCCTTCGCCAAGGATCTCCATTGCCTTTTTCCCTGGTGCATTCATCGGCACATTGGACCTGACTTCTTTGATCGCCGAGGTCTGAGCGCTCAAAACAAGTTCGTATATTTCTTTTTGTTCCGGAGAATATATTCCATTGACTGGAATTGTACGCGTTACATCAGCTGAGTATCCATGGTACTCCGCTCCAATATCCATCACTACTAACTCTCCGCTGTTCATTTGCCGGCGATTTGATTCGTAATGGAAAGTCAATGTGTTTGGTCCAGAACCTACAATGGACGGAAAGCCGTAGAACTCACATCCGCTCCGCGTGTAGCAATTCTCGATGAATGCTTGAAGTTCATATTCGTACATCCCCGGTTTACAGTTTTTCATTGCTTCGATACATCCGGACACCGTCGCATCGATTGCCTTCTGCAGTAAGACTAATTCTCCTGCAGATTTCACCGAGCGTAAATCGTTCACCAACAATCCAGAACCTTTTACATTAAGATTCGGATATTTTTCTTCTAACCCTTTTCTCATTTCACGTGCTGCTGCGAATTTTATATTTGAAATTGGATCGAAAAGAATATCAGGTAATGACGGTGTATAGTACAGAAGACTTTTTGATTTAAGAATTTGCGGTAAAAGCTCTTTCAGTTTGTCGGCTGGCAACACAATGCTTTTTGTTCCCTCAGCACCAAATCCAAGGACTAGTGGTGCTCCTTCCACGCCAATATTATAGCCGCTCCAGTTTTTTGTATTTACATTATTTAAAAAGATTTCATTCGCCTTGGTAACACTGTCTATCTCTATTCCATTGGGTGCAAGAATGAGTGTACTGTTCGTTTCGTTGCAGCCGGTCAAATACAGAAAATTATCATTCTGCCGAAATTTGTAATCAGTGTCTCCATTCCGATTCTCAGGATCCTTTGATCGAAAAACAGCAACAGAACCAGAATCCATCAACGCAATAACTGCTGCCCGGCGTTGTTGGTACTCTTGCGGTTTCACTCCGTCCGTGTCATAAATGCCGTAACGTGCAAAAGGCGAATGGACTTTGGTCTGACTTAAAGCACAAGAGCTATCAAGAAATAAAAGAATATAGAAAATGAAAGAAATTCGTTTCATGTCATATCACGATCAAAAATAAACGAAGCCAACGATAAGCTTCCCGGCGTCAACGAGCACACCAAGCACGCTGACGCCAAAGGACGAAAACACTCAAACTATTTTACCAATGACGATTTTACCGTAGTACTAATCGTCATTGTCGACGCACCGGTTTGCGCTCCGGTAGCAGTTGTGGTCATTTCAGTTTCAGTGGATTGCTCCGAGAGAACCGATACGCCTTCTGCAGGTGCAAAATATGCCGCACCATTGGTTTTTATTGTTCCATCGATTGATACATCGGCTCCGCTCTGGTTACCGCTTCCTTCCATCGTACTGGTTCCCTTGATTGCGATCTTCCAACACTTGAGATCATTTTTCTTTTCTGTCCCCACAATTTTGAATTCAATATTCGGCTTCATCACTATTTTCATCCCACTACGTGATATCGTGTCGGGATTAGTTTTCTTCCATGAATCATTCATCTCCATTTCTTTCTCTGGAAGTTCAAGCAGAATTTGTTTGAATAATTCCGCCGGAGTTGAACTCACCATCATTTGTAAGCGGGAAGGGGGAATAGTATCGATCGGCTCAACTGAAAGCGTCTTCCCTTTGTCTGAAACGACGACTTTGACTCGTTTGCCTACATATTCCTGCATGACAATCGTGCTGTCGTTGAATCCCATCATCGGCATGTTCAATTTGATGTTAAACCTATCAAAGACTATCTTCAATGTCATGACACCGGCATTCGCACTCAGAAGCGAGAGTGAATAATCGAAATCGGCGCCATAGGTCATACTAAATTCCTGTCCCATAGACTGACCCGATGTCTTACTTTCAATAACGGTAGAATATTTATATACTTTCCCTTTTTCAAAATTATAGCGAAGTTTTTGCCCAGCGGTACTCATCTGACTGAGCAGAAGTATGAAAACCACAGCAAGACTTACTTGAATTGTCCTTGAACGCATAAAGATTCTCCTTATGATATAGTGAATAACGGCTTCAATCACTGGCAAGCCCATTATTAATTAAGACAAGCAATAATTGGTGATTTAATTTCAAATCATAAAAGTATGGTAGGAATAATTTAAACCGTCTGCAAGTGCGTACACAAAAATAGAATGTTTCCAATTGTCTTTATTTCTTCTTACTTTTACTCATAAAAATTATCGAAGGTGGAATTATGTTTTCACAATACGGCGGCAAAACAGATCAGCAACGCTACACGTTACAGCAAATTATCGAAGAAAGCTGTCAAAAGAATTCAACAAACATAGCACTTTCATATACTGATGAAGAGCCAATCCATTATTCTGATTTGAAGCGCCAGATTGATCAACTTTCCAGCTTCCTGAGAGACCAGGGCGTGACATACGGTGATCGGGTAGCAATTCTTGGCGAGAACAGTCCACAATGGGGTATTGCATATTTCGCCATAACATCGATGGGCGCCGTTGCGGTACCGATTTTACCTGACTTTAATACTTCCGAGATTCATCATATACTCGGGCATTCCGGTAGCAAAGTAATTTTCATATCAGAGCGTTATTATTATAAAATTGAAGATTTGGAATTTACTGAATTCAACAGTGTTATTTTGTTAAATGATTTTTCCATCATTAATCCAGAAATATCAAAGGCGACGCTTCGTCAGTTGATAGCGGAAGGAAGCAAGGAGCTACGCAAAATTAAGAACCTTGTTTTAGGTTTCGCGGGAATGAGTCCGAAAGAAATCAAAGAAGACGACATTGCATCAATCATTTATACATCGGGGACCACTGGAAATTCAAAGGGCGTCATGCTCACCCATAAGAATATTGTCTGGAATGCTATTGCATCTGCAAAGATACCTGATTTTACACCAAATGACCGTATGCTCTCTATCCTTCCATTAGCTCACGTGTATGAATGTACGCTGGGATTGGTGATTCCCATTATGTGCGGTTCATCAATTTATTATATAAAGAAACCTCCCACTGCTGCTGTTTTGCTTCCAGCATTGGAAATGGTAAAGCCAACAGCCATGTTGACCGTCCCATTGATTATTGAAAAAATGTACAAGACACGCATTTTGCCTGAAATAAAAAAACGATTTTTGGTCAGGCTTGTCTATAATTTTCCAATGGTCCGCAAACGAATTCATAAAATTGCAGGCGATAAACTGATGAAAACATTCGGCGGCGCGATGAGGTTTTTTGGGATCGGCGGCGCAGCTCTCGCACCAGAAGTGGAACGCTTTCTGCGTGAAGCAGAATTTCCCTACGCTATTGGTTATGGATTGACAGAAACATCACCGCTCATTGCTGGAGCAAATGCAGAAAAAACACGTTACAGATCCACCGGTCCGATTGTTCCCGGATTGGAAGTGAGAATCGAACACCAGGACTCAAAAACCGGCATCGGAGAAATTGTTGTTCGTGGACCGAGCGTTATGAAAGGATATTATCGCGATCCTGGTCTGACAACAGAAGTGTTATCACTAGACGGCTGGTTCCATACGGGCGATCTTGGACGCTTCGATAAAAACGGTTATCTCTATATCAACGGCCGTCTGAAAAATGTTATTATCGGACCCAGCGGCGAAAATATTTATCCTGAGGTTATCGAATCGGTCATCAACCGGTTAGATGTCATCCTCGAGTCTCTTGTCTATCAAGATGATGGTCAACTCGTGGCACGCGTGTATCTTGATTATGAAAAGCTCGACGTTGAATTCTCTGAATTAGGTTTAACAGAATCGCAAGCACGGGACCATA
>Ga0182021_10004324_pt1 | contig 16702 bp, 16 predicted proteins | sample 612E3MmetaG_FD_120493 | JGI IMG/M metagenome (GOLD analysis project Ga0182021, IMG submission 120493) | Permafrost microbial communities from Stordalen Mire, Sweden - 612E3M metaG (Illumina Assembly) | ecosystem: Environmental > Terrestrial > Soil > Wetlands > Permafrost | place: Sweden...
ACATTAGGTTCCACTTCAACATATTCAGCTCTGGTCAATCCGGCCATTAATTTTTCAAGTACTTTTTCCATTGATAAAATTATTAATAAGTATTATTAAATCATCTGAGGTTGTTATTATTAAGTTAGATAGTCTGTTTGTAAACTGCCATAAACTTTTTAAGCAATGCATTGAATTCACCGGGATTCTCCAGATTGCTCAAATGACCCGCATGCTCTATTATATGAAGGGAGGATCCTTTTATTTTTTCATGCATAAACTGTGCTGCTGAAGGTGGTGTAATTTTATCTTCTTTCCCCACCAAAATAAGCGCAGGAATTTTTATCGCCGGTAATTTGCTGCAGGTTTCCTTACGAACAGATAAAGCAAGCAAGGTGCGGGAAAGTGATTGTTCAGGGGTCTTCACAATCATCTCCCTCACAGCAGCTATTTCATCAACCCTGGCTGTAAAAGATTCATCAGCGAAAAAATTTTTAATACTCTCACCGGCATATTGCTCCATACCGCTTTTTTTAATGCTCTCAATCGCCTTCATACGCTTTTCTTTTGCTTCGGACGTATCTGCAATGCAGGTAGTATCACTCAGGATAAGCGCATCAAAACGCTCCGGATAGTCTTCAACAGCTCTTAATGCAATATATCCACCCATTGATAAACCACACAGCGCTGTTTTCCTAATATTCAGAGCATCCATCAATGCGATCAGATCACTCATAAAAAGTTCTATTGAGAAATCCTGATCACCTGATCCGGAATTACCATGCCCGCGAATGTCACAGGCAATTATACGGTAATCATCTTCAAGGGCTTTTGCCTGCAAATTCCACATGGATTTATTTAAAGGAAAACCATGAAGAAAAATGAGAGCCGGAGCTCCATTCGTTCCTTCATCTGTATAACTCACGGTTATATCATTTACAGAGATTCTCATATTGCTTTCTAATAAATGTAAAATTCCGGTTAAAGTGATGTATAAGCTATGCTACTGAGCACTTTAAAGTCGAGCTTATTGTTTTTTGTTTTCATTTTATTATTATTTTGTCATTACTACCGGCTGGAAAGTTTTGACTTGAATTTCACCAAATAAAATTAAGTATGTTACTCCCGGAAAATATTACACAACTTTCTAAAAAAGTTACATCATTCACATATTTCAGATGTGATTACATAAAATAGATCCGAATTCATCTGACGATAATGACTTAGGTTCCTTATTTTTCAATTTTCTATTCAGATTGTTATTAATTTTGAAAGGCAATCGTTCAGTCCTTTAAGGGAGTTAAAGCATAGTTAAAAAATGAACATATGAAATCCACATGATTGATTCAATCACAAACACGATAAAAATATAATTTTCAACCGGGCGAAGCGGGCCCGACGAAGTCAATCATGTGCGGTTCCCTGTCTGCCGACAGGCAGGAGTCATACTGTTAAAATCAAAATTATATTATGATGAAAAATGGTTCAAATAAATTTATTGGATTCTGGAAAATTCTTGGGCCGGGTCTTGTTACAGGAGCAAGCGATGATGATCCTTCAGGTATTGCAACCTACTCACAGGCAGGTGCTGCCTACGGATTTTCAACTCTATGGACTGCACTTATCACATTTCCGCTGATGGCTTCAATTCAGGAAATGTGTGCAAGAATCGGTTTGGTTACTTCACATGGTTTGGCAGGAACGCTTAAATCCTATTATTCAAAACCTGTTTTATATTTAATGTTGTTGTTCAGTTTTCCGGCTATCGTAATGAACATAGGCGCTGACATTGCAGGAATGGGCGCAGTTGGGAATCTGCTGTTTCCTTCATTTAAGGCGACCTGGTTCTCTGTTATTTTCACCATACTGCTTCTGGTAATAATTATCTATTTACCTTATCAAAAAATCGCACTGGTTCTGAAATACCTTTGCGCGGTACTTTTGGTTTATCTGATTGTTCCATTTTTATACAAACAGGATTGGGTTGCTGTTTTAAAAGCTACTTTTATTCCGACTATAAAGTTTGACAAAAAATTTATAAGCATACTTGTAGCCATTCTTGGGACTACTATTTCACCCTATCTTTTCTTTTGGCAGGCAACTATGGAGGCGGAAAGTAAAAAGAAAAGTAACAAGAAAAAACTTTTAATGGTGAACAAAAGAATAATAAACGAAATGCGCCTTGATGTTGATTTTGGAATGTTATTTTCAAATCTTGTTATGTTCTTTATTATTCTTACTACAGGTTCTGTTTTATTTAACGGCAATATTCATCAGATTGACACAGTTGAACAGGCGGCTCAGGCATTGAAACCATTAGCCGGAAAGGCAGCTTATTTGCTTTTTGCAACCGGGATAATCGGAACAGGACTTTTAGCAATTCCTGTTTTGAGCGGTTCCCTTTCTTATATCATCACTGAATCATTTGGCTGGAAGGAAGGATTGGATAAAAAGTTTTATCAGGCTAAAGCATTTTATATCATCATTGCGATTTCACTGATATTGGGATTATCATTGAATTACATAGGCATTTCGCCAATAAAAGCGCTGATCTATTCTGCTATTCTATATGGGTTAACTGCACCTGTATTAATCGCAATCATCCTTCACATTTCGAACAATAAAAAAATAATGGGGAAGAATACAAACGGAAAAACTTCCAACATTTTCGGGTTTGTGGCATTAATTCTGATGACATTAGCTGCTGTCATTTTAATTTACATGCTATTTAAAGAATAGAAGAACTGAATTCATCATTAGTATAATTGTTAGTCAACTTGCGCACCTTCTTCATTGCTATGTCTTTATGACTTTCGATTGTGAGTCTATCGTAGAAATAAAAAAACCATCCACCTGAGACTCAAATCAGATGGATGGTAAATATTTAACAACTTAATAGAACAAGCTTAACACCTTTAAGTGTTATTTTTTCTTCATAACCGGTGGAAGTTTCTTAAGAAATTTTCCGTCTTTGTCATAAACAAGTGTCTCGGTGGCGATCCCTTTGGTAACAACTACTTCATAAGTAACAACGTCTTTTAATGTTACGCTTGCTGCTTCTTTAATAGTATACCCGACAAAATCTTTAGCAATATTGTCTGTTATAGCTTGTTGAAGATCAGCTACCATGACAACAGCACGGACGGGCTTTTCTTTTACAACGGTAGTTTTAGCAGCCTGAGCATTGACTGCCACAACTGCCATAATTAAAACGAGAACCATTAGTACTTTTTTCATAAATAAAAAATTAATTGATTTAAAAACTGTAAAAAGACTTAACTGTTTTTGTTGAAAACCGGATTATTTAAGAGATGAAATAATCTTATGCAATTCTTCTTTTGTTTTGCCAAGTTTGATTTGAAGTTTTGCAAGCATCTCATCTTTCTTGCCTTCAGCAAACATCAGATCATCGTCTGTTAAGGTTGCAAATTTCTGTTTGAGCTTGGCTTTCTGCTCATTCCAGTTCCCCTTTAATTCTGTAGTATTCATTTTTTAAAAGTTTTAAATTGTGAATAATTTCCGAGATACAAATTTAAACCTATAAACTCACGGGAGTATTACAGAATTTTGGGAAATAGTTATAATATTCCCACATTTTCATGGTGTTCTGCGGAGTTATCTTTTTTTGAATCAAAAGAAAAGGCCATATGATTTTCTTCTCATGCAGCCTCTTTTGATAAAATTTGCAGATATTCAAGGTTTTTAACTAAACTCCGGATAGCTCTTTCTTCTTCATAAAGTAACTCCTTATAAACAATATACCAGCCAGAAAAAATGGGATACCAAGAATTAGTGTAATCATAAGACTTGTCGATACCGAATTTGTCCTCTTGTAATTCAATATAAAGACAAAAATGCAAAATGCCATACTAATAATGATTAGAATTATCCCACCGACTTTTTCCCATTTCCAGGCAACTACAAGTACTGCAAGCAGTACAAATGATGGAATGAGATTCATAATAAACGATGCTGCATTCTGCAAAAAAGTGCGTTCGGATGAAAAAGAGTCCAACGCAAATAAACTTATGAAAATGATAGCGAGGATGCAAAGAATCCTTGGCAGCCAGTGAATAACTTTAGTAGATGTTTTCATTGTGAAATTGATTTAGTATTATAGCAAGTTACACACTGGTTAAGTCAAAGTCAAATCTATTTTACAAGCGAACCTGTGAGACTCATTACCTGAAACTTTTTGCCAAAACATTATTTCCACCCTGAAATTCACTTAATTTATACCAGACATTATTTTCATTTTCAATTTGATATATCCAATAACCATAAACACCGGTAGACTGATAAGCTCGTCTTATATAGAGACTTTCTCCCGGCTGAAATTCACATCGCGGGGAATAGGCTGATATCTTTCCATACACACTGTCCTGAGTGGTTTCAATCCAAATGGTATTAGGCCATCCGAAATCATGTGGCCCGGTATAACAATAATTAATAAAGTTCCCCACATATTTTCTTGCAACAAACAATTCATCCTCTGCCAATAATCCTGATTTATCTGTTGTAGCACAGGATAACCCCAGTACTATTAACAGCATGAATCCTGATATCTTCAAAGTATAATTATTCAATTTGCCCATCTTAATTTTTCCCGGAAAATCTTATACTCTTACTATTGTTAATTTTCTTCTTATTTCTTTTTGCAATCTATTCAATTCCGATATCTGGTTGCATTAAATAATTACAATAAAAATAACATGTAAGAATTCCTGCTTTCATGTAACAATCATAGTAATATTTTGGTTCTCTTTCTTCTTCTTAATGTAACCGTTCCAATTTAATTTGATAGAATCTGATAAAATGTTCTAATCTCTCATTGTTTCAATCTTAAAGTTAAAGGTAATGAATATCAGTATATCCGGCGAGCCCTTAAGGTCTAATTTGTAGAAAAATCAGTAAGTTTGGCAGACCCTCCGTCAATTAAATCCCGGGGATTATTTACAGAAATCTGCACCTGGCTGTATGAAAAGGGATCACTCGTCAAATAATGGGATAAAATATATGAGGAATTGGAAAAGAAAGTGAATTTATAAGTTATTTTAAAACCTATACCATTTAATTTCTGTATCTTATAAAATATATATTTTTAGAAATAATAATATATGATTTTGATGAACAGTATAATTTTAAAGATGAAATTTTAGATTTTTAACTCAATCCCAGTCATTTTCTGATAAAACTTATTGGTAAAAACATTCCGGAACATCAAACGGCAAATTGTTTGTCCAAATCTTCAAGTATTTCGGGGCTTAAAGTGCCAGAGGCAATTTCACGTACTTCGCCTGTCATACGGATATCCCAGCTGTTGTTGATTTCTATTTTCAGGGTGCCTCCCTGCATGTGCATTGTAAGATCTCCATTTATCAGGCCTCTTTTTACAAGTACACTGGATGCGGCACAGGAGGAGCTCCCTGAGGCTAATGTAAAGCCGGCTCCTCTCTCCCATATAAGAATTTCTGCTTCGTGATCAGAAAGCACCTTTGCAAACTGCACATTGATCCTGTTCGGAAACAACGGGTGGTTCTCAAGCAAGGGACCATACTTGCGTATTTCATCCTCATACAATTCCTGTTTGATTATGACACAATGAGGATTCCCCACTGACACGCAATTTACTTCAAATTCTTTATCACCTGCCCTGATCATCTGTCCGATGAATTCCGGCTTATCCGAATCAACAGGAATATCGCGTGAACCAAAGATGGCTTTTCCCATATCCACCCTGATAAGTGAAGATCTCCCATTCACCTCCTCCACTATTTCGGCGTAAACTACATCTGTGAGTGTTTCTATGGAGAATTGACGCCTTTTTGAAAATCCGTAGTCATAAAGATACTTGCAAAATATCCGGAGTCCGTTGCCGCTTTTTTCCGCCTCGGACCCGTCAGGATTATATACCCTGAATCCGAAATCAGCTTTCGCGGATGGAACCTTCATAACAATGCCATCAGATCCTATACCGAAATGAATATTGCATAAACGTTTTATGGCTTGAATGGTGAGTTTGAAATCTATATTTGTGCTGTCCAGAACAATGTATTCATTGCCGAGTCCATGCATTTTTACAAAGCTGTTTCTTCCCATGATATCTTATTTTAATGATTTGGTGAATAGTTAACAGTGAAATTGGAATAGGAAATCAATCCCTTAAGATCCCGGCACCGGCTGCACAATAAATCTTCGTTATAATTATAATTCATTTGCCCAATTAAGTAATATGTTCAATATATTTGAGGCAAAAATATAAAAATGGTTCAGATTAACGAAAACTATCTTAAGCTCCAGTCGGGATACCTTTTCCCTGAAATTGGCCGCAGGGTTCGTGAATTTCAAAAGGAAAATCCCGGTGCTGATATTATTAAAATGGGAATCGGTGATGTAACACAACCTCTTACACAGTCTGTTATCAGAGCATTTCATGAGGGGGTGGATGAGATGTCCAAAGCTGAAACATTTAAAGGTTACGGGCCTGAACAAGGTTATGATTTCCTGCGGGAAGCAATCGCAAACAATGAATATCTGAGCCGTGGCGCCGATATACATGCCGATGAAATTTTTATCTCGGATGGTTCAAAATGTGATACAGGCAACATTCTTGAGATTTTCGGACAAAATAATATTATAGCCGTACAGGATCCGGTTTACCCCGTTTACGTTGACACCAGCGTAATGGCAGGCCGCACGGGCAATTATATGGGAAACGGCTATTATGAAAGACTTGTTTATCTGCCCTGTACTGCCCAAAATGGATTTATTCCTGAAATCCCAAAAAAAAGGGTAGATATCATCTTTCTTTGTTATCCGAACAATCCTACAGGAACAACAGCCAGCAGACAGGAACTTAAGAAATGGGTGGATTGGGCTATAAAAAACAAGTCGGTCATACTGTTCGATGCTGCCTATGAAGCTTATATTTCGGATCCTGATATTCCCCACACGATTTACGAAATTGAAGGAGCCAGAGAAGTGGCCATTGAATTCCGGAGTTTTTCTAAAACAGCTGGATTTACAGGAACCCGGTGTGCGTATACTATCATTCCAAAAAATCTTGTTGCCTCAACTACTGACGGAGTTGAAAAACCCTTATATCCACTCTGGTTCAGAAGACATACCACTAAATTTAATGGTGTATCATACCCTGTACAAAAAGCTGCAGCTTCCATCTTCACCAGTGAAGGGAAAAAAGAGATAAAGTCGACTATCAGCTATTATATGAATAATGCAAGAACCTTACGTGAAAGTCTGGCTGAAATAGGTTTTCAGGTTTTCGGAGGAAAAGATGCGCCGTATGTATGGGTGAATTCCGGCCGGGGCATCAGATCATGGGACTTGTTTGATAAATTGCTGAATGAAGCCCATGTAGTTGGAACTCCCGGATCAGGTTTTGGCCCTTCCGGAGAAGGTTATTTTCGCTTTTCTTCATTCGCATCATATGAGAATGTACTAACAGCAATGGAAAGGCTCAAAAATCTCAAATGGTAACAGGGAAGAAAGAGACCTTTTAGGTCAAAGAAACTCATTTGTCAAAAAGATGATTATCCTGACTTATCCTAAACTTTTTGTGAACAGAAATAAGTAAGTCCATTCATTTCTGTCATATCAAGAATTTTCAGGGAAGATTCTTCAAGCATCAATCTCATTGTTCTCCCCGTCAGATATTTTCCTGTATTAGAGTCCATAAAACTATAAATTGCATTTAAGAATGGTACCCATTTCATCAGGTTTATCCCGTCAGTTTCATCATTAATTTTGTTTTGATTCTGAGCCGTGTTCCCGTTTTGAAAAAATCCATTCTGACCTTTTGTGTCAATGAAGCTTCCTATAAAAAAGCTATTATGTGGGAGAATATGGTAGATATCGTGAAGAAAAACCTTGATTTGTTTCAAGTAATTAAGTTCTTTAAGATGCACCACGGTTTTCACCTTCTTAAAATCATCAGCATCATAGTAATAATGATGGTATGAAGATATGGTTATCATATCGGGATCATGTGAAATACCTAAACTCTCCAGGTATTCAAAAAAGTTCTCATAACCTTCTTTAGCAAATTTTTCAAATATTGGATTGGTATTGGAATATTCAAAAGGATTACCGTCATGATAAAGTCTCCTCCTTACACTTTGATCTTTAATCAGATCATCATTGGTTGTCGTAGTTATCCTTTCCATCGTCAGCAAGATTTAAATGGTGAGAAAATTATGACAGAAAAAAATGATAATTATCAGAACTGGGTATTAAATAATTGCCGGGAAGAGGCAGAGCAAAAGCTGATATCAATAGAAACATCCTCTTCCGGTCAGGCGAATTCAGATTATTGTATTGTATCAGTCTAAATTTTGCAGGTGACATTATGTTTATTTTATTGACAGTTCAGACATTATATGAATAGCTTTTAATTCTATTCTATTCAAAAATATGCCAAAATAATTAGCTATGAATTAAGGTTGAATTAAGATGACATTAAGAAATCATTAATTCATAATAATAGCCGAAAGAGAATTGGGAAACTTTTGATTAAGTGCACGTTTCAAGCAGGTTATCGAAGAACGCGAGATTACTCTGCTTCCTGATAGATTCTATTGCATCTGTATCTGACCTGACTTTAGTGTGTGGACCGGGGTCTCAGGTTAAAAATCAATAAATGATTTACATTAATCCAATGAGGAACATAATTACTTATTTATTGTAAAAATCTTAATAGCTCCTGAAACAAATGTCCGGGGTACTTCGATGCATCCTTCATTATCCGGTTTTACTTTAATGCCGTTAATTGTAGCATATAATACAGGTCCATTGCCATCAATGTCAAGCTGAATGCGTCCTTTGCGATAACGGATATCTGCAAAGACCGGTGCGGTTGTTTTATAAAGAGCCGGCTTAATAACCATTTTATCTCCTTTAAATTTTATCCCTAACATATGATGGACAATAAAATAAGAAACTTCCGCAGAAGACCATGGCAATAATCCTGCACTGAAAGCCTGACTCCTGATGACAGGAATCTCCTCATAAAATGCGCCTGTGCGACCACCTGCATTGAAATACAACCATTCGAAAGAACGGCGGCTCCTGTCCATTTGTCCCGCTTCGTGCTGTGCTCTCAGAATAAATGCTGTGGCAAAAGTCCATGGACCCGGCTGATCGCCCTGAGAGCTGGTATTGTAACGATCGTAGCCACCATTGAACCAGCGTTCGTTCCACAGCTTCTCAAGTTCAGTCAGTGTGTTTTTTGATAATGCCGATTCAGGATCAATAATGTTCATGGCTATTGGCAAAGCCATGGTGGCATCAGGCATAAGCCGGCTTAAGCTTTCAACTTTAGCAGGTGCTCCATCGGACCAACCCATGAATTTTACCTTATCAACAATTTCTCCGTCAGTGCTCCGCCGCTTTATCAGATGATCGTTGTCAACCAACTTCATTTCCGGATCGGTAAGCAGCGCTTTTTGAATTATATCTGCTTCCTGACGCCAACGGTCTGCTTTGGATTTTGCATTTAAATATTCCGACAGGTCAGCTGCGTCGTGCAAGCCTTCTATGACCCAGACCTGATAAGCCAGTTCATAAGCATCATCAAATGTACGTTCCCAGAATTCACGACGGTTGTGGACCATACCGGTTCTATCGCGGAAATTAGGATTTAACGGGCGTTCTACCATTGCTATGAGCTTATCCCTGTTTTCAGTTATCAGGGAAGTGTCACCGGTCCAATCCACATAGCTTTTCATTACATGCATAAATTCTCCCATCTGATCAAATTGCTCTCTGTCAGGATCATCAAATCCTCCGCCGATCATAGTGGTACCGTTTGGCAATATCATATTCTTCAACATATGATTAAGCATTGCCTTTGCCAGTTCAAACTCCCCGATGTGAATCATTCCCAGTGCTGTATTCGACGCATCCCTTACCCATTGGGCACCATACTCAAAAATGCCTGCGTCCATCTTCCCATCATCAGCTACATAAGAAGGAAGTATGAACCTGCAATTATCGTGCATGGATTGCACCACTTTATCTTTTGTTATTATAACATTTGAATACCCCCATTTTGTTTTCAGTGCATTTTCTTCAGGCTGTAACCATTTTTCAACCGATGCAGCTTTTGAAGACAAATCGTGCAAATCCTGTGAAGGGAATTCAAGAATCAGATATGATACAAATTTTTTCTTCTCCCCGGGCTTAATTACTACGGGGCCTATTTCGAGTTTATCTTTTTTTGATGATATTTTAACCGGATTATTTCCTTCAACAGAAAGAGCTATTGATATCTTCTGATTTCCGGCAATCAATACATTGTTCATTGCAAGTGTCGCAGCCGTGTGGAGCGATAACCGCAAAGTCAAAGTATCTTCAGATACCAGATCGGCAGATTCTACAGTAATGCTTCGTTTAAAAACGCCATTCATCGAGACAGGAGTAATCACTTCGTATATTTTGAGTCCGCTGGCCCACCATATTGCCTCAACTGACGGGATCCCGTTTTCTAGAGTCCAGTGGGTGAGCATGTTATGACCAAGTGCAGTAAACGGATAGTTTTTCATAATTACTTCCAGTGCGCTAGATGAGAAACCTTTTCCCCCCACATAATTAAAAGCCAGGGCTTTCCGGCTTGTCTGTTTCGTGTCTGAAGCATCAAAAAGCATATACGAGAAAGCCGGTCCGACATCTGAATTCTCACACTGTATGACCATTTTGGCACGACCACTGCGTAACACATAATATTCCCTTCCATTTAAATAGCTTTGCTCAGTCAGCTGATCAACCTGGGCATGAGAGGTCATGCAAAAAAACAGGAATATAACAGATAATTTTCTCATAGTAAATTATTTATTTGTTCTTGGGATATGCCCCGGCGAGCCTGCCTGAGCATAACGGGAAAGAACTTTGACTAACTAAGTTAGGAAAGAATATCAATATAAGACAAATTTATTTCTTTTACTGACCTGCAATCCGGACGATGAAATTAAAAAACCGGCAGAATGATATAAATCCGCCATCACAGATAAAATATAATTATCAGATAAACACTTAATAGTTTATATAAGTGTTGAGTAAACTTTCAGATAAACCGATTGTTTACTTAAATGGCCAATAACTAAAAACTTAACAGGGTATACAGGATTAATGAAACATAATTCAAACAAAGTAAATAAGATTGAGTTTTATTGACTTAAAAAGAAAGGAGTAATTATGAAGTACATTATGAAAGTTAGGTTTCCTTCAGGGAAAGAAGCCAACGACATTTTAAAGGATCCCATGTTTGGGAAGAAAATGCAGGATCTTCTGGCTGAAGTGAAGGCTGAGGCAGCCTATTTCACTACTATCTGTGGCAGCCGGGGTGCTGGTATGCGATTGTTTCTCATACCAGTTTTTATATTATCCGGAATGAGTCATCTTAAATACCGTATGATGATATTGCGTTAAACTGAAAAACTTATATACCGATTTCAAAATTCTGCATTAAAGGAACTTATTTTTATTAATTTTAACCATGCCCGTGAACTTAAAATACAAATATGGTAATACTGCCATGGTAGCCGGAGCTTCAGAAGGAATCGGAGCAGCATTTGCAGCCCGTTTGGCTGCAGAAGGTATGGATCTTGTTCTCATTGCCCGGCGTCTTCAGTTATTGCAACAATCGGCCGATATTTTGAAAAATAAATACAAAGTAAACGTCATATGTATCCCGTGCGACCTTGCAGACGCGAATGCCACCCGGCAAATACTTGAAACACTGAACGGGAAAGAAATCAATGTGCTGATATATAATGCTGTTCAGTCTTATATTGGTCCGTTCATTAAAAATCCTATTGAAAACAACTCCAGGATGGCCTCGGTAAATATGATAACTCCTTTAAACATGGTCCATGTGTTTGGAGATAAGATGCTTGAAAAAGGTAAGGGCGCAATTGTTTTAATGGCTTCATTAGCAGGATTCCAGGGTAGCGGATATTTATCAGTTTACGCTGCAACAAAAGCGTTTAACAGGATACTGGCAGAAAGCCTATGGTATGAGTGGAAAAACAGCGGCATTGATGTTATAGCCTGTTGTGCTGGTGCGACATCAACTCCTGGTTTCATAAATTCACGCCCTGAAAAACCCGGATTTTTTGCTCCCAGAGTGCAAACTCCTGAAGAAATTCCGGATGAATGTTTTAAGATGCTGGGCAGACAGCCTTCATTCATTACAGGCAGAGGAAACAGGTTTGCATCATTTATTATGCAAAAGCTATTGCCCAGAAAAATGGCCATTACAATAATGGGAGATAATACCAGAAAAATGTATCGTTTATAGTTGCTTAAACACTTTTGGCCCGTAATGCATCAGTATCAGTAGATAAAAGGAATAATCCGGAAAGGAACTTTTTTTACATAAATTCTCCATAATTCCCCGTATTTAAGCGCACACCGTTTATCGTCGTCATTCTGTCGCGAGAATAACAAAAGAACATAATATAAAGGATATAACCAGGGCCAGATTAACATTGGATATCCAGTGCAAAGGATAATACCTGCAGCCATTAATATTTCACCCAGGTAATTAACATGCCTGCTGACACCCCAGAACCCATTTACCAGAAGGGCTCTGTTTCCATCGGTAATCGTTTCAGGTTTTATCCCCAGAAATACTCTGTCCGGATTTTTCTTGAAATAATACTTCTGCAGATTTGCACCCCGGGATAAAAACCACCCGGTAAGGAAAACAAAAACATATATTACCAGTAACATTCCATGAACACGCGGATTGGGCAAATCTGCAGTAGACCATAGAAAGATGCAATAGAAATAGGGATAAAAGACGATACATCCCCAGCCTAACTTGAATCCGACTCTTTCTGCAAATAAATCATAAGTATAAAGATGCACTTCCTCAAAGAGCAAATAATCCAATACAAAAAATGTAAGCAATACAGCTGAGAGACAGATGCAAGCGGAGGACTGATATCCGAATAACATGATATGGTGTGCCGCAAAGGAAAGGGCATTTAGCTCCAGCATAGTTGCTCCGGTCAGGTACAACCACATTTTTGCATCTACTCTTCCATCCCAAAGCTGAAGATTCTCCATTCTCCCAAAGAAGAGATCTGACAAAAATGATTTTCTTACAGTGGAAAAAGGCATTACAACAGCAAGGCTAAAAATGATGCCAAGAGTGCACGCACCTGCAAGGCTAAACCACCTGTAAGTGTATAGCCAGTCAAATGGAATTATTTTGAACCCTCCCAGCATTACCCAGATCAAAACTAAAACAAGGAATACAAAAATACCATTAAGATGGTATTTCATTTTTTCTGCTGAATTATTCTTGTTTATATATCCGGTTACCCATCTGCCTGGCAACATTGTATTTAAACTAAAAATCAGTACAGAGACAAAAGCAGGCGTTAAAAATCCTAATGTTTTATCCATGGTAATAAGTCCTGCTTAAAATTAAAATAAAAACCTCAATAAATCGTATAATTTTTCGCCTACAGACATTAAAACTCAACCAAGTTCTTAAATTCAGATCAGCCCGTAAAGGTCAATCGTTACAGCCTATAATTCAAACACTTACACATTATTATATGCAGGTGTTTTTTATTTACCGGCTGAAAGAATAATTTTTCTATGATAGAGACTATCTGTCTATTCAGCAAATCTCATTTCACTGTATGAACCTTTTGTTTTCTTCCCAAATCGGGAATTATTTCTCAAAATGATAATCCTGGCACTAAACTTCGAATGCTTAATCCGCAAAGATCAAAGACTTTAGCAATTCCTTTTCCTAAAGGCACAAAGTTTGTAATCCTTCTTAATGTAATATAAAACCTTATTAGTCGTTTAAACAGATACTTTCGTCAAATAATAAGCACTGTTCGTCAAAATTAATAACTTATGAAAATGCTGCATAAATATTTTTCCATGGTTCCCGACTTTTCCATAAACAAGCTAAATAATAAAAAACAATTATTGGCAATAACTGAAAAACTGAAGGATTTATTGGAAGTTCCCGGTTTCCAATTTCCGCCCCTTTTATATGTTAAACAGGATTTTATTATAGCGAAAGGAAATAACTATAATAAGAAGACTAAATGGTGATAAAATTTGTTCATGGCTCCTGTTTCCATATGAATTATATAGTCTGTAAGACATTCCTGAACTCTGTAATTCAGTACAAGTAAAAAAACACTAATTAAATTATCATGAAAAAACTATTTGTAATACCTTTACTCTTAATCAGTTGGATTTGTTCGGCGACTACTTATTATGTTTCTCCAACGGGTAGCAATAGCAATAACGGAACAAGTGGTGCACCTTGGTCTACACTTTCATATGCTTGTTCAAAAGCAAATATTTCTGGTGATATTATTCACGTTAATGCCGGATCATATACAGAAACATCGAGAGCTGCATTAGCAGCAGGTGTCAGTATTGAAGGAGATGGACCAACTAGTTCTATTATTAAAGTTCACTATACAACAACAGATGTTAACGATGCCTACCTATATCTTTCGGGAGGTACTGCAGCACAACACATTAGCGGAATTACTTTAGATGGTGATAACCTGGCCGGAGACAACGCAATTGTTGTATATGACCGTAGTAACGTAAGTATTTATAGCTGTACGGTAACTAATTTTCATATCCAGGGAGTCCGGTTTGATGGCAGTTCAAGCAGTAATACAGGGAATAGTATTCACGACTGTACGCTTACCAACTCCGGTGGTGTCAATTCATCAGACAGACAATCTACCTTATTTATGAAAAATCAAACCGGATTACTTATATACAACAACACACTGAATCAAACACTCAGAACAAGTGCTAATACGACCGGTGATGGCATCCGGTATGAAGGCGGCAACAGAGGCATAAAATTATATAATAACGTTTTTAATGGATTATACCCTGCTGGTGAATGGACCTTTCTTATGGAGTGTTGGTCCAGTGATAAGCAGACCGGAATAGGCCATGGACTTGAAATTTACAGTAACACAATAGTTGGTCTGATTGACTTTGGATCAGGTCTGTACAAGGGTACTTATGCTTACTCTGTGAGCTTCCATGATAATGTAACGGGAGATAATGTTACTCATGGTGCATCAGTTTATAAAACAGGATTTGAATTAGAGGAATTAGTTGATGGAGTGGAGATTTATAACAACCTGTTCAAAAATCTGGATAGATCCATTTATTTTTGTCACAATGGAACTGCAGGGAGATTTTCAAACATAAACATACATACAAATATAATCAGGGATGTTCCTTACAGTTATACTACTGCCACTGTTAATGGTACTGATTATGGTTATGGTTTTGGAATTGTATTCGCAGGCACTGGAATACCTGAATATGCGCAGAATATCAATATAAGGAACAATACGATCTCCGCATACGCAGCAAGTCCTGGAGGAGTCGGGGTATGGCTGGATACAAGGGGTAACGTAAGCAATGTAGATATTCAAAACAACATCATACAGGGATTTTCACAGGCTCCTGTTGGTACTGCCGGAGGGGGTGGTACTTTTAACACATTGGTCGCGCAGAAAAATATTTTTTGGGGTAACGGGAATAGCAATAATTTACTATTGTCGAACATCACAGTATCAAATCTGACCAATGATGGGGGAATTAAGTCAAATCCTTTATTCATTTCTACCACGGATTTCCATTTACAATCTACTTCCCCTGCTATAGATGCGGGCGTAAATGTCGGACTTCCGTTTAGTGGAAATGCCCCGGATCTGGGAGCATTTGAATCAGGGGGTACTTCAGTCGCAGTGAATCCTGTTTATTCAGGTTCTACCGTTGAAAATACCGCTCCTTCCGTGATCGGGATGAATTATAACATGACTCTGGCCAGTACTTTACCTCCGGCAGCAGCCTTTGTTGTCATGATTAATTCTGTCTCCAGAGTCGTAAATACCGTTGCTGTTTCAGCAACAAAAGTTCTGTTGACTCTTGCAAGTCCGGTTGTCAACGGTGATGTTATTACAGTAGCCTATACAATTCCTGCAACAAATCCGTTGCAATCTTCTTCCGGCGGACAGGCTGCTACCATGAGCGCTCAGGTTGTTACAAATTATGTTACAGCTGTAACAAATATTGCAGGTGCCACGATCAAGATGACTGTTACCCCTAATCCGGTCCACAAAATTATCAATATTGCATTGGATTACACAGGTTTAACTCCAGCACAAATAGCCGCTCTATCGCCTCAGATTATCAGAATCTATGATAATTACGGAAAGCTGAATGTTCAGAAATCGTTAGTTACCGGCGCCACTAGTTTCCAGATACCAATAAATCTCAGATCAGGAGCTTATTATCTTCAGATGTTATCAGCAGGGGTTGTAAAAGCATCACAAAGAATTATAGTGTACAGGTAACGTAACAGCTTATACATGAACATTCTGAGATATATTATGAACATCTTACTACTTAAAAACATAAAACTATGAAACTTAAATTAATTTCGCTCTGTCTGCTCTTTATTACAATAATTCTCTCATGTAAGAAAGATGAGCCATCATCATCAATAACTGCCTTGACTACCAGTGGTAATCTGTTGAGTCAGGTAATAACTGATAATCAGCCTTCCTCCGAGTATTTATATAACAGTACTAACCTGATCAGTGATGAAAAAAGTAAAATCGATTTAACATTGTACAAGTATAATGACAAGAATCAACTGGTTTCTACTGATTATTACGCTAATTATAAT
>Ga0182021_10004325_pt1 | contig 16700 bp, 21 predicted proteins | sample 612E3MmetaG_FD_120493 | JGI IMG/M metagenome (GOLD analysis project Ga0182021, IMG submission 120493) | Permafrost microbial communities from Stordalen Mire, Sweden - 612E3M metaG (Illumina Assembly) | ecosystem: Environmental > Terrestrial > Soil > Wetlands > Permafrost | place: Sweden...
CCAGAAATAACAACAGCAAGTTACGTTGAAAAATTAATTATAAGGCCTAAAATCGCCGATTTAGTGGTTATGGGAAAAGGCGATGCAGAATTGCTGGATATCAAATTGGAAAATGAAACATCAATTGGCAAAACAATAGGAGAAATCAGTCCCAACGATAATTTTTTAATCGTTGCTGTTTACGAAAATGGAAATTTGATCATACCAAAACCTGAAATGGTTTTAAAGAAAGATATGAAAATCTCCATACTAGTTAAAACCAAGTTTGCCCAAAAGATCATGAAACGGTTCACGAAATTGTAATTAACTTCGAAAGGAGATTATTAATAAAAATAGAATAATTCTAATTAATTTATCAGAGTCTGTACTAATTTGGATAGTAATAATTCGTTAATTATCTAATAAGAAATTAAATCCTTACCTTCTTTTATTCAAGTAATATGGATAGAATAAATTTATAAAGCTATTATGGCATAAACTTTTCAAATATCTAATGATTTTAAATTTAATCACATTTATGTAATTTTTCTTCCAACTTTCTGCGTTCGGTAACTTCTTGCCAATATACAGAAATTCCGTCTGTCGAGGGGTAAATACTGAAATCGAATCGTTGATCAGGATTGTTTAATCCATTTACTTCAAAATGTTGGATATCCTTTGTTTTCATTGCTTTGCGGAAAAAATGTTCATAAGTGGTTCCAATAAGTTGAGGGAAAGTATCCCATAAATTTTGGCCAATTATATCTTCAAGTTCAACATCAAAGTATTCGGCTGCGTATTTGTTAGCATATATAAAAAGCCAGTACTGAGTCAACGCAATAAATCCATCCTGAATACTTTCTAATATCTCTGTCATCTGTTTTTTACTACTACTAAGTTCCTCTTCCATTTGTTTTCGATCAGTATCATCAAATACATATCCTTTAACCCTTATAAGTTCGTTTGAAGCATTAAAAATACCTACCATGTTAGCGACAACGTGAATTCTCCTACCATCAGACCTTCTTTGCCAGCTCTGGAAACCTTGAAGTTTATGTTCTTTTCTTAATCTAGTGATCATATAAGGCCAATCAAACGAGTTGAATTTTGATATATTTGATTTTGATGCAAGTTCACAATTATTGAAACCATATATCTCTGCAAATGAAGGATTACACTCAAGGATGGCACCGTCAATTGTTGCAATAAAGTCACCAGTAAGATCTTCATCAAAAAGCAGACGATATTTTTCTTCACTCTCTTGAAGGAAATCTTCAGCTTTTTTACGCTCTGTATCATCGAAGATGTAACCTTTTACATGTGTTAGTTCACCTGAATCATTGAAGATACCAACAAAATTAGCAACAACATGGATCTCTTTTCCATCAGGTCTTTTATGCCAGCTTTGATGACCTTTTATCTTACAATCATTTTTAAGCTGATTAATTAAATTAATCCAATCAGATTTGTTGAATTCTGAAATTTCAGATTTCAGAGCTTGTTCATGATTATCAAAACCATATATTTCGACAAAAGAAGGATTGCAAATGATTATCTTGCCTTTTGGTGTTGCTATAAAGTCACCTGTCAAATCATCTTCAAAAAATCTATGAAATTTCTCATCACGCTCTTGGAAGGGGGCTTCATCTTCTTTTGAATCGTTTATTTCTTGAATCTGAACTAAAAAGCCAAATTCGGTTATAGAAATATTCCAATCTACTAAAACATTTTTATCTTCGTTCAAATGTTTGAAATCGTTATTATTAAGATTTTTTAGTAAAAACTGTGATTCAAACCTAAGTGTTCCATCTTTGATTAATTTCTCTTTTTTGGCAGCGATAATGGGATTATCAAATATATTACTATCTGAAATATCTTTTAATCGATAAATTCTTGCAATTTTTAATGCCGATTCATTTGCATCTATAAATTTACCTTCTTTATTATAAAAAAGAATTCCTATAGGGGATTTATCGAATATTTCCTTAAATTTATCTTTATTTTTCAATTGATCATCGTCCATGTTATCCTATAATCTAAATTCTTTCATACTCAATATCCCTATTTAATAATAAATAAATTGTCAATTACTTAGAATTAATATTCTAGTTTTAATGCTATTAATATAGTAAATAATGAATAATCAGTTAATCGTCTGAATTAAAGATATTATATTTAAAATAAGTCTCAATTTGCACAAATACATCTGATTTTGAGAATTAAGATCTTAACTAAGTTTTTCCATTTTTTTCTCAGATTCTAGTTTTAAATTTTGATTCATTATGTCAAATCCAGATTTAGAGTCATTTATCATATTTGACAATAATGGAACTAACAATCCGCTGAATCTCTCTTTTTGAACGAACAAAACTTCATCTTCATTCAGCTTATTAATTTTTAAAGTGTGTTCACCATCGAATAATCTGGAAATCCACAGTTTTCCTAACCATTTTAATTCTTTTTCAGGATCATAATTTAATATCTTTGGTTTAAATTTCATTCCATTTGAATTTGGTGGTTTTATGAATATTTGAAGTTCAGATCCTCTTTTTTTTGATCCTGAAATCTCTTGGATAAATGGATTCCATTTTCCATAGTTATCAAAATCTGTAATTATTTTCCATACAATGCTCGGAGAGGCATTTATATGAATTTCAGTATAAATTTCCTTCATAGATATATTTTTAATTTTAATATCTCAAAAGTTTTTGGAACATAATTTTTTTGTAAATTCAAGCAAGATTGTAAAGATTAACTTATTATCCCATGAATATATTTTTGAAGTTAAATTAAGTTTAATTTGGAATTATAAAAAAAATATAATTATTCATCTATTTTTACCCAAATCTTTCCCCCATCAATCTTTACTTCATGGGTTTTGAGTGATCTTGGGGATTTAAATATCTTTGCTGCTGTTAATTTAAGACCACTCCAGTCTGTCCATCGTATCACATGGCCATCTATAAGATCAAATTGACTATGGTGTCTTGGACAGGTAACAACAGTCCCATCAAGCTCACCACCGGATAAATTACCTCCCATATGTGGGCATCGGTTATCAGCACTGTAATAATTGTCTCCAACCCTTGCTACAAGTATCTCATGGTCATCGGCACTGAACATCATCATGTTGCCATCATCTAATTCATCTACCATTGCAACTTCTACAAAATCATCCATTTTTTTACCTCCACATAATTATGGAATTCATCAATCTTCCCTTTCAACTATTACAAATACAATACCATCTGGATATTCAAAAAGGGCTTACATCATTCCCCAATCCTGCATATTAGGTTTTTATATATATTTTACTCTTTGGATTTCAATTCTAGTAATATTTTTATAATTGATTAGTAAATTTTTTATCACATTTACTTAATTCATCTTATTACATCTTAATATTACTATAATTAATATAATTTTTGTTTCATCCTAATTATAATAAAAATAATAATATTATTTCTCATACAAATTTATCATAGAACGATAATAATAAGAAATAGAAAATAATAGGAATTTTATTATGAGACGAGTAGATAAGGAGATAAAGGATGAAAAAGTCATTTTATCAATAATTAGAGAAGCAGATCATTGTGTAATAGCACTTTCAGATAATAAAAACCCTTATGTGGTGCCAATGAATTTTGGTTATGATGATAGTCATTTATACTTACATTCATCACCTGATGGAAGGAAGATCGAAATTTTGAAGGAAAATAATAAGGTTTCATTTGTAATAGAGATTAAGACCGAACTTATAAAATCTGAAATTGCTTGTGAATGGGGAATGAAATATATGAGCGTCATAGGTGAGGGATATGCTCATTTTATAGAGGATTTTCATAAGAAAATTGAAGCCTTGGACATAATAATGGCTAAGTATTCTGATGATAAATCTGAATTTAGATACTCTAAAACTGCTCTCAATCAGGTAGTTGTGATTAATGTTCAGATTACAGAATTAACCTGTAAAATATCTGGATATGAATGAATTTACATAGATGGATGGATAATTTATTTATTACTAAACCAAATATTAACTAGAAAATAAATTATTAATAGGAGATACTATGAAAGAGGTTGCCATAACTATCAAAGCAAAAAATAAGCCTGGCGTACTGCGAGATATAACGGATATGATGGCTAAATGTGGAATAAATATTTCATACACCCACCTTTTCGTAGAGAAAGATGAAACTGCATCAGTGTATATGGAACTTGAAGATGTGGAGGATATAGAAAGCCTTGCACACAATATAAGAACCCATGGCAACGTGGATAATGTCAAAACGCACCGTTCCCTTAGTGAAATATATGGGAAGAGAATAATTATAATAGGTGGTGGCGCACAGGTTGCAATGGTTGCACAAGGGGCTATAACTGAGGCCGACCGCCATAATATTAGGGGCGAAAGGATAAGCGTAGATACAATTCCTTTAGTTGGTGAACAAGAATTAGCGGAAGCAGTTTCGGCTGTTGGAAGACTTCCTAGAATTGGTGCCCTAGTACTTGCTGGATCTTTAATGGGAGGAAAAATAACAGATTCCATTGATGAAATAAAAAAAGAACATGAAGTAACAGTTATAAGTTTAAATATGCTGGGAAGTGTGACTGAAAAGGCCGATCTTGTAGTAACAGATCCTGTACAAGCCGGTGTAATGGCTGTTATGGCAGTAGCTGATACAGCGATATTTGATATAAAAAAAATTGGAAGAAAAAAATTTTAAAACAAATTTATTTTGTTTAAAGTGGTTCTAAGGTTCTGATGAGTCTTTCTGCAGCATTTTTTATTTCAGGATCCGTTATTTTATCATTTCTTGCTATTTTAAGTGCCATCTCTAAAACCTTAGGAACATCTTCAGGAGAAATGTTCTGTGCCATGTTAGTATAGTTCTGTTTAGGGTCGTCTTCCATTTCAACCTTTTTATCAGCCATAGTATCCAGCATAATTTTACATTCTTTAATTAAATCTGGATCATCCTTCATAGTCTCACATTTAGCCATCAATTCATTACTTTTTTTATCATCCATGAGAAACACCTATTTATATATATGATTTACAGAGAATTTATAGTTTTAGTAAATTAAAAGAAGGATTATGGTAGGATTAAATGGTTGATTTACTAGATTTATTAAGATAGATATGCAAATAAAAAAAATTAATAAGAAAATTACATTAAAAATGAAAAAAATAAAAATATTTAGCTCATTTCTATTGCCCTAATAATCCTGCTTGCGGCATTTTTAAGCTCTGGGTCTTTTATATCTCCACTTTCCCTTACTTTTAATGCCATTTCAAGAACTTTAGAAACATCCTTAGGCTTAAGATTTTCAGCCATTCCAATGTATGTCTGGTCTGGATCATCTTCAAGCTTCACATCTTTTTCCTTCATCATATCCAAAAGTACTTGACAAGATCCCATAACCGTTGATTCATCCATATTTTCACACTTTTTCATTAGCTCTTCTGCCTTCTTATCCATAAAATCACCGACTATAATATGTCTTGATGGGTTTATATTTTTATGCAATTAAACAAATAATAAAAAACCAAATTCATGGGTATTAACAATTAAAATTCTTGTTTAAATCCCTTAAATAACTATTTGAATAACTTTGTTGATTATTTAACACATCAATAATAATATATTTCTTAAGAAATATACTATCCTAATAATATTAATTAATATTAACAAGAAATTTATATAATATGATCTATGAACAAGACTTAAACTTTCCTGTGAAAAGTATGAGGGATATTTATGGCACCACATTGCGATACAATGGATGGACCGGTTGTAACAGCCGCTGAACTTGCTTTGGAGATGGAAAATGTAAATTATATTATTCCATATGTGAAAAGAGATTTTGAAAGAGAACTCAAAGATGCCTTTGATAGAACTATTATTGTAAGAGAGCTTAGCGGTGATGCAGCTGAGGTAGCTGACTACTGGTTTTTTGAAACTGCAGTTAGGCTGCACATGTTAGGTGAAGGTAAGCCCTATAATGGAATAAAGCATTCTGGTTTAAACTTGGGTCCAGTAATTCAAAAGGCAGAAGAAGCAATAGATTCTGGAGACAAAAATGAGTTAGAAGAATTTTTAATGGATTTTGTTGTTGGAGAATTTGAAAGACGTTTTGAAGCTGCAATATCTAAAAAGGAATATGATATCAATGATGTGGATGATGCTAGAGATTATGTAAATTCAATGATTGGATTTGTACGCTTTTCGCATCAACTGTATAAACTAGTAGAAAAGACATCTAGCTCTGAAGATAATGACTGAAGTATAAATCCTTAAATTAAATTAATTTTTGATAAATGAGGTAAAACAATGTCTGATGAAATAAAAGCAAAGCCAGTTAATGTTGAAAATATGATTGACTATCAAGTAAATTCTGTTGTTAGCCGTGAGATAATTAGAAAGGAGACTGGAACAGTTACAATATTTGCCTTTGATAAGGGTGAAGGATTAAATGAACACACAGCTCCATTTGATGCAATGGTTCAGGTTGTTGATGGTACAGCAGAAATTATTATTTCAGGCAATAAGAATGTGGTTATGAAGGGAGAGATGATTATAATGCCGGGTAATGTACCGCACGCACTTAATGCTGTAGAAAGATTTAAAATGATTCTAACCATGATCAGATCCAACTAATACTCTTTTTATTTTATTAATTCCAATTTTCATGCTATGCTATAATCACAAACTTCTTTGTAGTCACATCCATCACATTTTTTAATGTTTTGAACAAATTGTGGTAGAGTTTTATCATAAATTAAGGAAACAACATCGTCAAAAACATCTATGAACTTTTCCCTTAAATGTGTTAATTAAAACTGGTTTCCTTGATCCTACCCTCATATAATGGATAAAACCTACTGGGATCTCTTTATTAAATTCTTTTTCCATTAAGAATGTATAAGCAGTAACGTAAAGCATCTGAATCCCAAACTCCCTTTAAAGGGGGCAAACTTGTTCTTATTTTGATTGGATAATAAACACCATCAATGATTTCGATCTTGTCAATCCGTCCCAATAGTCCATGTTCTTTATCTTCAATTTTAAATTCTATAAGGCATGGTGGAAAAAGGATATTAACTGCATCAGAACTGGATATTCTAGTTTTTAGTAATTTTTGGCTTTTAATTGCTATTAACCAGGAATTAAATTTCATGTCTTCGATCAATCTTTCGAAGATTGTTTTAGCTTGATCATCTAAAAATTCGTTTTGATACTTCTGATAAACAGTATCTAAGTACTCAGGCACGTTATTGAAAAGTTTTTTCAATATTCCTTTAACTGACATTTCGCCTTTTAATGTCAGCATATTCCGTTTTATTAATTCTTCAAAACCAATTTGTGCTTCTCGAGATATTCTGCTAGTTAATAATGAGTTATTTCGCATATCATTATTATGCAATTCCATACAAACTTTCAAAGGACAGTACAAGAATTCTCTAATAAGAAAAACTGTAATCATGACTTTCACCTTTGTTGATTAATACATTTAATTATTATTATCATATTAATTATTTAAATCCACCGACTCTGAAATTAAAAATCAAATAAAAAAAAAATGAGATTAATTCTGATCTCAAAGGACTCTAACAAAGACAGTTTTGGCCTTTACACAATCTAAATTGTCGATTTCGTTTACTGCATCCCTCATATCCTTTTCTAGTGCGGTATGTGTAACCATAAATATTGGAATTCCTTCATTATCCTGCTTTTGTTTTTGTGTCATTGATCCAATGCTTATTTTATGGTTGCTTAATATGCCTGATATTTCATGTAAAACACCGGGTTTATCTACTGTTAGGAGCCGGATGTAATATTTTGATTTTAAATCTTTTATGTTGCTAATTGTTTTTACAGAGGTTTTAGATGGGCCGTAAATAACAGGTTTTTTCATATTTTGGATTATATCAATGCAATCTCCGACAACAGCACTTGCTGTTGGCAACATTCCAGCACCTGGGCCGTACATCATTACAGGCCCAACAATGTCTCCTACAAGATATACTCCGTTAAATACTCCATTTACACTTGAAAGAAGATGATCTATATTGACGAGTGTTGGATGAACCCTCACTTCCAGCTTTCCATCTACAAGTCTTGATATTGCAAGGAGTTTTATACAACAATCAAGTTCTTCCCTTGCAAAACTGATGTCTTCTTGTGTTATACTGCTTATACCCTCTACATGGAAGTTTTCCTGTTTAACGTAAATACCAAAACCTATTATGGTAAGTATTATAAGCTTCTGAGCAGTATCATCACCTTCGATATCAAAAGTAGGGTCCGATTCAGCATATCCCATTTCTTGTGCTTCTTTGAGAACATCATCAAAGTTTCTACCCTCTTCAGACATTTTGGTTAGTATATAATTTGCAGTACCATTCATTATCCCATAAATGGATTCAATATTGTTGGCTGCAAGACTTTCATTCAATGGCTGAATCAAGGGTATTCCCCCACCAACACTAGCCTCAAAACATATTCTAACATGATTTTCTTTTGCTGTAGTTAAAATTTCATCCCAGTGTTTTGCAAGCAAGGCTTTGTTCGCAGTCACAACATGCTTACCATTTTTCATGGCGCGTAAAATAAAATTAAGGGCTGGCTGATAACCTCCAATTAACTCTATAACAATTTCAATTTCTGGATCTTCAAGTATGTCATCAACATCAGTAGAAAGTATTTCTTGGGAGATTTCAACGCCTCTATCTGTACTGATATCTAGATCCACAACTTTTTTTAACTTAACTTTCTTATTAACCTTTTTTTCTAATAGATCAAGATTTTTATTGAGGGTTTCGACAACTCCACTTCCTATGGTTCCGAAACCGATGAGTCCAATATTTACGACTTTATTCATTCAAAAAATCCCCCTAAAATCCCTATTTTTAGTATGAATAAATAATATAACAATAGTTAAAATTGATTATTCATTGGTATTAAATATTTAGTCTTAAATTCTTAAGTTTGATAAACTCTCCAATAGATTCTCTGGTGGTTCCAACTATCAGTCTGTAACTAATATTTTTCCCTACAACCTTTTCAAGTTTGCCACGAGCTGTAATTCGTTCACCGTCCCTGGCCTGTCCAGCATATGTGTGTGTGTATGAAGCAACCTCGGTTACAGGTACTTCAGGTCCATTTATTATTTCCACTTGATCAACTTTGTAAACTGCAGGATTGTCGAATGCAGCAAGTGAATCTGTAACTGTACAATCTATTTCAATGCACTCCATTGGTTCATAACGGGTGGCACCGTAGCTTCCAGTGATCTCATCCCAGTCTCGAGTTTGAAGGATATCAAACAAAGTTCCATCTAAAATTCCTCTGTTGTGTTTACGTTTTTCATACCATTTGAATTCTTCATAAGTTAAGGATGAATCTTTAATCCTCTTTTTGTAGAGCCTCTTCCAATATTCACCTTCAATGCCCTTAAGAATTCCATTTTCCCTTTTTATCTCTGCGAAGGCTTCCATGACATCTTTATGATTTTTAAGTCCATAAATAACGAAATCAATATCTGATACTTTTGGATTGTATAATCCGGGTAGAATGGAACCTGAAATCCCCATTTTATTGTAGGAAATCCCGGTATAATAATGGAATATTTCTGCAAGTTTTACAACCTTTTCAAGTAGTGTATTCCTATTTTGAGATTTCATTATCTCATTGAGACGTTCATTTGGGTGCAGTATTTTTTCGACTTTGTCAATTGGTACTCCCATCATCTGCACATTGGTTATGTTACAGTTGAAAAGGTATTCTGGAAAATTTTCACCTAAAAATTCGTAGGCTTGGTTTGAGTCCACTTTGGAATATGTTTTACTGTTCAGTAAACGATCCCCATCCTGATCTGGAATGTACCTTAAAAACGATATTATCCTGTCTTCAGGGTGTAGGTACGTTGTTGTTGCAAAGAACAGATCATCGGTTGAAAGTATGAAATCTCTGGGTCTGGCTCTCATGGATTAATTTAACTGTTTGCACTATTATTAAATATGATAGTTTCAAGAATCATACCCGGTAAGGATCTAAAGAAAAGCATTGAATATTTAATGAACGAAAACAACTTAAAATCTGGAATAATCGTATCTATTGTTGGTAGTATTGATAATGCCTTTTTAAGAATGTCAAATGGCGATAAAAAAGTTTTTAAAGGATTATTTGAGATCGTATCTGCTGAAGGAACTGTTTCATATGATGGTATTCATGTACACATTGCAATATCCGATGCAGAAGGAGTAGTTTATGGGGGACATCTTCTTGAAGGATGTAAAGTGTACACCACGGCTGAAATCTCAATTATTGAATCTCAAAAGATTTTAAAAAGGATTTTTGATCCTAAAACTGGGTACAAAGAACTTGTATAGAAGATGATAATTGATTCAATTGTTTCGGGAACATTTATTAAAAATTGAAATCAGATCATCAACCATCATCTAAAATATATGTAATAAATTAGGACTTGAACCAAATGAAACATTTAAAACTTGAAGAAAACACTTCCTATGATGGAAGCCAGATCGAGCCCATGTGGGCATTTAAAACCTTTGGAATAAAGGATTCAAGCATTGTCAGTTGGAGTGGGCCAATGGAAATTATACAGGATCATCTGGTGGATTTTGAAGATGTAGGTCTTGAAATAAAGGGAGATAAAATGCTACATTTTATAATTGAACACTTCGACGTTCAGCCAGCAGATCTCAACTTGTGTTACCATAGACAGAGAATATTTGTAATGATAATCAAGGATTTACTTCTTAATTTGGGAATCAAGACAATTAGGCAGGGCGATGATATTTACTATACAAATGATACTTCAATGGAAAAGAAAGGGAAACTATCAGTTTCAATAGCTACCTGTTCTGTTAGTAGTATGAAGATACACTTTGCACTTAACCTTACAGATAAAGGAACACCAGAAGATGTTGAGACATCTGCTCTTTTGGAATCTGATTTAAATATAAAAATGGAAGATATCCATAATTTTACAGATGAGGCATGTTTAAAATATATTGAGGAAATTTCTTCTATTAAAAAAGATATATGTAAAACCAGAGTATTTTGAGTATTAATAAATATAAATTTTTTAAAAATATTTAATTTCTTTAAAACTGATTTAAGATTATTTAGAAGGTATTTAAAAATGAAAATAGTTATAAATGGAATTCATGCAAATTTAAGATTTTCATCGGCGCACATGATTCCAAGACACGAATCATGCGGGGTAATACATGGTCACTCTTACATAGTTGATGTTGTAGTTGAAGGTGAAAGATCTGGGGAATTCGGATTTGTGGTTGATTTTAAAAAAGTCAAAGATATTATAAGGGTTATGTGTAAAAAAATGGATCACAGGGTCCTTATTCCCATAAGGAATCCACAAATAAATTTTAAAAATCTCCAAGGTCCTGTAGAATTTTCAATTGGAAAAAAAGATTATATGTTACCACTTGAGGATTGTGTTTTGTTAGATCTTAAATCTACATCAGCAGAGGATCTTTCTGAATACTTTGCAGAAGAACTTTACCATGATTTAAAGAGAATAAACAACGAGATCTCTAGTGTACAGATATGCATAAACGAAGGAATAGGACAGGGAGCCTATTACACTAAAGATTCAGATTAAAAGTAATCAGGAGTTTTAAAATGAAAACTCATATTAATGAGGTTTTCTCAAGTTTTCAGGGCGAAGGAATTCTAATCGGACGGAGACAGGTCTTTGTAAGGTTTTCTGGCTGCAACCTTGACTGTAACTACTGTGACACTTCCAAAAGTCGTGATCCATTATTTGGAGATTTAATTTCAACGGAAGAACTTTTTAATAAAATAAATAATATTTTAACTCCAGATTTTCATTCTATTTCTTTTACAGGTGGCGAACCTTTATTACACGCGGATTTTATAAAAAAGTTCCTCGAAAAACATAAATTGAAAACGTTACTAGAGACTAATGGTTCATTACCAGATGAATTAATAAAGATTGCTAAATTATTGGATTATGTATCCCTTGATATAAAATTACCCGAACATGAAGCTTCTAATAATTGGGATGATCTCTTCCGATTGGAGCTGGAATCCATAAAACTATTAAGAGATGAAGAGATAAATACATACTGTAAAGTAGTTGTGATGCCCGAGACAAAAGTGGATTTAATAGGTTTTATTGCTTCAAAGATAGCCGAGGAGGTAAAAAATACCTCAAAACTCTCTATGGTGATTCAGCCGGTAAGTCCCCTTGATATTTGGGCAGATGGAAACCAAAAGTTGTTTGAAATATCTGAAGAAGCAGGGAAACATATCGATGTATTAACCATACCACAAGTTCATAAACTTCTAAATGTTAGATAGGAGGTTTTAATATGGAAATGGATACAAAAGTGACAGTACACGACGCCATGACATCCAGTGTGATCACAGCAGATCCAAAAACTACTGTTGCAGATGCAGCTGTTTTAATGTCCAGATTTAAGATAGGAAGCATAGTTATAGTGAGTGAAACAGAGCCTGAAGGATTAATTACTGAAAGCGATATAATTGAGAAGGTTGTTTCAAAGAACATTCTGGCAAGTGATATAACCATAGGTCAGGTCATGACCAAAAACCTCATAACAATAGATCCTGGAAGTGAATTAAATCAGGCCGCAAGGCTCATGGCAAAGAATAACATTAGAAGGCTTCCAGTTGTAAATAATGAAATTTTAGTTGGTATATTGACATCAACCGATGTTCTAATGGTTTCACCCGAACTCACTGAATTACTGGTAGAAAATGCAAGAATGGAAAATCAGGGATATACGGATTCTGAAAAATCTGTACCCGGTATTTGTGAGCTTTGTGGAAACTATGTAGAATATCTCGATGTATATGATGGAAAATTTTTATGCGAGGAATGTAAAGAAGATTTGGGGGGGGGGGTGACTAATTGAACAACGTGGCAGAGATAATGACATCTGACCCTGTAACTGTAAATGTTGACACCCAATTAACAAAGGTTAGATCAATATTTAGAGATGGAGGGTTCCGTTCAATTCCGGTTTTATCAAAAACCCATCTTGAAGGAATTATAACTCGTGGCGATATCATGTTTCTTTCCTCCACCAAGTCTAATATAGAAGCTAGGGTTATAATGGAACGTCCAAAAGTTTTAGCAACACCCGAAATGGAAATGGTAGATATTGCCAAGAAGTTGTTAAAATCAAATATTGTACAAGTACCTGTTGTAGAATCAACAGAAAATATGCGACTGGTTGGTATCCTGAGTATTGGCGACATCCTAAAAAAATTTTTGAACAACGGTTCAAATCCAAATAATCCAAATATTAAACCAATTGTCACAGAAAATGTTGTGAAAACAAGTTATGATGAACATATTTCCAAAGTCTGGTCACTTATGAATGAAACAGGATTTTCTGGACTTCCAGTCATGAAAAAAAACAAGATCATTGGAATGATTACTCGTAAAGACATAATTAAGTCGGGACATGTTAGAACCGGTCTTGATGCAGTTGACAGGTCAATCAAGGTTGAAAAGGTAATGATGACTCCACCAATTGTTGTTACTGTTGATACAAGTATCACTGAGGCTGCTGAGCTAATGGTTGAAAATGACATAGGACGCCTGCCAGTAGTTGAAAATCCAGTGTATATAAAAAAAGAGCCCAACCGAGCAAGAGAAGCCAATTTAATTGGTATAGTTGCAAGAGAAGATATTTTAGGATCGTATCTAAGTTGATCTTCCAAATGGCTACGAAATTCAAATTTATTTTAAGATTTTTTAGATTAGTTTTTACTTTGTTTGATAAGTTATCTGTTGTAAGATTACGTAATGGATCATCTTCTGGGAATCCCGGAGATTTAGCAGAATTCTGCATCCGAGGCTACAGTAAATCATTAACTCCAGAAAATGACAGACTCGGTGTTGGAATTCATCTTTCACAAGAGGTGTATTGATGAGAAGAAAAGAAACCATAAATTTAGTAAAATCTAGAGATAGAGGCCCGTTAGAATTTGAATCACATGCCTCAGAACACGAAGGCGATGTTATGAGCATCGCAAAAAAAATGGTAGTTACAGCCCCACAGACAGCTACCATTAAAGAAGCTGCAGAAACAATGGTCAAAAATAAGTTTAGAAGGCTTCCAATAACCAACCCTGGAACGGGTCAAATACTTGGAATTGTAACATCAATGGACATCCTTGACTTTTTAGGGGGAGGAGATAAGTACAAAATATTCGAGGAGAAATATCCTGGAAACTTCCTTGGAGCCATAAATGAATCGGTTAAGGAAATAATGACAAGAAATGTGGAGGTTTTAAGTCATAAAGATTCAATAAAGGATGCAATTAATAAGATGAGGAAAAAGAATGTTGGTGCTTTACCTGTGGTAGATTCAGACCATAAAATGGTTGGAATAGTATCCGAAAGGGACTTTGTTATTCTACTTTCAGGAGTCTTAACAAATGAAGTAGTTGAGGACTATATGACAGAGAAGGTCATATCCACAACTCCTGGAACAAGAATAGAGGGAGCATCTAAGATAATGGTCAGAAACAGATTAAGAAGAATCCCCGTGGTTGGAGAGGAACGTAAAACATCCCACCCTGAAAAGGATAAAATAATGGGTATTGTAACGGCCACCGACATTCTTGAATTCCTTGGTAAGAATAGTGCCTTTGATAAGATGGTTTCTAACAATGCTGAGGATGTTTTAAACACAACTATATCTGAAATAATGGAAAAGACGGTTGTGGCCACCACAGCCCAAACAAGACTTGGAGACCTATGTAACTCCATGGAAATGGAAGGAATAGGAGGATTACCAGTTGTAAGCAATGGTAATTTGGAGGGTATTATAACGGAAAGAGATATCCTAAAGGCTGTAAACAAATTTTAAAGACAGAAATAAGGTCTTATATTTAGATTATATACTAGATATCATGAGTAATCAGAGCCTGTGGATAGAGGTGGTTGAATGATAAAAATTAAGGAAGTAATGAACCCTGAAGTATTTGTGGTTCAAGAAAACGAGCAAGTGGGTCATGCAAGAAACCTGATGCTCTCACATGGAATCAGCAGAGTAGTAGTGGTTGATGGAGTTGGACAACCAGTGGGAATGGTTACTGAGAAGGATCTTACCCGCAAACTCAAGGGTAATGGACCCAAATGGAAAAGCAGACCCATCGATAAAATATCAATTAAAAGGGTCATGAGCACAAATCCTGTCACTGCAAAACCCAATGATGAAATACATACAGCAATTGAACTTCTAATAAAGAACAATATTGGTTCCATTCCAATTGTTGATGAAGACGGCCTTGCAGGGATTATTACAAAAACAGACCTGATGAAGGTATATTCTGACAAATTAAAGAGTAAATGGAAAGTTTCTGATCTCATGACCCGGGATGTAATTACTGTAAACGAAAATCACAGTATAGCACACGTGATAAGTACTATGGAAAAGAATAAAATTGGTAAAATTGTTGTAATCCGTGACAATGAACCAGTAGGCATTATAACCCATGAAAACATCTCATTTGCCCATGTTGAAGATCCTGAGACAGGGGTGAGTATGGAGAAGATTTATTTCATAAGGAATTCTGATGGAAAAAGTAAGAGAAATGTTAGAGTTATCTCAATGATGACTGCAGGGGACATTATGCGAAATCACATAGTAAAAATTTCAGGAGATGAAGATGCAGCTAATGCTGCAGATATGATGTTAGAACAGGAAATAAGCGGTTTACCCGTGGTTAATGGAGATTCATTAGTAGGAGTAATAACCAAAACAGATCTTATACGAGGTATACAATAAAAATGCTTCAAGATGCAGTTCAACTATAATCTGTATCTAAATTTTTAGGGGGATGAAAATGCACGTTAAAGACATAATGAAAGAAGAAGTTGTTCATGTGGATAAAGATCAGAACATCCAGGATGCCCTAAAACTCATGAAAAAACACAAGATCTCCAGACTTCCAGTTGTTAACATCAACGAGGGTCATGTCAGGGAATTGGTTGGAATTGTTACAGAAAAGGATATAGCACTAAAACTAGGATCATCAAAGTACGGAAATCTGCCACCTTCACATTTCCATGTTTCAACTGTTATGAAACAGGACCCAGTGGTTGTTGAGAGCAATCAAAATATAGGAAAAGCTGCAAAAACCATGATAGAAAACAAAATAGGCGGAATGCCTGTTTTAAAAGATTGCGAGATAGTGGGAATGCTTACAAAAACAGATTTCCTTGAAATATGCCATGGAAAACCATACAACGCCACAAATATTTCAGAAAGGATGAAAACTGATTTAATTACAGTAAGTTCCCAAGACAGACTTGTACACGCAAGAAGATGTTTAATTGACAAGGAAATAGGAAGACTTCCCGTAGTGGAAGAAGGTGTTCTGGAAGGTATTATAACAGCCAAAGATGTTGCCATGGCAATGATATCATTTAGGAAAATCGTACCTGATAAGTACAAAAATGCAAGGATTAGAAATCTTTTAGTGGAAGATGTAATGACCCAAAACGTAAAAACTATAGATGGAAATGCAACACTAGATGATGCTGCTATAGCAATGTTAGAAAATCGTTTTAGTGGCATACCTGTTGAAGTTGATGGAGCGCTAGCAGGAATTATCACAAAAACGGATTTAATAAATTTTGTAGTTGAACTTGAGGAGGTA
>Ga0182021_10004326_pt1 | contig 16698 bp, 19 predicted proteins | sample 612E3MmetaG_FD_120493 | JGI IMG/M metagenome (GOLD analysis project Ga0182021, IMG submission 120493) | Permafrost microbial communities from Stordalen Mire, Sweden - 612E3M metaG (Illumina Assembly) | ecosystem: Environmental > Terrestrial > Soil > Wetlands > Permafrost | place: Sweden...
CTCCGCCCGCAACTACGCCGATGGGGCGCGGAAGCGAAAAATCGGAACCCGAAACCTTTCCAGCGAAGCTCGCGAGGGCTTTTCCTATTTGCCGCGCTTCACCCTCCAGCGGCTCATCGAAATGGACCGTTTTGAGCCCCTCGGATTTGAGGCACTCCGCAGCCGCTTGACTGGCAGTTCGGTTGTTGCCGACGATGAAGTTGTGGACGTTCGCGAAGACGGGGTCTCCTGGTTTAGGTGTCTCCTCCAGCAAGCCCGCCGCGCCGTCTGACAAGGCTTTGCGGACAGAAAACGGCGAAGATTCCCACAAACGGACCTCCAAAATTCTTACTGCTTCGGCAAAGGTTGATGAGTCTGGGACTGTGGGACCTGAAGCGATGGAATCCAATTTGTCACCTACAACATCTGATAGAATTAGACTAACAACGGTTGCTGGGTATGCTTTTTTGGCTAGCCAACCTCCTTTAAAGGCAGAGAGGTGTTTGCGGACGGCGCTGATTTCGGCTATATCGGCACCGCTTTTGAGCATAACTCCTGTTACGACTTGCTTATCGTCGAGAGTTATTCCGTCTCTGGGCAGGGGCATGAGACTTGAGCCGCCTCCTGAAATCAGGCAAATCACCAAGTCGTGGGCATCAGCCTTTTCTGCGATTGCCACCATTTTGCGGGTGCCTTCAACTCCTGCTTGGTCCGGAATAGGGTGGCTTGCTTCGATAAGCTCGATGACGCGGGTTTCTTTTTTAGCGCCGTAGGGAACGTTAACAACGCTTTCGGTTATCAGAGAACCTAAAATTTCTTCAGTCGCCAAAGCCATCGCCGCGCCCGCTTTTCCTCCGCCCACAACGTAAACATGCTTGACCCCAGCCAAATCTAAGCTCCAGTTTTCCACTTTGAGACATGAATTTTCCACTTTGACCTTTGCTTGAACCAGCTGTTTTGGGTCAACAATGTTTAGAGCACATTCAAGGCTTTTGAGGGCTATGGAACGGGCTCTCTGAACCTTGGGCGTCTGCCCGTTTTGAATTATTTGTTCGCGGTTTTTAATTTGAACCAAGTTGTCCCTGCTGCTTAGAGTTCGTTTGATAAACTAATAAACAGTTGTGCAAAACGTTTTCGGCAGGGTTTTCGATTAGACAATTAATAGAATTGTTTTATGAAATCAAGAAGTTAATTGTCGACTTTTTCTTCGGTTAGGGTCTCAACAAAATCGGAGGCCACCTGCACGATGGTACCAGCCTGCTTCATGACTGCATCGTCGTTGATTTCTTCTATCTCGGCAAGTTGCTGCACCGTTTTCTCCATTTCAACCAGAAAACGCAAAATAACGTCGTTTGTAGGTTTGGGCTTGCTTAGTTCGTCACGGACCAGAACCTCGATGGAGGCGGGTTCGCCCAGGCTATAGTATATGGCGTTTCGGGCTTTCCGGATGGCTTCAATCATTAAGCTGGGCGCCATGTAGGGAATTTTTTGCGCTGCTTCCAATTCAGCTTTTGCTTCGCGAAGGTACCGGTGTGCCCATCCTCGCCTGTACTCATCCATCATGACAGTTCCAGGTTACCCGCTTATGCTTCTTCAGCTTCTTCTAAGGGGATTTCATCTTCTTGCAGTGGAACGCCCTTCTGGTTTAGGGTGTAGGTGCGGGTTATGTAGCCTGCAGTTTGGTTTCGTACTCTGGTTGTGGCGCCTATGGTGAGTTCTTTGACCATGAGTTTGTTGTCGTCAAAGTTTGTGTTGAATTTATCTGGAAACTTTGCGATCAGATCCTTCGCTAGGTGCTTTATCTGCTCAGTTTTTACTTTGCCCATGTTTGTTTTCTCCGTTAATGTGATTCTTTGACGCGTAAAAGCGTGAAAGCAGTCTCATTAGAGGCGTGGCTAAATTTAAGGTTACCCATGCAAATAACGTTTTTCAACTGAAAGGACACAAATACGCAAATTGAGGTTATGTGAGTTTTATATTGAAGAAAGCTTCAAAATTCCTGATTACTTGCTCCGAAACTGCTTCTGCTGTGACTGCTTTGACGTCGGCGATTGCGTTTACGACTTCGCGAATGAAAGAGGGCTTGGTCATTTGACCATTGAAGGGTGCTTTCCTGAAAAGTACTGGTCCATCGGTTTCCGTCATTAGGTTCGTTAGCGGGGTGTTGGCTACGACTTCTCGGATGCCTGCTGAGTAGACGGTTGGAGGGCCTTCTGTTATGTAGTATCCTTTTTCTATAGCCTTAGCTAAGGCGGGCATAGGGTGGCTGAACCAATGTAGCAATACCCGCTTAAGGTTGTATGAGGGGAGCATGTCAACTATTAATTCTGTCGTTCCCCGAGAGTGAATGATTACAGGCAATCCGAGTTTTTCGGCTTGACGCAACATCTTGTCAAAAACAAGGAGTTGTTGGGTCCAGACGGATTCGTATTTGCAATCTAACCCGATTTCTCCAATGGCGACCAAGTTGTGTTTTTGATATTGCTCTTCGATTAGCTTGACGGTTTGCTCGATTTCGCCTTCTTTGAGTACGTTCACGTTCCATGGGTGAATTCCCAATGCAACGTAGATTAGCTCTGGGTTTTTCTGACGAAGCTTCAGCGCCTCTATGCTTGAGTCGTAGTCCATAGCGTTTGAAACCAGAGCAACTACTTCAGAGGTTTTGGCGTCTTCCACCAGTAGGTCGGTGTATCCCTTGTACTGCTGATCTGAAAGATGAACGTGAGCGTCGATATACTTCATTTCTTGCGAACCTTAGCGGCACTATTACAGAATAATCCATTTTAATATTTTCCTTTTTTCCAATGTAGAAATAATGTTACTCAATGCTTTAAGTCACTACTGGACAAAAAAGGTTAAATATAGCTTAAAAAAGAGAAAGAAGCTACTGAGGGTCTTTATGACCGAATTGGAATTAGCAGTGGCTCCCATGCACAGGCTGTGCAAGAAAGCGGGCGCAGACCGAGTAAGTGAAGCAGCAGCAAAAGAACTCGCGAAAGCGTTAGAGGATATCGGGGTTAAAATCGCCAAAGAAGCATTAGATTTCGCGATGCACGCTGGACGTAAAACAATCAAATCCGAAGATATCGAAATCGCAGCCAGAAAAATCATGGGAAAATAAACAGTTTAGTTTCCCCTCTTTCCTTTTTTGTTTGTTGCTCAGTGGGTTCAGAAAACTGTAATTTGCATAGTCCGTTGCCTTTTTTGAGCCTTGGGCAACGAGGTGCTTTTTCAAAGTTTTTTCCAAAGTAGTTTTTTCAAAAAATGATGAACTGGAAGCAATCGCCACGAATCTACAGCTATAGATTCGGGCATACAATCGCAAAATAGGCCCAAACGTGAGCCAGCAAAACAGTGTGTTTAAGCGGTTGCTGAAGAGTCCCAGAGGAACTGGAAGTACTCCCGAGCGAAACCAACTAAGCCGACGTGGTTGCTCCATATGACGAGGGACGGTTTTTCTTCGCCCAAAAACAACATGGCTTCTTTACCATCTGCGATGACGCCGCCACCGAACATATGGTCCCGCATGCGTAACTCATTCAGAACTGGGATTTTTTTTAGAGCTTTCCAGTCGTCGCCTTTGCCCGCAGCCATCACTTTTACTGCGACATTTTTCTTTAAACCAACGAAAAGCTGATCCGCAGACTCAATAATTGGTTTCGCGAATTCGGGTGCCGCTATCATAATTTCTTTGTTGGCTTTCTTGATAACCTCTTCAAGCTTGATTATGATGGCTTGCTGCCCGTGGAGGATGAGTATGTCAGGGCGTTCGACGAGTTCTCGTTTCTCATAAAGTGGCTGCAAAGTTTCTGCTACAGTTTGCTCCCAACCTTGGTATTGGTCTTCCAGACGATGCTTGGTGAACGCCGTCGCTTCAAGAGGAGGCACTGGAAAATACTTGAAGGGGCGGGTTTCGCTACTTTTTATCCAGCCTTTCTCCTTAAGCGAATTCAGCACCTCGTATATTTTGCTATAAGGCACCTTGGCTTCGCGGCTAATCGCCATAGCCGTTAGCTGTCCGCTTTCCAGCAACGCCAGATAAGCGTCAACTTCGTAGGCGTTCAAGCCCAGTGCGCGCAATGTTTCTTTTGTGTTCTCGTCTATCGACATGTGGTTTCCCCTTATTCACCGTTGGAAAGGTTTGGAAACATTATTATGTTCTCCACAGCTCTTAAGCCCTTCGAAATCCAAATCGTGACTTCAGTGATTAACATGAAAACCATCAAAAGCACAAAATCCATTTGCCCCGAATGCCTTCAAGCGTTAGATGCAGAAATCTACGAGGACGGCGGCAAAGTCTTCATCCAAAAGACGTGCCCACAGCATGGTGCGTTCCAAGAACTTTACTGGTCTGACTACGACCAATACGTGAGGGCGGAGAAGTTCCGCTTCGACGGCGAAGGCATCGAGAATCCTCGCACCCAAAAGGAAAAGGGCTGCCCAAACGACTGTGGCATTTGCCCCGAACACAAATCTCAAACTGCACTCGCCATCATAGATGTAACGAATCGGTGCAACCTCAAATGCCCTGTCTGCTTCGCCAACGCCTCAGCCGCAGGATACGTGTACGAACCCACCGCCGAACAAATCACAGGCATGCTGGAGAACCTGCGTGCAACCAAGCCAGTTCCCGCTACTGCGCTGCAGTTTAGCGGCGGCGAACCTACTATCCGCAAAGAACTCTTTGACTTCATTCGAAAAGCCAAAGAACTCGGCTTTAAACACGTCGAAATCAATACAAACGGCGTTCGAATCTCAAAAGACGTCGAATTCGCGAAACAGCTGAAGGCTGCGGGTGTCAGCACAATTTACCTTCAGTTCGACGGGTTAACCTCCGATGTTTACAAGTTCATCCGCGGCATGGACCTTCTGGAAACCAAGATGAAAGCTATAGCTAATCTGCGTGAAGCTGGCTTTGACAGCATCGTTCTCGTCGTCACGTTGGTTAAAGGCGTGAACGATGGGCAACTGGGCGACATAGTAAACTTCGCGTTAACAAACTTCGACGTTATCCGTTGCATCAACGTGCAACCAGTTTCGCTTTGTGGACGTCTACCACAAAAAGAACGCGAACAGATGCGCATAACCATCCCTGACTTCATGCGGCTAGTTGAAGAGCAAACAAAAGGCATGGTGAAAGCCAACGACTTCTACCCCGTCCCGACAGTTGCGCCTATAGCAAAAGCAGTCGGCGCACTCAAAGACAAACGCTACTTAGAATTCACAGCGCATCCTCACTGCGGAATGGCAACGTACCTATTCACGGAAAACGGCAAAACCATCCCGATTACACGCATCGCCAATGTGGAGAAATTCAACGCAGCCATGAAAAAAGTCTACGAGGAAGCGTCCAAAGGCAACAAGAACCGCGCCAAACTCCGTTTAGTGGGCGCCGCCAGACACATGAAGTTCAATTTCCTTCGCAAGTACGTTCTGCGGGTATTAACAGAGGGCAGCTACGAAAGCTTAGGCGACCTACAACGGAAATCGCTCCTGCTCACTTCCATGCACTTCATGGATCCATACAACTTTGACCTTGAGCGCGTCCAACGATGCCTAATCCACTATGCAGTCCCTGATGGTCGAATCATACCATTCTGCACATACAACTCAATCCACCGACCACTGGTAGAGAAGAAACTTGGCATCCCAATCAAAGAGTGGCAGAGCAAGCATAAGGTTGAAATAAGTCAGGTAATCTAGAACAGAAACGCAAGTGATACTAATGGGTGGAAAAAAGAAGCTCGGCTTGAAACAGATGGAACGTCAGCAAGGCAAAGAAGACGAAGCTAAAGAAGCAAAGGAGAAGAAAGAGGGCAAGAAAGCAGGGCCGCCAGAAAAGAAACGGACGATCATCAACGTGATTCCTCCAGACGCGAAAAACGACAAAATCGTCGCCGAAATCAAAAAGATGCCTGTTCTCACGCCCTATGCAGTCTCAACAAAATACAACGTCCGCATCAGCGCAGCAAAAGAATTTCTCAAGCAGCTGGAACAGAATGGCGCAGTGCAGCTCGTTTCAGGCAGCCACAACATAAAAGTCTACAAGCCTTGCGCTTAAGTTTAGGCGCATCTTAAATCTTATTTTCTATTCATTTCCGAGGAGTCTAGTTACTTGGATTTTCCAGAAAGAGTGTACACCGAAGAAGAACATGAGAAAGCCAAACAACTGGTTGATGCAGGTTACAAGCACGAAATCAGAGTATCGGGAGACGACAAGTTCGTAGAAAGGGTAAACGCGGCTTTGAACCTTGTGAAAACGACTGGATGCTACGATTTTCTCCGAACCTACTTGCGGGAGATAACTGAAATCGACGGCATCACTCAACTGCGGGAAACAGAAGTAGCCATCTGGGCAAACAAATTCGCCGTCGAAAACCCAGTTGACTTTGCGAGTCTTCTCATCCAGAAATCCCACCACATGAAGGAATACTTGGAAGGCGAACTCTACTACGGAGGGGCTTCAGAAAAACGCACCGTCCAAAAACGAATTGAATTCCTCGAAACCCTTAAAAACAAAACCGCTGACCAGAAAGTGAAAAAGGAATGCGAGCGGCTTCTGGATATGTGGCGGGAAAGCGCTTTAGCTTACTAGGGCTTCTACTCGGACGCGTGTGCCGCTTTTTATCTGTTTGAAGATCTCCAGATTTTTCGTGATTTTTCCAAGGATGCTGACGGGACTGTAGGGCTGAGAAGTTCCGTAGAAAACGCATAGTGCTGAACCCATAGGCCAGAAAGCAATAACACCTGTCTCCACTGTTGGCTTGGCTTTTTCTTCGCCCATTTTTATTGGGATCTCAAAGTAAATTTCTTCCTTCCATAGAGCAGCGCGACCTTCGACGGGTAGTTTCCGTACTATGGTGTCGATGGTGCGGGGTGCCATGAAGCGGACAAGTTCCCCTTCAGCTTCGCCTAAACCTTCGATGAGGAATTTTACCTTTATTCGGGAGACATCTTCGGGTGTGCTCAAGAGTCATCTATCCTTATTTCGAGAAAACTGCTCAAATCTCGACAAACGGGTCTAACTATTACTTGAAGATCGATTTAACTCTTGCAGTGTATGAATGAGTGTCAGTGTCACCCAACTATCTGGAGCACAGTTTTTCCTATGAACTCAATCTGTTCTGCGGTAACGCCCGGGTGGATTGGCAGTGAGAAAACCTGTTTTGATGCCATCTCAGTCTGCGGAAGCCGGAATTCGCCGAAGTTGCGGTAGAAAGGCATCTGGTGAATGGGATTTACGTAGTAGGCTTCTGCGCCTATTCCCAATTTGTGCAACTTATCTAGTAATTTATTGCGGACGGCTTCTTCACCATGGTAGAGCCTTACGGTGTAAAGGTACCAGCTATGGACGTCCCCTTCGAACTCGTGGGGTAAACAGAGCTTGCCAGATTTAGATAAGATTTCGGTGAGTTTTGCTGCGTTTTCTCGTCGCTTGGCAATGAAGGCAGGTAATTTTTTTAACTGTTCTACACCAATTGCGGCTTGCATTTCGGACATGCGGTAGTTATTGCCAAGAATCTCAGAAGCGTACTTGGCTTTTTCACCGTGTGTGCGAATCATTCTGGTGGTTTCTTCCACTTTGTCGTTATTGGTGGTTACGACGCCTCCTTCACCTGTGGTCATGTTTTTGCTCGCGTATAAACTCCAGCACGCAGCGTCAGCGTATGCCCCAGGCTGTTTTTCAAGGTAAGATAAGCCATGTGCCTGAGCAGCATCTTCAACTACCATGCAGCAGTTTTTGCGGGCAATTTCACGAATTGGCTCCATATCCGCTGATAACCCGTAAAGGTCTACTGGTACGATTGCTTTGGTTCTCTTTGTAAAGGCTTTCTCAACCGCTTCAGGATCTAAATTGTATGTTTCAGGATCTATGTCGGCGAAAATTGGTTTGCCGCCTGCCAAAACAACCGCTTCAGCTGTGGCAACAAACGTGAAACTTGGTAAAATAACCTCATCCCCTGCTTTGACGCCGACCGCAGCAATTGCTGCATGTAATGCTGCCGTTCCTGTATTGACGGCTATGGCGTGTTTGGCGTCTGCAAACTTGGCGAAGCGCTTCTCAAATTCGGAGACAACTGGGCCTGCGCCTAAGCCGCTGGTGAGGTAGCCGCTACGCATGACTTTGACGACCGCTTGGATTTCTTCTTCGCCTATTTGGGGGAGGTTAATGGGTATCAAATGTTCAGCCTCAGCACTGAAGAATATGCGTGCAGACGCTATTTCAATTTATCTCCAAAACAGAAAAAAGAAAAAGGCTATTGAAGCCTATTGTTCGAACAAGGGAACGTCGATCTTTTCGGGTTCGTAGTCGACTAGTTTGCCGCTGAAGAACTGCTCGTATGCCGACAAGTCCAGTAATCCGTGTCCGCTATAGTTCATGGCTATTACTTTCTTTTGTCCGGTCTTCTTGCATTCTAGGGCTTTGTCGATAGTGCATTTGAGTGCGTGTGCGGTTTCGGGTGCAATGACGAATCCTTCGGTTTGGGCTAGGGTTTGTGCAGCTTGGAAGATTTCTTTTTGGTGATAGGCAACGGATTTCATGTAACCTTTGCAGATGAGATAGCTTATGAGGGGGGACATGCCATGGTATCGGAGTCCGCCTGCGTGGATGGGTGGGCAGCTGTAGTTGTGCCCGAGGGTGAGCATTTTGATGATGGGAGCGGTTGCTGCTGTGTCGCCGTAGTCATATGTGTAGACGCCGCGGGTGGTGTGTGGGACTGCTTTAGATTCGCACCCGATGAATTCTGTGTCGGATTTGCCCTTGAGTTTGTCTTGCATGAAGGGGAAGCTGAAGCCCGCAAAGTTAGAGCCTCCGCCGATGCAGCCGATGACGATGTCGGGTTTGGTGTCGATGAGATCAAACTGTTTCATCGCTTCTTGCCCTATAACGGTTTGGTGCATGCAAACGTGGTTCAACACTGAACCCAAAGTGTATCTTGCGTGCTCGTCTGTTAGGCAGTCTTCTACTGCTTCGCTGATGGCGACGCCTAGAGAGCCGTTGTGGTCAGGGTCTTGTTTGAGGAGTTTTCTGCCGAACTCTGTGTTGTTGCTAGGTGAGGCGAACATTTCGGCGCCGTAGAGCTGGGAGATGATTCTTCTGCCGGGTTTCTGGTTGTAGCTGGCGCGGACCATGTAGATGCGGCATTTTAACCCGAACATTTTGGCTGAGTATGCTAGTGCGGTGCCCCATTGTCCTGCCCCTGTTTCTGTTACCAGCCGGGTGGTTCCCTGCTTCATGTTGTAGTATGCTTGTGGGATGGCGGAGTTGGTTTTGTGGCTGCCTGCTGGGCTGAACTGTTCGCATTTGAAGTAGATTTCTGCAGGTGTTCCGAGGAATTGTTCGAGTCGTTTGGCGCGGAAAAGCGGGCTGGGTCTCGGGAGGCGGATGTAGGCGTCGTAGACTTCGTCGGGGATTTTGACGTAGCGTTCTTGGGTGACTTCTTGCATAACGAGTTCTTTGCCGAAGATGCGCATGAGTTTCTCTGGGTTGATTGGTTTCTTGTCCACGGGGTCTAGTGGCGGTGGGAGGGGTTCTGGGAGGTCGGCTTGGATGTTGTACCATGAGGTTGGGGTTTCGTCTATGGGTAAGGTGACGTAGTAGTCTTTGTTTATGGGTTTAGCCATTTTTTACACCTTGATAACGTTGATTGGTTGCCATCAAAACAGACGGGAACATATTTATACTTTATTGTACATAAATGTACACAACTTGTGGTTTGCATGTGGAACAACATCAAAAAACACTTCCAAGATTACCCCGAAAGACTCAAAGTCGCCCGCGTCTTAGTCGAAAACGGCTTATCAGTCAAAGAAGAAAAAATCTACCTCAACCAAATCGAAATCCCACCCGTCCGCATCGCCCGAGTTGCAGGCGTCGACCGCCGCACCGTCAACGAAACCCTGTGCGCCATCAAAGCCAACCGCGAACTAAGGCAAATCTTCCAAGACATCCTCCCCGCCGGCCACTCCCTCAAAGAAATCGCCAAACACCTAAACCTAGGAGTCGTAGAAATCACCCCCACAGACGCCAAAGCCCACGGCATACTAGCCAGCTGCGCCACCGTCCTCACCAACGCAGACCTAAGCATACGCCAAGCCATCGTAGACGACCCCGAACTCTCACCCGAACCCAAACTAACCTTCATAGTCGAACGCAAAATCCCCGGAGAACTCATACCAGAACTACTAAAAATAACAGGAGTAGCCAAAGTTTCAGTCTATTAGACTTCTCCTAAGGAGGCTACAACTACCCTTTTGAGTGGTCACATACAAAACAATCGGCGTAGATTTTGAATTGGCCATTAGAAATCTTGAGCTTTATGTTGAAGCAAGCTACTGCAAAAACCCTGTCAGTATAGACGTAAATGGTTTATGAACTGCAGAATCACCTCTTGAATCTTAGCTTTTGATAAGTAATCAAAATAGTTATGCAAAAACTTAAAGACTGTTATGCAAGACCTTACAAACTTGCAGAAAAAGCTCTAAAGATTTAGAAGCTATGAGCTTATTAACCTAGAATTTAGTAAAGTTTGCGCTTGAAAGCAGAAAAGAAGGTAGTTCACGTGGCTTTTTGTTGGTTGCTTTTTCTTCTTGGGCTAGGTTTGGGTGAGGGGTTGGCTGGCGTTTTTGGAGGCTTGCCAGATTTTTGTGTTAGGTCTATTTGCACCAGACTAACTTTAGGTTTTCAATATTCTCAAAGTGAGCGTCGTCAGAAAAAAGTGGGCATCCTTCGATTTGGGCGGTTGCGGCTATTACGCCGTCTGCTATAGGCATTGTATGTTTGGCTCGTAATTCGTCGCTCTTAATTGCGAGACGGTGTCATAGGTCCGTCTTTCAGGCATCTTCTGCCCTCATTTCATCCAGCATCCGCTTAACTTCTTTCACGGGTGCTTCTTTTGCACCGCTTCCTACTAAGTCAAGGAAGCTTGGAAGCTTTTTTATGACGATTTTGCCGTCTTCTTCGACGATTTCAACTTTCGAGTTTGTTTTGATGCCGAATTTTCTTCGTAGTTTTATGGGTATGGTTACTTGCCCTTTTTGTGTAACTACAAGTTCTTTTGTAGTCATATTTTAGCCCAAGTTATAATGCCCAAAAGGGCTACATTAGCGTAATGTACACCTTTTGGAATCGTGTTTTTTGAGTCGCGAAATTGCTTTTAGGGGCGGTTGGGGCTGTGGGGTTTGCGGGCGAAATGTACCTTTATGGGCCATGCTAGTACCCGATTGCATTGTGCTGTTCATTACTACTCGATGATTCTTGTGAAGAAAAAAATAGACGCTGATGCATTCACATCCACATCCTGCTGGCTTCTGCATGGAGCCATGTTGGGCGTGTGGAGAAAAACGCGGTTGCCACATCCGAACAGACGCCGAAAAATGTTGCTTGCGCAAAATGGGGTTTGTTTCTTTTGTGGTCTTGTGGCAACCTATAAACCTCCACACCCACACAAAGAAGAAAAGCAGAAAAATCCGCCTTTTTTATAAGGGGGATAGGCTCTCGAGGAGAGCAACAGAAAAGCCAGACCCCGCGGCCACACAAACAACCACCCCAAAACAAACAGCTAAACCCGACAAAACCCCCAAACTGCACCATTTATACATGGCGCTTCTAGAAAAACTTATATGGGCTAGCCTGTTTTGTTGTTGTTCGCATTAAAGGGGTTTATTGAATTTGTCATCAAATACTCAAGGCGGAGTGCCCATTCTCGTACTCAAAGAAGGCACCGGTCGTTCTCGCGGAAGAGAAGCCCAGCACACTAACATAACAGCTGCTAAAATTGTGGGGGAAAGCGTCAGAAGCGCCCTAGGCCCCAAAGGCATGGACAAGATGCTTGTTGACAGCTTCGGCGACGTAACCATAACCAGCGACGGACGCACCATCCTGGACGAGATGGATGTGCAGAACCCAGCCGCAAAGATGCTGGTGGAAGTCGCGAAGGCTCAGGACAACGAGGCAGGCGACGGAACTACTTCCGCCGTGATAATTGCAGGCGAACTCCTCTCCAAAGGCGAGGAACTTTTGGAAAAGAACATTCACCCAACCGTCATCATAGACGGATACAAGCAAGCCCAAGAAAAAGCCCTAGAAACGCTAGAGAAAATAGCGATACCAGTGGACCTCACAAAAACTGATTACCTAAAGAAAGCAGCCATCACCTCCATGGCAAGCAAACTTGTCGCCGAATACAAAGAATATCTGGCGGACATCGTCGTGAAAGCAATGCTTGCAGTGGCGGAGAAGCAGAACGGCGGATTCAAAGCAGACGTAGACGACGTTTTAGTCGAGAAGAAAACCGGCGAGTCCCTCAAAGACACCAGCCTCATTAACGGCATAGTCATCGACAAAGAAATAGTGCACTCCGGCATGCCCAAACGCATCGAGAAAGCCAAGATTGCCCTGTTGGATGCTTCTTTGGAGATTGAAAAAACCGAGTACGATTCGAAACTTAGCATCGAAAGCCCGAGCCAGATTGAAGCCTTCCTCAACCAAGAAGAAAGCATGCTTAAAGCGATGTCAGACAAAATCGTTGCGGCAGGCGCCAACGTGGTTATCTGCCAAAAAGGCATTGATGACTTAGTTCAGCACTTCCTGTCTAAGAAAGGCGTTGCAGCTATTCGCAGAGCAAAAAAATCCGATATGGAACGCATAGCCAAAGCAACCGGAGCAAGCATAGTCAGTAACATCGAAGCCCTAACACCCAAAGACCTTGGCGAAGCGGCACTCGTGGAAGAGCGCAAAATCGCCGAGGACAAGATGACTTTCATCGAAGGCTGCAAACACCCAAAAGCAGTCACCATACTCATCAGAGGATCGTCTCCACGAATGAACTCAGAAACAGAAAGATCAATCCACGACGCATTATGTGTGGTTCGGGATTTGATTCGAGAGCCGAAAATTGTTGCTGGCGGCAGTGCCCCCGAACTTGAAATGTCCAAAGTTCTAAGGCGATACGCCGAATCCGTTTCTGGGAGAGAACAGCTCGCTGTGAAAGCGTTCGCAGAGGCATTAGAAGTCCTGACAACTACACTTTCTGAGAATGCAGGCTTAGATCCCATCGACATCCTTTCTGATTTGCGGTCAAGACACGAAAAAGGCGAAACTTGGGCTGGAATCGAAGTGCTCTCGGGCAAAGTGCAAGACATGTCGAAAGCGGGCGTATTTGAGCCATTGACAGTAAAGAAGCAGATAATAAAGTCCGCAGCCGAAGCAGCCATGATGATACTCAAAATTGACGACGTTATTGCTTCGCAGAAAATGAAGGCACCCCCAGGTGGACCCGGAGGAATGGGAGGCATGGGCGGTATGGGTGGTATGCCAGGCATGGGAGGAATGTAAAATGGCAGTTACTCAAGATAAAGTGGAAGTTGGACCGCCAAAAATTACACGATTCGAGAAAGCCCGAATAGTCGGCGCAAGATCCCTACAGATTTCAATGGGCGCACCAATACTCATCGAAGTTGACAACACTCTCACAAGTCCCATCGACATCGCGCTCAGAGAACTCGGCGAAGGCATTTTGCCCATAACCATCAGAAGAACGCTGCCAGACGGAACCTTTCAGGATATTCCGTTGCGGTGGCTGATGGTCAGCTAAATTTCTTTTTTCTTTTCCAGTTTTTGTTTTGCTTCTTCTAAAGTGGAGCGGATTTTAGTCCAGTGTGCTCCCTGCCAGTAGACGGCACCGCAATTTGGACAACTCCAAAACTCATTGTAATATAGCAATGTGTTCTTTTCCACTTTCGCGTCGATTTCTTCTTTCTGGACGGTTGCGAGTCTGGTGTTGCATTTGGGGCATCGGGACTGCGTCAAATCAATCTCTAAGGGTATGCTGAATCGCGCGGAAATTTCGGCTAGCCGTTCGGGCTCCGTTTCGCCCTCCACGTAGTAAGCTTCGATGCTTTTAGATGTGGCTTGTTGGTAAAGCGCCAAGTCCCGAGTTAGCAGGATGCGGTGTTCTTTTTTGGCAACATCTAGCAGCATTGCGTCGGTGAAGGAGGTTGAGTACTGGACGTTGTGCCCCATCATGCGAAGCCACCGCGCCAGCTTGCCCAACATCCCGTCGACTATGAAGTTCAAAGGAGATTTCCTCGAATAACTTTGCCGCTTCCTGGGTTTGCCACAATTTCCCCCTCATCCATCACCAAGCGTCCATTGACGAAAGTTTTTACTGGTTTGCCTTGGACGTCCCATTTGTCAAAGGGCGAAAATTTGGCTTTGGACTTGAATTTGGAGGCGTCGATTTTGAATTTCTGGTTGAAATCCACCACAACTAAGTCGGCGGTTTTGCCTTGCTCCAAATGACCCTTGTCTTGGAGACCAAAGATTTGGGCGGGTTTTTCGCATAAAAGTTCCAAGGCGCGTGCGATGGTCAGTTTGTTTTTGTGCACCGAGGTCAGGATGAGGGGCAGGATTGTTTCGAGTCCAGGTATGCCTACTTTTACGTCCCAGATGCTGGAGGCGTCTTTTTCTTGGAGCGTGTGGGGCGCGTGGTCTGAACCAACCGTGTCTATGGTGCATTCTTCGATGCCTTTCCAGAGGGTGTCCACGTTTTCTTGGGTCCGTAGCGGCGGCATCGTGATGGCAGAGGCACCGAGGCGGTTGTAATCGTCCTTTTTTAGGAGCAGATGGTGAGGTGTGACTTCGCAGGTTACAGCTTTGCTCGTTTTTTTGGCTTCAGCTACAGCTTCTAGGGCTTTTTGGGTGGATATGTGGCAGAAGTGTAAGCGAGCCTTCTCCGCTTTGCCGGCTACATCCAGTAATCGCTCAACTGCGGCGAGTTCCACGTTTTCATCATGCGCTTTGAGGTAGGCGTGTATATCGTGGCGGTTTTTCAGCTTGAGGTTTTCCATGGCAGCTTTTAGCAGGGAGTGGTCTTCGGCGTGGATTGCAACGGGAACCCCCAATTTGCCGGTTTGGGCGAAGGCTTCTTGAAGTGCGCGGTCATCGTCTATGTTTAACCCGCCGACCTGTTCTGCCATGAAAATTTTGAAGCCGACTGCTCCTTCCTTGACGATTGCTTCTATTTCCTCCGTAATGGGGGGAAACTCGGAGTAGAAACCTACGTTAACCATCACCCGCCGGGCGGCAATTTCCATGCGGTTATGCAAAGCCTCAGCCGTCATCGTTACGGGCGAGTTGTTTGGCATATCCAGCACCGTTGTTACTCCTCCTGCGGCTGCGGCGGCGGTTCCCGTCACGAAAGTTTCCTTGTAAGCCTTTTCTTCGTCGCGCAAATGAGCATGAGAATCGATAATTCCGGGTAGGACCAGCTGATGGTTGAGGCTGATTTTTTCGTCGGCGTTTGGCATGTGGGTTTCTTTGCCAATTTTCACGATTTTGCCGTCTTCTATGGCGATGCTGCAGTCAACGATTTCGCCTTTCAAGTAAGCCTTGGCGTTTGAGAGGACCAAGTCAACAATCAAGAGGGTGCCTTCTGTGTATAAGAGGTGGGTGAAGGGGTTTATTTGCCTATTTCAAAACCAAAAGAAGAATCATTAAGGAAAGGGAGGTTACTTTTCGTTCTCGGCTTCCACGCGGCATTCTTCGCACAGGTTCTGACCGTTTTGCCCTTTGAGGGCTTCCGAGTATGAACCGCATCGGTCACAGTACCCTGATGGAGGCTCCTCTTCAGAAGCTTCCTCAGGACCTTCTATTTTGGTTCTTTCCTGAATGGTTTCGATGAGTTCAGGCATGACGCCCAAAATGTCTTTACTTGAGACCAAACCGATGAGGTCGCCTTTGTAGAGAACACCTAGGCGTCTGATGTCGAGGCGGCTCATTCTTCTTGCCGCGTCACTTATGGTTGCTTCTGGGTCTATGGTGGATAACGGGGACGTCATGATGTCTTTTGCCTTCACCGTTGCAGGTTGAAGGTTCTTGGCTAAAACCCGCACAACCAAGTCGCGCTCAGTGATTATTCCAAGCGGTTTTCCGTCTTTGTTGGTGACTATGACGCATCCAAATTTGTTTTCGTTCATAAGTTTAGCGATTGTGTTGCTGGGAACTTCTTCGTCGGTAGTTACTACTGGGCTGCTCATAACGTCTTTGACAAGCATTCGCGTTCTCAATCCAAGTTCAGCCATAGCAAACACTCTCGTCGGTTTTCTTAGCCTAAAGTCTACAAGGGAACAATAGAAGGGCGCAATTTAAGAGTTTTCCACAGCTATAAACCGCTGTTCTATCCAAAAATAGGGTTACACTCTTTATTATTAAGATATATTTCTGCAGGAGTTAAATAGTTTAGTCCCTCATGCGGTCTTGTGTGATTGTAGTATCGAATGAAGCTCCAATGTTCATTGAACAGATGAGACTCCAACTCGTACGCCTTATGGAAAGCTTCAATCTTACCACACGTGGTAGGCCGACGAACGCTGGCAGTTATATGCTCAATCCCACGTTCCCTGCAGTGCAGGTCAAACTCTGAGAGTCCTCCTCTTGCAGGCTTAAACTGCGTCCCCTGATCCGTAAGAATCTGCCTTGGAAAGCCATGCCGCTTAACAGCTCTGTCCAGAAGCAAAATGGCGTTTTCTCCCGTGGGACTCCAAATCTTAACTGAGCCCGTGATGAAACGGGAATGGTCATCCTGGTAGCTAATCATCCAGTTGTCGTCACTGCAGAGCTTAAAATCCGCCTGCCAAAGACTGCTGTTGTGTTTTCGCTGAAAACGCTTAGTTCCCCAGGTCTTCCTTGGCTCGGTTATCGGATGGTTTAGGCCA
>Ga0182021_10004329_pt1 | contig 16695 bp, 14 predicted proteins | sample 612E3MmetaG_FD_120493 | JGI IMG/M metagenome (GOLD analysis project Ga0182021, IMG submission 120493) | Permafrost microbial communities from Stordalen Mire, Sweden - 612E3M metaG (Illumina Assembly) | ecosystem: Environmental > Terrestrial > Soil > Wetlands > Permafrost | place: Sweden...
GTGCGCGCCGGCTTCCCGTCCGAGGAACTCGGCAAGGCGCTGCAACTAAGGCCCGAGCAGACGCCGCTGCTCGCCTTCACTGTCGGGCACCCGAAGGCGAAATAGCCGGGGGCGAGCCGGGCACGCGCGGGAGTCCGGGATCGAACGGGCCATATGCAGTGGCCTTGTGACCCTGTCGCCGCGCCTTCACACACATCGAGACTTATCTTGACACCGGTGATTCACCGGCTAAGATGTGGTGTCGGCCGTAGCCGGGGCCTCGCCGCCGACGTACTGCAAGACATGGCCCCATAACCGCTTGTGTCCCGTTCCGGTCCTGTGAGTTCGTGAGCTGAGTTTCACCGGTCTCCTAGATCCCGCAACGATCCCAAGCACAACAAGTTCGGAGGTTCTATAATGGGTACGCGCATTTTCGTTGGGAATCTTCCCTTCAGCGCAACCGAAGACCAGCTCCGCCAGCTGTTTGCACCGCATGGCGAAGTTGCGTCAGTCAGTATAGTGAAAGACAAGTTCACGGACCGGTCCCGGGGATTCGCGTTCGTGGAGATGAGCAACGCCGACGCGGCCACCGCCGCGATTGCGGCCCTTGCCAACCAGTCGCTCGACAATCGCCCGCTTACCATCAACGTTGCGCGCGAGCGCACCGAGGGTGGTTCGCGCGGTGGTTTTGGCGGCGGACGCTCGGGCGAGCGCTCCTCTTCTTACGGCAACCGCTAGAACGCCAGACTGATTTCACTGAACGGGCGGGTTACCCCGCCCGTTGACTTTCGGCCGCACCGTTCATTCCCGGGCACCCGGGCCCGGCCAAGTCCCGACTCGACTCAGCTCGAAACCATATCGCCATATCGCCGTGGTTGACGTCTCAATATTGTTCTATAATATCGTTCCGTAAATATGTCTGTACCGACCCCGGATTGCCGGGGCCGGCGAGCAGCCGTGAACTATGTCCCAAACCAAGGAGGCAGAGGCATGAAGTACAGTAGGATACTGGCGTTGTCTGTTTTGGCAGTGGCGCTGGTGGTTGTCGGCTGCGCCAGTGTGCAGTCGCAGTGGAAGACCGCGGTCACCACGAATACCATCGATGGCTACCAGACGTTCGCGGACAAACACGCGAAGAGCACATACGCCGACAGCGCACAATTGGCGATAGAGCGCCTGAAGTTCGAGGCCGCGGACAAAGAACACACCGTTGTGGCGTATGAGGCGTTCATAAAGGATAATCCCAAGAGCAGTTACGTCGCAAAGGCCAACGACCAGATTGACGAAGAGCAGTTCAACGCCGCGGCCGCCACGAACACCATCGTGAGCTACAGGGATTTCATCGCCAAGCATCCGGGCAGCTCCCGCATCGCCAAGGCTAATCAAGGCATCGACAAGCTGAAGGCAGACGTGATGGCGAAAGAGTCGGCGGCCGCGCAGGAAGTGCTCGCCCGCTACCCGGCCAGCGCCAAGAAGGGCACAATCCCGGCCAAGTACGTCGGCAACTGGGTAGTCCGCAACGACGGAATGGCCAGCCAGTATCTGCTCATTACCTCCAGCTACATCATCTGGAAAGCGCTCAACGGACCGGACCAGGGCGAACAGGCCTTCAAGCCGGGCAGCTATGAAGTCGGCGCCAAGGCGCTGACGCTCACGGGCAAGATGGCCTACTCGTCCATGGCGGGTGCCGCCGGCGACAAGTTCAAGATGTCGGTACCGATGACCATCACAGCAACGCCGGGCGGGCTGAAGGTGGATGCGGCGCAGAGCCAGACCACCATCAAGGGCAAGCTCACCGATATGCACGACCTCGTGGGCGTCCAGTCGGTACAGGCCAAGGACATGGTCAAGCTGACCAAGCCGCCGATGACGGTGCTGTTTGTCAAGGCCGGGGCCTAAACCGAGAGACTCAGCCGATACTATGCGGGGCGCGGTTCATCCGCGCCCCGTCGCTTCGGCGCCGAACTCGCCCGGACGCGCCGGCCTGCACGCTGCGGCCTCATGCCGGTCCTCCGCGGTTCTGCATTCTGGTTTCTGATCTCTGAATTCTGAATTGTCCGTCGCCGGTCTAATCCCGGCCGCGTGGCGGCTCAGCGCTTCACGATGAACGGATTGTCGTTCTTGTGGCGCAGCTTGCGCACGAGGATGGCGATCCCGGCCGCAACCGCAGCGGCGACCACCAGCAGCAACGGCCAGTAGACCATCCAGATCACGCGCCCGCGACCTCCGCTCGTCCGCATTTCATCAGTTCCACCGGTTCCACCTTACCTTAAGCCCATTCTCCTTCCCATTGGTCGTAACAAGGATGTTGTCGTCGCCGGCGGCGGTAAGAGAGTCCTTGCCCTCTTCCTTGTCGTGGTCGTCGGTCCGCCACACTTCCGCGCCGCAGGTGTCGCTGAGCAGCGCAATTGTCGCGGCTTTGGGCAGCCCGTGCATGAGCCCGGCGCAGACGACCGCGTACTTCGGCGACACGCGCTTAAGGAATCGCTTCGAACTCGCGGTCGCAGAACCGTGGTGGCCGACCTTGAGCACGGTGCTCTTAAGCAGCGTGTCGGGGTACAGCTTGAGCAGCGATTCCTCAACGACCTTTGGCGCGTCGCCCATGAAGAGGAAGCTCGTAGCGCCGTACCGGATGCGCAGGACGATTGACGAGAAATTGGTCCTCGTGTCGTCCTCGCCGTGGCCCGGGTTCGCGCTGTAGAAGAGCAACCGGGCGTCGAGTTCGTCCCCGAGGTGCAACTTCCCGCCGAGCTTACTAATCAGCCCGGACTTGACCGGGTCGCGCCAGAAAGTCGTGCCTTCAAGCGACTCGCGGCACGCCGCGGCCCGGAACGCCTTGGCCTGCGTCGTCCCGTATGCGTATCCCGGTTCGACCGTATTCAGCACGTGGAAAGTGTCGTAGATTATCGGCAGGCCGTCAACGTGGTCCTTATCCAGGTGCGTGGCAATCACGTAGTCAATCCTGTCCCCGCGCTTGAGCCCGAGGTGTTTCAGGTAGTCCACGGGCCAGTTCCTGCTGTACTTGACCTCGCCTGCGTCGATGAGCACCCGGTAGCCCTGCTTGCTATTGTTGTGCGGGTTCCGGTCGTCCGGCGTCTGAATAAAGATGCAGTCGCCGTGCCCGACGTCGATGAAATGGACCCGCAGACTGTCGTCTGCCCGTGCGAAGCCTGCGAGCACCGCCGCCAGAACCGCGACTCTGACAGCCACTCTCCAACGCATTACGCCTCCTGCTCCTTCGCTTCGCTGGCGACGACTCTCATACAGCAATGCTAGTCCGACCGGCCTCGCTGTCAACCGCCAGCAGCGTGGTCGGCGGAGTCTTGCCGCCAGGGCCTCACTCCTAACTGACTAACGCCTAACCTGCTGCGCTGCCGCGCGCGTCAGGCCATCGACCGGCGTGCTGCTGAGCAACGGGCAGAGCAACTCTGGAGTCAATTCTCCGAGCAATTCGGAGAGCAACGGTCAGAGCTTTCTCGGGAGCAACGAGGACGGCAACCCGCGGAGTTAGTCAGGCCGCAACGGGCTGAGCAACCCGGAGAGCAACGGGTGGAGCAACAGATGGACTAACGGGGACCGCAACTCGGAGAGGAACCGGTAGAGTAGCGAGGGAAGTTCTCCGGGGGATAGCGGTGGAGACAACCTTCCCGACGAAGGACTAGATGACGGTCCAGACAACCTCGCAGACAATTCGGTAGGCAATCCCCTGGGCGGGGGTGTCAGTTTAACGCTATCAGGCCTAACGCCCCAAGCCGCAAACAGATAGGCCCGAAATCCATCCCGGCGTCTTGTAGCCTAAGTCGTATACAAGCCTGCCCAATCTCCAATCGACTCTCTGCAATCTAGAATGGCCAACGCGGCCGCTTCTGCGCCATGCCACATCTTTGTCTCGTTGCCCGTCCGCAGCCGTGGCCAATCCCCAACCCAGAACCGGCAGTCTGGAAGGTGGCGGGGGAGGGCGGACTGGCCCCGTGGTGCCGCCGCGCGTCTTGACTCACGCGTTCTTTACGGCTATAACCTCGGTGTGATAGACCGAGCCGTAGCTCTACGGGGGTCGTGAGTGGCCAACCCGCTTGCCGCGATGTCTCAGACCTTTGACCTGTTGGGCAGGTCAATCAAGGTGCTGCCTGCTGTCGGTGGCGCGGCCGAGGAGCTTGTCCGGCCGGACCAGGACGAGGTTGATGATGCGCTGATTAATCGCGACATCAACAAAGTCACCGCCTTCGCTGAAACGCCCGAGCCGGACCTTGAGCACATCATCCGTCCGACTCCGGCGCTCCACCGTACCGACAGGCATTTCTACAACTTCTTCGTTGACGGCAGTTTCCGCACCTACTTCCTGGCAACAGGTATCGAGACTGGTCGTTCATTCCCGGTCATGCTGGCGCAGATCGGCGCTGCGGTCATCCGGCGGGAAGACGACGGCCGGCTGCGTGTGCACAAGCGCGAGAATCGGGTAATACTACTGCTGCCGGGCAAGGGAGAGGGCGTTTCGGATACGGTCTGGAAGCGCCTGCGCGAACAGCAGCGTCCCGAGTTTCTGGACATTGTCGACTACTCCATGCCCAACCCCCTGACCGAAGGACACAAAGACCCGCGCGACAAGGCCTTGGGCGTTGTGCGTTCTGAGATGCACCAACTGGAAGTCAGCTTGATCAAATCCACCGATGGCCAGCGCAGCGCCGACCGCTGGCTGATTCTCGACGGCGCGACCAAGATAGCTGAGTTCGTGCGGGCTCCATACATGATCGGCGTGGCCAAAGCATTCTCCAAACAGCCCGAGTTCGAGTTCGGCGAGGGCAGAACCAAACTCAAGAAGGACATCGCCATGCTGCTCGCCGGCCTGCCGCACGCCCACCGCACTGCAGCATTCAGCGCCTACGATGGACAAGTGGCATTCTGGTATGTACGTATGCACGAGCAGAAACAGGTGGACTATCCGCTCATGGGTGTGGTGAAAGTCGAACTGCCCGCGCCCGACCGAAAGCCGGTGACAGCCGAACTGGCCGACCTGATCTCGTGCACCCTCGTCGCCGAGCGAAGCGTCTGCCCGTACGGCCTGGACAAACGCTGGCACTGCTGTATCTATCCGATTCACATGGCTGAGCAGGTCATCAAGAAAGGTTTCTACTCAAAGGAAGTCCTCTTGGGCGCAGTGAAGTGGCCGGCACACAAAGGAGGCGCCAATGCCTAAAGAAACACCGACGGTTATCGGCAAGACGTCCGCGACCGACAAGAGTTCGAACACGTCCGACGACTTCAGCTTCTGGCTTGGCGGGGACGTGATAGTGAACCCCTTCGACATTGTGGAAGTGGACCAAGTGAACCACGACAACAAGACCAGCAAGACCTGGGGCCTGGTGACGACGCTCGACCACTGGACCGACTCGCCCAATCATCTTGCCAACTACATCTCCAGCAACTTCGGCGAACTGGATGAAGTCCCGAACACCCCGCGCCAGGGCACGACCGTGGCACACGCCAACGTGCTCTCCAATGACGCCGAGGTCTACATGCCGGTGCTAAGCGAGCAACTTGTGCGGTTCGCCACGGCCGAGGGCGTGGCCTCCGCGCTCGGCATCAAAGACATGGAAGTGAAGGACCGAATCCCGGCCGGTCTCATTCGCATGAGCAACGGCACTTCCTGTATCGCCTACATCGACCGTCGCTACCTGCTCGGCCCTCTCGCGGCGCACGTGAACATCTCCGGCATATCCGGGCTGGCCACCAAGACCTCATACGCGATGTTCCTGATTCAGTCCATCCTCCAGAGCGCATCCGAGGAAGACCGCAAGAAGACGGCGGTCATCCTCCTGAACGTCAAGCAGGGCAACCTGCTCCAGATTGACCAGGAGCCGGACAAGAATCCGGTCACCGGCGAGATGGAGAAGTGGGAAGCGCTCGGCCTCAAGCCCGGCAAGTTCGAGAACGTGCACTACTTCGTTCCCCGCGGCGAGAAGGGCATTGCGAACTGCTACATCGAGCCGAACACGCCGACGGTCTACGCTTACGACTTCAAGACTGCGGCCGACAAACTCGACCTGCTCTTTGCGGACGTGCCCGACACCTACTCGACGCTTGAGTCCATCCTCAGCGAGATACGAGAGGGCATCCTTGCCGGCGACAGCGAGTTCAAGGACGTGCAGAGCTGGGAGAACTTGCTGAACGGCCCGCCGATATTCGACCCGGACCGGAAGAAGGACTGGCGCAACATCAAGTCAGCGTCGCTCGGCGTATTCCGCCGTCACATGCGCAGGATGGTTAAGACAAGACAATCCGGCGTCTTCGTGGACGCTCTTAGCACGGGCGAGAAGCCGTTGGGTAGAGAACTTGCCAAGCGAATTGAGGGCGGGCACGTCTACGTTGTGGACATTGCCAAGCTGTACGACCACGAGCAGATGCTGGTGTTCGGCGACCTGCTGCGCACCGTCTACCAGCTCAAGTCCGGCGAGGAACAGCCTGACCGCCGGGGCAAACCGGTCCCGGAAAAGGTCATCATCTTCGTGGACGAGCTAAACAAGTACGCGCCGTCAGGCGCAAGGCCATCGCCCCTGACCGAGCGGGTAATAGACATCGCTGAACGCGGGCGTTCCCTCGGCGTGTCGCTCGTTTCATGCCAGCAGTTCATGAGCCAGGCCCACGAACGCGTGACGGGCAACTGCGCGACCAAAGTGGTTGGTCGCACTGCCTCATCCGAAGTCGCAGATAAGTCGTACAACTTCCTTGGCAAAGACATCAAGAGCAACGTCGGCCGGCTCATATCTGGCGAACTTATCATGAGCCACCCGGTCTATCGCCAGCCTGTCAAAATCATCTTCCCAAGGCCGACGTACAAAGTGAAGGAGTTCTAGATGCCATCAGTCCTCGACCTCGAGTCCGCCATCCGCGAGCGGGCGCCGCTGTTCGCCAAGGCAATCCAGCAGGCCGCCGATGCGACCAAGGGCAACGAGACCGAGTTTCGCTCTCGCGCCTACACGTTGATCAAGGAGTTCTCGGACGAGTTTGAGCTTGACCTGCAGCCGCGGGAGGAATACACACTTTTTACGGGTCGGGCTGACGCTGTGTACAACCGGCTGGTCGTCGAATACAAGGCCCCAGGCGAGGTCAAGCAGTCCGGTGTCCGCAACGAGAGGTTCATAGCGCAGGTGAAGGGTTATCTGGAAAGCATCGTTCGCCGCGAGCGCCACAGGCCCGAGCGAATGGCTGGTGTCATCTGGGATGGCTGCCGGTTCATCTTCGTGATGCGGGGCGCTGAGCGCTGGGTCGAGGAGGACCCTGTTCCGGTTAGCACATCCTCCTGCGAGCGGTTCCTGAGCCTTCTTGCGTCGCTGAACCTCGAACGGGCAGTCCAGCCCGAGTATCTAATAAAGGACTTCGGCGAGAACTCGCCCGTCGCCCGCAAGGTCGTCAGCACGCTCTACGATTCGCTGACCAAGACCGAAGTGCCGTTCGTGAAGGTGATGTTTGAGCAGTGGTCCATGCAGTTCGGTCAGGTGTGCGACTACGACTCGGCCTCCAAGCTCGACCTCACAACCGAAGCGGCCCGGTTCGCGGTCAAGGGCAACTCGATTGACCCGTTCAAGTTCTTCTTCTGTCTGCATACTTACTACGCCACATTCATCAAGCTACTGGCGCTGCAGATTGCCCAGTTCTACTTGATGCCCAAGCTAGGCACGAACCTGCGCCAAGTTGCGTCCCATGACGAAGCCAAACTCAAGGCCTTTATGGACAAGCTCGAACGCGGCGGCGTGTTCAAGGACTTCGGCATCGCCAACTTCCTCGAAGGCGACTTCTTCAAGTGGTATGTCGAGGCATGGGACACCAACGTGTTCGAGGCGATGCGTCAGATGATTGCTACGTTGGCCAACTACTCGCTGGTAACGCTCGATGCCAATCCGAACGTCACGCGCGACATCCTGAAGGTGCTCTATCAGGGCCTTGTGCCAAAGAAGCTGCGCCATAACCTCGGCGAGCACTACACGGCGGACTGGCTAGCCGAGCGGCTCGTCAAAATGACTGTGATCGGCCATTTGAAGCCGACCGACCGCGTGCTCGACCCAGCATGCGGTTCTGGCACCTTCCTCATTATCTGCATCCGCATGATGATTGAGTATGCCCGAAAGATGATGCTGCCTGAGTCAGAAGTGCTGGACATGATATTGCTAAATGTCGTCGGATTTGATCTGAACCCGCTCGCTGTCATCACCGCAAGGACAAACTACCTGCTTGCGTTGGCCGACAAGCGTTACGACATGCTGAGCAACAGAAAGACGGAGATCTCGATTCCGGTGTATCTTTGCGACTCGGTAGTTACGCCGACCGAAGGCGGTGACATCTTTGGTAAGGACCGGTTCAAGATAAAGACCGCTGTCGGCGAATTCGTCCTACCCAAGAGCATCATCCGTAGAGACCTCATCAAGCGCATGGCCGACGTCCTGGAGGAACTGGTCGAAATCGAGGTTGACCGCGACGCCTGCATCGAGCGGCTTGCGTCCGAACTGAAGCTCGACTGCGAGAAGAACGCCGTAGACCTCGGGCTTCTGGCCGACTTGTACGAGCAACTGCTGGACAAGAAGAAGCACCACATCAACGGCGTCTGGGCTCGTGTCATTAAGAACGCGTTTGCCCCACTGTTTCTTAGGAACTTCGACTACATCGTCGGAAACCCGCCGTGGGTGAATTGGGAGAGCTTGCCTGAGAAGTACCGGATCGAGGAGGTCGTGCCGCTGTTTCAGGACAAGTATGGCCTGTTTCTCCACAAAGGGCTGCGCGCTAGACACGGGAGCACGAAGATTGATATATCGGCGCTGATGACGTACGTCGTTGCGGACATCTGTCTCAAGCGGGACGGCCGACTCGGTTTCTTGATTACCCAGTCCGTGTTCAAGACCGACGCGGGAAAGGGCTTCCGCAAGTTTGCCTTGCCGGACGGCACGCCGCTCGGAATCGTTCACGTGGACGACATGACGGCATTCCAACCATTTGAAGGCGCGACGAACCGCACCGCAGCTTTCGTGCTGCAGAAAGGCAAGAATACCGAATACAAGAGTACCGGCGCGAGATTCACGTACTGGATGTGGCTGAAGTAAGGAAGGTAAGACCGGCTCCCTACCGCAGGATGCGACCTGGTCTGATATCGAAGACAAGGTCTCGTTCCACCGGTTCGTCGCCGAACCGGTGGACGAAGGTGACCCGACATCGCAGTGGCTCACGGGTAGACCCCTTGCGGTTAGGGCAGTACGGCGGGTTCTCGGCCAGTCGGACTATGTTGCCCACGCTGGCTCATTCACGGGCGGCGCGAATGCCGTGTATTGGGTGAACATCATCGCCGAGCGGCCCGACGGTCTTGTCGTAGTCACCAATATCACCGAAGGTGCGAAGCACGAAGTGGAATCCGTGCAAGCGCCGCTAGAGAAAGACCTACTCTTCCCGCTCCTGCGCAGCCGTGACGTGTCGCGCTGGCACGCCGTGCCATCAGCGTTCATCGTTGCGCCGCAGTCTGTTGACGACAGGAAGCACGGCACTCCTATACCCACGATGAAGACCAAGTACGCCAAGACTCTCCAGTACCTGGAACGCTTCAAAGAACTGCTGGAGTCGCGGCCCGCGTACGTCAAGTTCCTGAAGCACGAACCGTACTACGCGCTGTACGACATAAAGAACTACACTTTTGCGCAGTGGAAGGTAGTGTGGACGCGCGTGGCGGCCATCGAGGCCGCGGTAACTGGACCCTTAGATGGCAAGCCCATCGTTCCGCAGGAAACTATCACCCTAATCGACGTGCCTTCGAACCGTGAGGCCCACTTCATCGCATCGTTGGTGAACGCAGTGCCTTTCCAGTATGCCGCCGCCGCATACTCACAAGAAGGTGGCAAGAGTATGGGTACACCGGGCATCCTGCAGAACATCCGCGTGCCAAAGTTCGACCCGAAGGACGAGCTGCACCTGCGGCTGGCGGAGTTGTCCAAACAGGCGCACAAGATTGCGGCGAAGCTGGAACGGGACCAAGTGAAGGAATCGCCCGAAATCAAGGCCATCGAGGAAGAGGTTGACCAGTGCGCGGCCAAGCTCTGGGGTCTGTCCGACAAGGAACTCAAAGAAATCAAGTCCGCGTTGGAGGAGCTTCAATGAGTGACGAACAGCAGAGTGAGTCCGCCCGTTTCATGCTGGAGGAGTATCGCAACATAGCGGCGACTCACGACAAGCTGCGCGACCACACCGCACAACTCTTCAACTTCTTCCTCATCATGACCGCTGTACCCTTCACTATAGCGGGAATAGCGCTCAAGGATGTGGGCTTCGACCTATTCCACGCGCCACCGAGTCTGCATCTGCTCGTCTTGCTCCTTGGGGCTGTTGATTTCTTTATGGCCATGGCAATCGTGGATGCACGACTCGGCCAGTACCGGTATGCGCGGACGGTAAACCTCATCAGAGCCTACTTCGCGGACATGGACAAGGACATCATGCCCTATCTATACATGCCCACCACTCCGATGACTCCATCTTTCGACAAGCTCGGATACGTGGGCTCTCAGGCGAACATCGTAGCTGCCGTTGGCGCGCTATATGCTGGCTACGGTATGCTCTGGGTATTCGAGCAGAAGACCCACTTGTCCTTTGACACAAGCGGCATTCTTGCGATTGCCGTCGCCATTATCTACGTGGTTGCGTATATCCTGTACCGAGCCCGGCGTGCTCTGGCGATGGAGCGAGAATGTAAGTCCATCCGACCCGTCCACTAGATTTGCCACCGTGATTCCCAAGCGCCGAGTCCTTCTTGTCGAACCTGCCCGCTCGAAGCGGTATCATACTGCGTATCCGCCGCTGGGGTTGCTGAAGCTGGGCAGGTTTCACCGGAACCGGGGCGACAAGGTCAAACTGATTCAGGGACTGGACGGCGACGGGTATGACCCCGACCGAATCTACATCACGAGCCTGTTCACGTATGCGTGGGAGCCGGTGCACGAGACGATACGCTACTACCGTAAGAAGTATCCGGGCGTGCCTATTACGGTTGGCGGCATCTATGCGAGCCTATGCCGGGACAATCTGCGCGAGGAGTTCGGTTACCGCATCAGGATTCAGCGAGGGCTGGTGCCTGAACTAGACAACCTGCGGCCCGACTACTCACTCGTGCCGAACTGGGACGCAAGCATCGTGTTCTCTAGTCGCGGCTGCATCCGCAAGTGCCCGTTCTGTTCGGTCAAGGACCTGGAACCGGAGTACACGGCTCGAAAGTCCATCATGCGCTTGGTCTCACCCAAGCACCGCCGAATCATCTTCTGGGATAACAACATCCTCGCTTCCCCGCACTGGCGCGACATCTTTGCGGAGCTGGCCGAACTCGGCAAGCCCGTCGACTTCAACCAGGGCCTCGATGCACGACTGCTGACCCAAGATGTCGTGACCGAGATGCAGAAGTTCAAGACGCCGGTCGTACGGCTGGCGTATGACTCCGACGCCATCCGCGAGCCTCTGAAGAAGGCCATCGAGCTACTCAGGGCGAACCGATACGACGGACGGCGAATCGTTGTCTATTGCCTCTACAATCACACCGACAAGCCGGACGGCTTCCATACCCGCGTGCGTGACCTAATAGACTGGGGCGTCGTCGCCTACCCGATGCGCTACGAGCCGCTGGAGCCGAAGCCAAAGAACACGTATGTCGGCCCCGAGTGGACCGCAGAACGGCTTGAGATGGTCGCGCTGGCCCGCCGCGTCATCGGCTACGGCGGCGCATTCCCGCCCTACGAAGGCCTCCGCAAGAAGCTCGACAAAGCCCGCAACTTCGACCAAGCCTTCGCCCTGAGGCCCATCTAGCCTGGAAGTCCCGGTGATAGCGCCAACGGTACCTGACGCATGGAAACGCCAAAGGCCGTACGGCGACCGCCGAACTGCCCGACACAAGTAGCTGACTGACCGGGCTCGGCCAAGCGGGCAACCCATTTCCGATTCCGGATTGCGATCGCGGATTGGCTAGTTGTCGGCGATTTGACATAGCCGCCCAGGAGTCCTAGAATCCGGTTATGACCGATGCCGCGATTGCAATAGTCGATGGCCGGTGGAAGACAGCGCTGAGCGATGAGTTCTGAGCGATGAGCGGGGCCTGCTGGCGAAGCACTACGGGTTCACGGATGAGGAGTTGGACTTCATCATCAACTACGACATCAAGTACCGCATGGGCCGCGGGGCGGGGGATTCGGACGCCGAGGGATAACGATACTTGCTTCGTCCTGTCTGCACGCTATCATACTAAGTGCCAGTTTAGTATGATAATTGCATGAGTATCGTACGAAAGTAGGACAGCGTGCATCAGTCTGATTTCACGACAGATGCACCCGGACGGCTGGGGCTGACGAACGATGGCGTGCTTGCCTATGTGCCGAATCCGCTGCCGCCGAAGTTGGTGTTGGACAGTGCGGCCGGTAACCTGCTCGCGGACGCAATGCGCGCGGTTGGCGAGTTGGCCGGAGTGGGCAGGCAACTGCCAAACCCGCATCTGCTCATCGGCCCGTTCTTGAGACGCGAGGCGATCAAGTCCAGCCGGATTGAGGGAACTTATGCCACGGCTGAGGAGCTATCGTTGTTCGAGGCCGAGGGGTCGAAATCGCCGCCGAAGGCAGATGTCCGAGAGGTCGCGAACTATGTCCGGGCCATGGAACATGGGCTGAAGCGGCTGGACACGCTGCCGATATGCTCGCGCTACATCCGCGAGCTACACGAGATTCTGCTTGCCGGAGTACGGGGGCAGGACCAGCGGCCGGGCGAGTTTCGAAACGTGCAGAATTACATCGGCAGGCACGGGACGCCGATAGCCGAGGCGACCTTCGTACCGCCGCCAGTGGCCGAGATGCAGGCGGCGATGAGTGCCCTGGAGCGCTACGTGGCCGAGGGAAACGCGTTACACGTTCTGGTGAGGACCGCTCTTGTGCACTACCAGTTTGAGGCGATTCACCCGTTCCGAGATGGCAACGGCCGGGTCGGACGGCTGCTCGTGTCGCTGTTGTTCTGCGAGCGGAAGCTGCTGTCTCAGCCGCTTCTGTACCTTAGTGCTTATCTCGACCGGCACTCGGTCGAGTACAAGGCCCGGCTGCTTGCCGTCAGTCAGCGCGGCGAGTGGGCGGCGTGGGTCGTGTTCTTCCTCACCGCGGTGCAGCGGCAGGCGGAGGACGCCATTGCCCGGTCTTGTCGGCTGCTGTCGCTGTGGCAGGAGTGGCGCGACAAGACCCAGTCAGCACGTGCATCGGCACTGCTCCCTCGCCTTGTGGATGAGCTCTTCAGGTATCCGGCCCTGACGATTCCCAAGGCGGCCGCGATTCTCGGCGTGACTCAACGTGCGGCTCAACTGAATATCGAGAAGCTCGTAACTGCAGGCATTCTCAAGTTGGCCGCTCCGCGTCCTAGGAACCGGATATACATCGCGCCGAGAGTCGTCGAGATAGTCGAGATGGACGATGCCTGAGCGAGGTCCCGGAGCCTGCTGGGAGTTAAATAGTCCGGACCAAGAGAGTTCCGGTTAGGCAGGGTCTTATACAACTCCTATACAATCGCCCAACGTAACTGCTGTAGAGAAGTGACTTACGACAATGTCTGTGTCCGAAGAAACGACCCTCGCTGGGTCAGCTTGTGCCAGCCCCCGCAGGCTGTCCGTCCACGGAGAGCCGCGTTGGCCTGCTGTAGGCTCGTCCGTTCCTGATGCCAAATACCGCGGCGACGGCTACAACAGGGAAGGACAAATCTTCAGGACTTGGGGGATTATCCACGTGCCGAATCCTTGTGGGCTGGGAAAGTGATAAAGAAAGAGGAGGTAATGCCTTTGGAGCCACCGCAAAGCAGCAACTCCTCAGCCGAAGCTCCGCTACCAGAATAAACCCGTAGCGCGCCATGTCAAGCGTTCGCGAAGGGCGGATGTGACCCAGAAAGTTACGATAGCTGGCCGGGTATGCTACGCACTCGGAGACCCCCGGCTGCTTGATACGTCCAAGTTGGCCCTGTTCTGTTCCATCAAGTGCCCGGGCGAACTGATACTCAAGCTCTTCGACTTCGCCAAGGACCTGCGTGCCAAGGGCGTCGGCGTCATCAGCTGGTTTCACGCCCCAATGGACAAGGAGTGCTTCGACGTTCTCCTGCGCGGCAAAGGCCCGATTGTCTGGTGTCCGGCACGGAGCATAGAGTCAATGCGGCTGAAGCCTGTGTACAAGAACGCGATTGAGGCAGGTCGGTTGCTGGTATTGTCGCCGTTTCCTGTGAAGCAGAGCCGCATATCAGCCGAGCGGGCAGAGGCGCGGAACAGCCTTGTCGCGGCGCTGGCCGAGCGGGTCTTCGTCGCCTACGCAGACCCCGGCGGCAAGACCGAGCAACTCTGCCGCGAGGTCGTAGCCGCAGGCAAGCCGCTCTTCACATTCGAGAGCAGATACACCGAGAACTTGCGCGCCATCGGGGCCAAGATCCTGACCTCGGACACGATCGCCACGCTCAAGTGAGCCGACAGGAGTTCAGTGGCGCGCTGGTCCGTAAGGGCAATTCCTACAGCTAACTGTCCGGACTCGGCCAAGCGGGCGAGAGGGGCCAAATCGGCTAAGATGCTGGTAAACGTCTGTTTACATACCATGTCGGGGCTAGGTCAAGGTTGAGGTTGAGGCTGAGCGTACATCTGACAGTCTGGTAATCACTTAGGAGAATTCAAGAACTGCGTTTTTGGGCTTGATTTCCATCACGGAAACGGTATCGTGACAGGAAGTCGGTGTAGTCGCGGGCAGATGAGTGAATGGCCCGGGACCCACCAGGTGCTCAGGATTCTCCTGTAAATCTGGGCGACTTCGTCGTATAAGGTATTGGCTTGTGAAAGAGCCGGGCTTTCGTTTCACCTTTGTGAGAAACCGAATCCTCGACTCTTTCGCGGCCGGGCGGCCATTATGCAATACGGGCCACCTCGATATGGTATGAGGGTTGGTTGTATCATGCCGACCCGCTGAGATGAGACATTCTGCCGTCCCGGTATATCTGGAGCGGCGGAGTAAGAGGAAAGCCGCAGCCTGTTCGCTCGGGCGGGCCCCTGCAGGCGCACGGCTCAGCTGCAACTGGTACCGAACCGGTACACGCAGCCCGAAGGAGAGAACGCATGGCCCGCCCCAAGGAGATGCGTTTTCTATGTCAGGGATCAGAGGTTGCGAACCGGGTGAAAGCAACGAGTGGCTGGAGGAACTCGGTCGGAACCACCGCTCGTACAGAGAAAGGCTGGCACACGAGCTATGCCGGACGTTCAGAAGTTACAGGCTGTCCGCGAGCGAAGCCGAGGACCTGGTCGACCTGGCGGTCGCGAAGATTGGCCAGTTCGATTCGAGGAAGAATGCCAAGTTCACAACCTGGCTGCACAGGATAGCCCGGCTCTGCGCGCTGGACTACGTTCAGTCGGCCGAGCGCCGGAGAGTGACGGAGAATGTGGACGACGAGAAGGTGCAGCAGCGAATGCCGTCATTGGTCGGCCCGGCCGAGGTGTACGAACTGGCGAGGCTGTCCGAGCGTCTGCAGGCCGCGGTCTAGGCACTGCCCAAGGGACGGAGAGATGCGGTTCGCTTGTGCGAGTTCGAGGGGCTTTCGCACGAGGCGGCAGCCGCAGAGATGGGTGTGCCGTTGCGCCGTCTGCGGCAATGGCTGTACGAGGGCAGGGCGACGCTCGGCCGGAACGGCGAGTTGAGGAGGCTGTACTATGGCTGTGACTTCTCGCGGAAGGAAACGCGCGCCCGGAAGAGCCGAAATGGCCGCGATGATGGAGTTCGAGGCTGAGCTGGCCGCCGGCCGGACTCCCGATATCGAGGCTCATCTGGCTCGACACCCGCGCCTGGCGCGTCGCCTACGGCCGGTGTTTGACGGTATGCTCATCCTCCGTGCGGTGACTCGGTCCAAGCGGAAGCGCTGACCAGGCTTGCGATTCGCCCCGGCCATCCGGCCGGGGTTTTCTTTTGTCAACTCCCGCCGGTATCCCGTATAAGAGTGCGAAGGGGTTTGGCCGAAGACCAGGCATCTGAGTCCGAGAATGACCGAAACGCGGGGAAACCCGCAGGAAGGATGGGATCATGACTGATCCTACGAAGAGAATCGCAAACTGGAACGCGAAGTACGACACGACTCGCATCAAGGCGACCTTGGACGCGATGGGGCCGAACATGCTCGCGAACGTCTCTGCCGTGTTCCCGATGATCGCGGCGATGGAGCTTCAGGTCAAACAGGTCTGCGATGGCGCGGGAGTTCCGACCATCCAGTATCCGTTCTACCTGTGCTTCGGCCGTGAGATGTGGGCGCTGAGCCGGAAGGACATCTCCGGTGAGTCGTTCGCGCAGGAAGCCGCGATCCTGATCGCGAAGTGGGTGGCGCGTGGCCTACAGGAGCCCGTGCTGCAGGCCATCCGCACCAACGTCTTCAACGTCGCCGCGCCGATAGCGCCGTAAAGTGCCTCGCCCGGGGCGAGGGCGCAAGTCATAAGTCGAAAGTGGAAATGACAAAGGCCTGCGCCGGTAGCCCTGGGGAGAGCCGACGGCCAACGGCTGACGGCTGACGGCAGGGAATCGAGTAGGGGGCGACTTTTGCGGCCGCCCCCTCTCACACCACCGGACGTGCTTTATTGCATCCGGCGGTTCGCAGAGTCTCACGCAACTGACGATAGCGGCCGGTGATGTTTGTCAGACCTTCTCTCTCCCAGTAGACGTTACTCAA
>Ga0182021_10004330_pt1 | contig 16694 bp, 15 predicted proteins | sample 612E3MmetaG_FD_120493 | JGI IMG/M metagenome (GOLD analysis project Ga0182021, IMG submission 120493) | Permafrost microbial communities from Stordalen Mire, Sweden - 612E3M metaG (Illumina Assembly) | ecosystem: Environmental > Terrestrial > Soil > Wetlands > Permafrost | place: Sweden...
AAGGACCTGATCACCTTGCGATGCGAAACTATGCCCGAAGCCTGGGGCTGGGTAACGGGCAGGTTGAATTTACCGGCCTTGAACAAAACACTGAACTTATCAGGCTTTACCAGTCAGGGTCTTTCCTTGTCCAGTCGAGCCATTATGAAACCTTTGGCACAGTCGTCTTAGAGGCCATGGCCTGCGGCCTCCCTGTTGTTTCCACCAATACAGGAGTTGCATCCACCATCATTAATAATAGTAACGGAATTATTATTCAACAACCGGGTGTTCGTGAAATTGTAAAAGGTCTGGAACAAATGCTGAATATTTATCCTACATTTGAAGGGAATAAATTACATGAATCAGTTGCCGGTATGTTTTCTGAGAGTAAAATCTCGGAAAAACTTGTTGGTATTTATCATGAAATCATCAGTACATGGCAAAAGGATTAACATTCGGAGTGATGTGCTCCGGTACGGTTTTCCAGAAATGGCAAGCTGAAGCAATTCACTTGCTGGTTCAGGACGGTCACGACCTGACCTTGCTTATTGTTGATGGCCGTGCTGAACCAGCTCGGAAGGCAGGTAAGCCAGTTGTTCCAAGGCATAAATATTCATTTCTTTGGAGGCTTGCTAACAAGCTGTTATTCAATCATGAGCAGAAGGCAATGGTGGAAATGGAATATGAACTCCGGAACATCGCAAAGAGAGTTTGTTTCATCAATGAGGATAATTTTTCTGAATACTTCTCCGATGAAGATGTGACATCCATCAAATCTGCCAATCTCGATTTTATACTGCGTTTCGGATTTAACATCATTCGCGGTGAAATACTGAATGCTGCAAAATACGGAGTATGGTCATTCCATCATGATGATGAAGAAAAATACCGTGGAGGGCCTCCGGGTTTCTGGCCTATTTATAAGAATGACCCTGTAAGCGCAGCAATGATGCAACGGCTTACCGAGAAACTTGATTCAGGTATAATCCTGAAAAAAGCCTGGCTAAAGACACTCTTTCATTCTTACAGGACCAACCTCGATGTACTATTGTTTGTTTCTTCATTATGGCCGGCCGATCTGGCAAATCAGATAAGGTTACAAGGATACAGTCCCGGTGTTCCTTCTGATACCACTGCTACGGTATATAAAGTCCCCGGGAACATAAAAATGTTCATCTTCCTTCTAAAACTACTTAAAAACAGGATAATATTCTACTGGAACGATCTTTTCAGGGCTGAGAGATGGAATGTCGGCATCATTAACCGGTCTATACAGGAAGTCGCTTTCACAGATGTAGAAATCGGATCTGAAAATGTATTATGGATGAAGGAAAGGAGTTCGCGTAATTATTTTGCTGATCCGGCCGGATTTATTGAAGAAAACAAGGTCCATATACTGATGGAGGACTATTCCTATTCAGAAAACAAAGCCCATATCTCAGAAGCTGTTTTTGATCCTCTCACGAACTCGTTTTCCGTACCTCTGAAATCAATTGAAAGCAAGGAGCATCTTTCCTATCCGTTTATTTTTGTTCACGGTCAGCATATCTACTGTTTGCCTGAATCCTACCGGTATGGTTACATAGGTTTATACAAGCGTAATTATTCGGAAGGGATTTTTGTTGAAGACCATGTTCTGTTGGATCATATTGATGCGGTTGATCCCACGCTGATTTATCATAACGACAAATGGTGGCTGTTCTTTACCCTTAGAAAGCATTCAAATACTCATTTATATATTTATTATGCGGATGAACTTGAGGGGGAATACAAACCTCATCCCGCCAACCCGGTCAAAATGGATATAAGGTCTTCCAGGCCTGCCGGATTGCCGTTTATTTTTGAGGGTCAGTTGTACAGGCCTTCTCAGGATTGTTCCGAATCCTACGGGAAGAGGGTCGCGATCAACAGGATAATTAAACTGACAGAGTCAGAATTCGAGGAAGAGTTTGTCAAAAATATAGGTCCTTTGATGAATTGCAGATATTCCAAAGGAATTCATACCGTATTTGGCCTGGGCAGGTATACCCTTATCGATGCCAAGCGTACCAAATTCAATTTCTCCCACTTTGGCCGGCAGGCCCGTCATAAATTCAGGAAACATTAAGAGTCCGGATGTTCAGAAAAATCATCGGTACCATCGGGACCCGTGTGATAAGTGCCTTCCTTACACTATTGATCAGCGCCCTCAACGCACGGTATCTTGGTCCGGTCAACCTCGGTACTATTACTCTGATTACTCTCTCGGTAACCTTTATTCAACTATTCAACAATTTTGTCGGAGGTGGTGCACTGGTTTATATGGCACCGAGGGCCGGCTTTTATAAACTGTTTGTTTCAAGCTATGCCTGGACCTTGGTCATAACTATATTCGCAACCTTCTTTTTTCAATTTGCGGGCACATTTTCAAAACAACTGGAGGTGATCCCTCACGGATATTTCATCGAGGTACTGTTCCTTGCATTGGTGATGTCGTTTACATCGGCCAACTATATGCTTCTTCTTGGCAAGGAGAAGGTTAAAACCTACAATGTTCTGACCCTTATTCAGATTGTGATTCTCATAATCTGCCTGATGGCAGCCGTTTTCATGTTCCATGTCAGGACTGTCATGGCGTATTACTGGGCCATTCTTATCTCTTACCTGCTTTCATATATTATCAGTTTTATTCCCTTATGGAAGTTCCTGCAGATTGAACCCCTCAGCGGTTTGAAGCCGATCTTTCGTACCATGTTCCGCTTCGGTACCTATGCCCAGTTTGCAAATATCTTTCAGATGATGAATTACCGTATCGGGTATTATATGGTTGATTTCTGGTTTGGACGATCGGCACTGGGCGTTATGGGCCTTGGCTTCCAGATTTCCGAAGGGCTGTGGATCATCAGCCGCAGCCTTGCCCTGGTTCAGTTCACCAGGATATCCAATGCCATGGATTTTAATTACAGTGTACGCCTTACCCTGATACTGTCAAAGATCACCATTGTTGTTACAACTCTAGCAGTAATATGCCTGATGGCCCTGCCACAGGTCTTTTTCACCTCAATCTTTGGCAAAGAATTCGGAATGATCAGGATCGTAATTGCATGCCTTGGCTTCGGTATCATTACCCTGAGTTTCTCAATGATTCTAAGCCATTTCTTTTCAGGGATCAATAAACCATATCATAATACCATCAGTTCAGCTATCGGCCTGGTATTTACTGTCGGGCTTGGCCTGCTTCTTGTTCCCCGTTACGGTATCACAGGAGCTTCCCTCACTGCCTCGATATCCTACACGGCATCAACTATCTATCAATTTATTGTATTTTCAAGGATGACCCGGCTCAGGGCTAAGGACTTTCTGCTTACACGCTCAGAGATAAGCCTGCTGATCAGCGAGGTCAGGAATTTCGCATTTAAAGGCAGGGTTCCTGATCTCAGTCAATGACCAGGGATTTCTTTGCCAGTATGCCGCGGTTTGAGACCAGCACCAGCAAATAGTTTCCCGGGTGCAGGCTGCCTCTTGAAAACCGTATCCTGTAATCGCCCTGGGCGGATGAGTTTGCTGTCAGATGCCTGACGTTACGGCCGTTCATATCAAAAAGTTCAGGGTTCAGATCATTGCCTGTAAACCCCTTCATCACAATATCGGCTTCATCTTTGACAGGATTGGGAATGATGCGGATCTCAGGTTCAGGCCCCATGTTCGTGGCCGGACCAATGCCTGTCCACAAGGTGCTCAAGCCCGACAGTATGCTGCACCAGGGTCCTCCGTATGCTCCCATATCATTCCTTAAAGCCCCTTTGGAAGGGAATTTGGCGGAAGAAGGGTTGGAGGGATCGGGAATGTCGTCATACACAGCAGAGGAATCTCCTTTATCGATGCAGGAAGAGGTCCCCGAAAGGTAATAATTCTGTACATCAAATTCAGGATCAAGGCTGATGTTGCCTGAACCTGCATATCCACCCTGCACATCGTTGTAAGTAACGCTGATGTTGCTGGATGAGTTGTAGATCTGATTGCCCACAGAGGCTGTATTTCCCCAGAGTATGTTATTCTTAATGGTCATGGTTGTACTCCATGCTCTGATTCCTCCGCCAGGTCCGGTAGAATAATTGTATATGATGGTATTATTGACCACGGTGCGGGGAGAACCCTCGGCATTAGTCCCTAAGATCCATAATCCGCTGCCCCCGAAATTTTGTCCTCCCGTATTATGGGCTATCAGGTTATTACTGATCATGCCTCCGCAATAATTAAACACAACGCCTGCTCCGTACCTGCCCTGGTTGTTGTCGATGACATTGTTCCGGATCAGCGGATTACTGTCGCCACAACGGATGGCCCCACCCCCTGCACTGGTCATTCCCCCGCTCAGGTCGGTGGCATAATTACAGGTGATGTGATTATGAAGTATCCTGGGTGATAAATACTGTACCAGTATCCCGCCGCCTTCACGATAGATGTAACCGGGGTTATGCTCATCTTCCCACTTCGTTCCTGTCCCCCCGGTGATCTTAAAACCTATGATCATGGCAGTAGTGTCAAGCGATGTACCAGGAACCTTGCTGGCAATGATCACACAGCTTGCCGAGTCGGGAATGGAAGGTTGGCTGCCGTTGATTACTGTGGCATCAATGGTCGTGGTATCATTGGTCAGGATATAGGTACTGGCAAGAACAATGCCCTTGGCCCTGAAATTGATGTTCTCGTAATAGGTTCCCGGGGATACCAGCACCGTATCATTGGCTGAAGCTGCGTTTATCGCTGTCTGTATGCTTGAATATTGCTGGGGGACCAGCAACTTTGTTGCTTTAACAAGTGGTAGAACTGCTGTAAGGCAGATTGCCAGGAGTAAGGTCTTTTTCATGTTTTGTGGGATTTTTACCCAAAAATATAAAATACTACATGCGTATTAAAGGGTATTCGGCAAAACCACTATAATGATCTGTCACTCACCTATAAAGATCGGCTTCCTCTTTTCATAAAAAGACCGTATCCCTTCGATATAGTCGGTGCTGGTCCCGGCTTTCCCTCTGAGCATGTCGATATGTTCAAACACAGAGGGTGAGATCGGTAAGGAATTCCCTAAAATATTCAGCTGCTCCTTGATGACCCGAATACTGAGAGGGGAATTGGCTATTATACGGTTGGCAAGTTTAACAGTGAAATCTTCAAGTTCTTCCGGCTCGACAATATGGTTGATGATCCCAAGGCTCTGCGCCTTTTCTGCCGATATCGGGTCTGCTGTGAAGAACATTTCCTTTGCGATATGGGAACCCATGATATCAAGGAACTGCAAGATCCCGGAAGTGTTGTAAGGCACCCCGATCTTAGCAGGTGTTATTGCAAGGCAAGTGTCTTTGGTTCCAATGACCAGGTCACATATAATTGCAACGTTGCAAGCTCCTCCCCAGATACTTCCTTCAGCCATAACTATCACCGGTACAGGGATGCGCATGATGGCCCGGATCACCTTTTGCAGTGGATTATCATAGGCCAGGGGGTCGCTCCCATCACGTGGCAGTTCGTCGATGTTAAAGCCCGAGGACCATACCTTTGCACCTTTGTTTGCCCTCAGGATGATGACCCTTACCTTTTGTGTTTCCATTTCATGCAAAGCCTCAAGTAACTCGTTCAGCAGAGCACGGCTTAAGGCATTGCGTTTGACGTCATGATTGAGAGTGATCCACCCGATCATATCTTTAATTTCCTGTTTGACAAGTTCCATTTGAATGAGATCAGATAATTAATACTGTTTGCAAAATAACAGAAATCCTTGCTCCTGTGAATAACTTTCCTATAATATTTAGTAAATCCGGCAAAGTCGGCCCTGAGATTCCGCTATATTTGCGGCCGTCAGGGGGAAATAATAATGTTTAAGGAAGAAGTCTATAATGAAGATAGTATACGGTCCCTCGAATGGAAGGAACACATCCGCTTACGTCCTGGCATGTATATCGGCAAACTGGGCGATGGTTCTTCTCCCGATGACGGAATCTATGTTCTGATAAAGGAGATCGTTGATAATGCCATCGATGAATATGTAATGGGTTATGGCAAAACCATTGAGATAACGATCAAAGACCTACAGGTTTGCGTGCGTGATTACGGCCGTGGAATCCCTCTTGGAAAGCTTGTTGAATGTGTTTCAAGGATCAATACCGGTGCAAAATATGATTCCAAGGTCTTTAAAAAAGCAGTTGGCCTTAACGGGGTTGGAGCAAAGGCCGTTAACGGCTTGTCTTCCTTCTTTAAAGTGCAGTCAATCCGGGACGGACTAACGAGGATTATTGAATTTTCAAGAGGCGACCTGGTCCATGATGAAAAGGACAAACAATGTGACCTGAGAGCGGGAACCATCGTGACTTTTACACCTGACGAGGAATTGTTCGGAAAGTATCATTTTATTCCGGAATACATTCAGAAAATGCTCTGGAATTATGTGTTCCTGAACAACGGTCTCACCATGATTTTCAATGGGGAGCGCTATTATTCCCAGAACGGGCTCCTCGACCTTTTGAATTCCTACATCGACACACCCATATTATATCCTGTTGTTCACCTTAAGGAGGGGGATTTTGAGTTCGCCTTTACGCATTGCGAAATGTACGGCGAGGAGTATTATTCTTTCGTGAACGGACAGCATACAACCCAGGGCGGCACACACCAGGCGGCATTCCGCGAAGCACTGGTCAAAACAATTCGCGAATTCTATAAGAAGGATTTTGATACCAACGATATCAAAGCTTCCCTGATAGTTGCATTAAGCATCAAGGTGCAGGATCCCGTGTTCGAATCCCAAACCAAAACCAAACTGGGGTCTATCTGCATAGAACCCGATGGACAGTCCATCAGGAATTATATCATGGATATTGTCAAAAAACACCTTGACAATTACCTGTACATGAACCCGGAAACTGCAGAAGCGTTGCTGAGAAAGATTTTACAGTCGGAGAAGGAACGTAAGGAATGGGCCAACATCAAAAAGATTGCAAAAGAAAGCGTTAAAAAAGTCAGCCTTCATAATAAAAAACTAAGGGATTGCCGTATTCACTATAATAATCATGATGACCGCGGGTACGAATCCACAATATTTATCACTGAAGGTGATTCTGCAAGTGGTTCAATCACGAAGGCAAGGGATGTGAATACACAGGCCGTTTTCAGCCTGAAGGGAAAGCCACTGAATTGTTTCGGCCTGAGTAAAAGGGTAGTATATGAAAATGAAGAGTTCAACCTCCTGCAATCGGCATTGAATATTGAGGAAGGGCTTGAAAATCTGCGCTACAACTATGTTGTGATCGCAACCGATGCCGATGTTGATGGTATGCATATAAGGTTGCTGATGCTTACTTTCTTTTTACAATTTTACCCCGACCTGGTAAGAAACAATCACCTGTTTATTCTGCAAACACCACTTTTCAGGGTCAGGAATAAACAGAAGACCATTTACTGTTATTCCGAAGGAGAGAAACTGGCAGCAATTGAAAAACTCGGAGGGAATCCGGAGATTACGCGATTTAAAGGCTTAGGCGAGATATCCCCGGATGAGTTTAAGTATTTTATCGGGGCCAAAATGCGTCTCGATCCTGTGATACTTACAAAGGACTCTGCTTTCCAGGAGTTACTTAACTTTTACATGGGTAAAAACACTCCTGAACGCCAGAATTTTATTATCGATAACCTTAAAGTGGAGGATGATGTGATCCAGGAGATCGCCCTGGCTTAGTTCTCTTTTTTCGGGAACGGCAATATGTTTTCCGTAAATCTCAGCAGGGCTTCTCTCCTGTTAAGAAGGTCTTCAAGTTCATACAGCATATTCCTGTTTACCTGCTCAGCCATTGGAATAACCCATTTCCTGGTCTCATCGATATATCTTCGGATAAAATCTCTGCCAAAAATATCAGGATGAAGGTCGGTGAGATTACTGATCCGGTCGGCGCATTTGAGGGTTTTGGCATTTTCGCTGCCTTTTTCAAGCAACCTTTCCAGATAGATGTCTTTGCTTTCTTCCTTCTTTCTGGTGACCTCAAGTACCAACTGCAGAACAGCCTGACCATCCTTGTCAAGGTTCTTTATTTCATCGAACGAAACACATTTTACATCTTCAAAAATATCATGGATCACCGATGCCTTTAGCAGCACATGGTCAACATAATGATAATCAATAAGGATGGCGTAGGTCATCAGGGCATGCCTGAACTGGTTGCCACCCACATGACGCTTGATGCCACGAAGTGCGGTTGCCTTCTGAACATATGGTGCAAGGACCATGTTCACTAATTTTTCTTTTTCAAAGTTTTCCATATAGTGTTTGAAATGCTTTTCCCGTATTTTTAATAATATCTCCAGCGATCAGAGCTTCCTGCCCGGTTTCCTTGCATGCCAGATCCCCGGCAAGTCCGTGGATAAACACTCCCAGCAGGCAGGAATCCAATGAGGAATATCCCTGGGCTTTTAAGCCCGTTATCATTCCTGTAAGCACATCCCCACTGCCTCCTGTTGCCATCCCGGGGTTCCCTGTGGAATTGAAATAGCATTCACCTTCAGGAGTGGTTATGGCAGTATTCCCGCCTTTCAGAACGACGTATGCCTGATAGCGGAAAGAAAATTCCCTCTGTAGCTGAACACGGTCAAAATCATCCTTGTGCTTGCCGATCAGCCTGTGAAATTCTTTTGGATGAGGCGTAAAAATACAGTGTTCAGGTAAAAAACCAAGCCAGGTTTTATTTTCAGCAATGATATTTATAGCATCAGCATCAAGGACGATGGGCTGCTTTGCTTCCTGGATCAGGAGTTTGATGGCCTTTTGAGTTTGTTCGTCCATGCCCAGACCACAGCCGGTCCCGATAGCAGTATAGGGCGAAAGATCAGGGATCATGCTGACAATTTTTTCGTTATTGTCGATACTCATCATTACCTCGGGAACAGCCGATTGCAGTATTGGCACACCTGAAGCAGGCGCATGCAATGTAACGAGTCCTGCGCCTGAATGCAATGCTGCATTTGAAGCAAGCACCGCGGCACCCATTTTACCATAACCCCCGCAGATCAACAGGGCATGCCCGAATGTACCCTTATGATCAAATTTATTCCTTTTTTTTAGTCTCGGGGCAAGCATCTGGCTATCAAGCAGATAATTTTTAACAGATGTCTGCCCGATAAACTCCTCAGAGATACCAATATCGAGCAGCTGCCACTTACCGAGGTAAATATCATTTTCGGGAAAGAAAAAAGCCAGCTTTGGGGGCGAGAACGAAAGGGTGTAATCAGCCTCAACAACAACCGGTACATCAAGATTTTTATACGAACTGTCGCAAAATAAACCGGAAGGGACATCGATAGAAATGGTCAGTGCATTGCACTCATTGATGTGCCTTATTGCAGCAGCTGTAAAACCACCGGCTGACCTGGTCAATCCGCTGCCGAAAAGGCTGTCAATAACGACATCGCAAGGATGAATGTCAGGCATAGAATCTTTTTCATCAAGAAACCTGATGTTCTTTGGAGCGATATTCTTAAATCGCTCGAAATTTGTACGGCAGGAAGGGGAAAGGTTTTTCCCGGGACCGATCATATAAACCTGAACGGGAAAATGCTTCAGTTGCAACATCCTCGCTATGGCCAGACCGTCTCCTCCGTTATTCCCGGTTCCTGCGAAAACATGAACATGCTTTTTTGCATCCAGTTTTTCGGTTATCCATGAAAAACAAGCTGCAGCAGCCCGTTCCATCAGGTCGATGTCGGCAATAGGCTCATGTGCAATGGTATATGCGTCAGCCTCACGAATCTTTTCAACAGGAAGTATTTTCATCCGTTATCTGATCATTCCCCAGAAAGGAAGTGTTGTCATAAATCCGATCATCAGCAATATGAAAAGAAAAAAAATCACAACGGAGATGATCAATCCTATGATAGCACAAATCCTTCCGGTCTTCACATTATTCATGGAACTGAAAGTATATTTCTGAGGAGAGGCATTATAAATTGCGCTCTCTTTCTTCGAAAGGAACAGGGTGATAATGCCCAGAACGATTCCCACCAGTGAAACCAGGTGCCACCAACAGAAGACAATTGAAAGTATACCAAGAACCAGTATGGTATTTGCATTCGGAAGATTTTGCTGAAACAACTGGTTATTTCCGATATCTCCCTGTGGCTTTGAATTAAACGCTTGCTCTTCCATAAAAGAGGATTTTATCAAAGAGTAAAGTTACGAAAAATGTTGTTAATAATACAGGGGATAGAACCTGAAATTCCCCAGAGTGTTATATTCGATTGCCGGTGAGGGTATCTTTATAAAGCTTAAAACTGTGAAAACACCTTTAAGAAATTTTGAATGCGTTGGGATACGGGTCAGGTCCACATCAACTGATAGCATGAATCTCCGGTATCTTTCCTGGGGAGGGATATTTGAACCGGCAGTATTTGAAAATGCTCCCGTCATGCCGCCGGCGCCATAACCGAATGCAATATTAAGCCATTTCGGGAAGCGGCTGCTTTTAGGCAGAAATGTGCTGATGTTTCCCGACAGCCAATAGCTCTGGCCGTTATAATCTTTTAACATCTCGCTGATGAGATTCGAACCGAGAAGATCTGGCCTGTAAACCGGGTAAGTTGTCTGATGAAAGGAATACTTCAGCCTGAAGCGCTGTTCATCCCAGATAAGCTGCTGGCTAACAAATATCGCCGCCCCGAGAGTATTGGCAGTGAAATCTCCGATTGAAAAGCCCCATTCTGATGAAAAACCATCGAGGATCTCAATATTAAGCATATATGCTTCTGCAAGTAAACCCCCGTACCATGCCGATTCTTTCTTACTCAGGCCGGCCCAGCGATATGAGTAGTTGCCGACCATACTGATATAATATGCTGTTGTGGCATGACCGCATTTGTCCATCTGAAGCCACTCATTATCGTCGTTAAAAAAATGGAAACCGGATTGCGGATAATTCTGGTACCAGAGAAAATACAGGCCTCCAATACTTCCCAGATATAGAGCTCCCTGGACCGATAAAACCCCTGCCAGCCTGCCTTTGTGAATTGCCGTTGTATCCGTCCTGAGAGAATGGTAGGATGTATTGTCCTGACTGTAAAGGGCCAGGGATACAAACAGCCCTGTGAACAACAACCACAATCGCATAACAGTGATATTATTAAGGCCGGTTTATTTGATATTCAAATGGTCAAGTGCTTTCTGATAATTCTTTGCATTCAGCCTGTGTTCTGTAAGGCTGACAGCGAAGTTATGATATCCTGAAAGGTCATCCTTCGCACAGAAATACATGTACCTGTGATTTCTGAAATTCAAAACGGCATCAATTGAACTGATTGAGGGAATGCAGATTGGGCCGGGAGGAAGCCCCGTATGCATGTAAGTATTGTATCCCGATTCTATTTTCAGATGTCTTCCCGTCAGCCTTTTGATACTGTAATCCTGCCATGCATAAATGATTGTAGGATCGGCTTGCAATGGCCAGCCTTTACGCAACCTGTTTATATATACACCCGCAATATCAGGTTTTTCGGAGTCCTTGTTCGTTTCTTTCTCAACAATTGCTGCAAGTGTCACTACCTGTTCAATGTTCATGCCTGTTGAATCAATCCGCATCCTGCGTTTAGCGTTCCAGAATGAGTTTTGCTCAATACTCATTTTCCGCATCAGTTGCGATGCCGATGTATTCCAAAGAATTTCATGAGTGTTGGGGATAAAGAGCACAAACACATTATCAGGGTTTATGCCAAATTGTTTCAGATATGACGGGTCACTGAAGAGTTTCATCAGGCTTGTGGAATCCGCTTCAATCTGATGACCTAGTTTTCCGGCAAGTTCAGCAACAGTCCTTGCGCTTTGAATGTTGAGCCTGACCGGTTCCTGAATCCCCGAACGTAAATGGTTGATAAGTTCATTATTGCTCATCCCCTTCCGCACCCTGTATCTCCCGGGTTTAACCCTCTTCTCGTAATGTTTTCTTAAAGCAACAAAGATGAAACTATTTTCGTTCCTCAGGATGTGCTTCTCCTTCATTATCCTCAGCAGACCGCTGAAGTTGGTTCCCGTCGGAATGTATAAATATGTATTTTCCTTTCCTTTCACGTTAACATTCGGAGATTGAACGAAATAATAAAACCTTGCAGAAAATAGCCCCAGAAGGAGGAATGCAATAAACGAGACAGTAAACGGAGCAATATAACTCAACCTTCTCAGGCAGAGTGATTCACGATTAACAGAATTCATTAATCCAAAATCTGGTGTTATTTATTCCAGAGGCCGGATCAACTGGAACATCCATTCTTCCAGCCAGCCGGTCCCGGTCCTGATCCAGTCTTTTTTAATGCCGCAGCGTTCAAACCCGTACTTTTCAAACAAGGAAATACTTGCTGTATTAATAGGTGTGATGTTGCTATATAACTGTCTGAGATTCAATACATCAAATGCATATTTTATAAGGAGCTCAAGAGCTTCCGCTGCATAGGCCTTACCCCTGAATTCCTCCCTGACGAGTATGCCAATCCCGGCCCTGAGGTGAAAAGGATCGAAATCGAACAAATCGATTGCACCAATGCTTTTATTTTTGATCTCCCCACTGTGCCCTACGATCATAAGCCTTAATTGCTTTGTTGAATAAATGTCGTGTAATACATTCATGACATATTCCTCAATCTGGAAACGTGAATATGGAGTTAATGTATTGCTCACCTTCCAGATTGACGGATCGTTTTCCCATTGATAAAGAAGATCAATGTCAGAAGGTTCTACTGCCCTTAGCTGCAATCTTTTGCCTTTTAAAATTTCGTTTTGCATTACGCGATTAAATTGTTATTTCACCTTTAAATACAAAAACCACCGGCCCTTCGAGATATATTTCGGTAAATTCCGAATCCGACTGATGAAAATGAACGTTAAATTCTCCTCCTGAAGTATTCACGGAGTAAAACCCAATATTGTCCTTATTCACGAAAGCGGTTATTAGTGCGGAAGCGGTAACACCGGTACCACATGAAAGGGTTTCTTTTTCCACTCCGCGTTCATAAGTCCTTACTTTGATGCCTACTGATGACATTTCCACGAAATTCACATTGCAGCCGCCCGGTGCGAATCTCCTGTCATTTCTCAAAACCCTGCCTTCAGCTATAACATTTATGGCAGCAACGTCTGGGACATATTTCACAAAATGCGGGGAACCCGTATCAATAAAGTATCCGTCTTCAAATTTCTGCCCGGGTCTTGTATCCTTCATCTTAAGCCTGACAATGCATTCCGCTCCATGCTGCGACAGTATCTCAGCCTCATGATAGCCGTCAATCGCAACGAATCCGGCCTTTTTGTTTATGATCCCAAGTTCATTGGCAAAGGCTGTCATGCATCGGCCACCGTTACCACACATTGTACTTTCATTCCCGTCGGAATTAAAGTATTTCAGGGAAAAGTCAAATCCGCTTTGGTTTTCAAGCAGCATCAGCCCGTCGGCTCCGATACCTGAATGCCTGGCGCATAGAAAAGCGATCCGCGTTCGGTCCGGTTTAAGGTGGCTGGAACGGTTATCCACTATGATAAAATCATTCCCGTTGCCATGGTATTTATAAAACTCAATTTTCACCTGAATTCATTATGCCGCAAAGCTATGAACAAATCTTCACATTAAAAGTATCCTGCCCTTAATTCGTCGGGGCATTTCCGGTGTTTGGCGATTTCCTCTTTTACTTATCTGATCAGGAGAATACTTTTGCTTACTGAAAATCACTAATTTTAAACTCGAATACCATGGAACCACATCCCGAACATAAATCCCATTACGATAATTACCAGAAAAAAGGAATGCTGGGGATTATCGTAATCCTTGCAGGCCTTGCTTTACTGCTATTCAATACCGGATTCATCCCTGATTACTTCCGGCATATTATTATTTCATGGCCGATGCTGCTGGTTGCAATCGGTATTGTAAGTCTTATTGGCGCCGAAAACAGGATCCCCGGTATTATTCTCGTTGTGATCGGAGGTTTTTTCCTCTTTCCGAGGATCTTCGATCTGAATATTGATTTTGCACATCTTTTCTGGCCGCTGATTCTTATTTGCCTTGGGATACTCATTCTTTTCCGTCGGTTTCCTCATCCGAGGGATTGGAGTCACCGCCTGGGAACATCTCCCCGGAATGTTACAGCTGCAAGCGATCAGGGCTTTGTTTTCGAGGACCATATTTTCAGCGGTACCGAAAAGAGAATTATCAATAAAGAATTTAAAGGTGGAAGGGTCAATGTTATTTTTGGTGGTATCAAACTGGATCTTACACAAGCCAGCCTTGCCGAAGGAACCCATGATCTTGAAGTGAATGTCATCTTTGGCGGTGCAACAATTATCGTTCCCTGCGAATGGAAAATCCAGTTGAAAAACACAAGTGTTTTCGGAGGATTTTCTGATAAACGCTTCTGTATCAAGGAAGCTGCCGACCCTTCGAGGGTTCTCACCATCAGGGCTTCTGCTGTTTTCGGCGGTGGTGAAATCAAAACGTATTAAAATAAAACCTGGGGATAGAGAATGATACATCCGGTCTTTCAAAATCTCAGGTCCATATCCGTGTATTTTGGAACGTGGATCCTCCTGGCGGGGATCCACTTTTCCATTTTATTTTTCCAATTTCGCATTCCTCTGAACATTTCACTGGCCGACAGCCTTATTTATAATGGTATCCTTTGTATTATAGGGATAGCCATCTGGTATGTCATAAGATATTCCATGCCGGGTAATCATGCCGGTTTCAGCTTTATCTTCAACCATTTTACATCCCTTGTTCTCTTGCTGGTATTCTGGGTTGGAACAGGCTATGCTTCCCTTAATCTGTTGTTCAGGGATAACACAGTATATTTGAATTTTCTGGGCTTGTCGATCCCTTACAGATTTGTTATCGGGATCCTCCTGTATGCCTTTATTGGACTGGGTTATTATTTGATAATAATGTACCGTGATCTGCAGGATAAGGCTAAGGCAGAGACCCGCCTCAATGAACTCCTTAAGGAATCCGAGCTAAACATGCTCAAATCCCAGATCAATCCGCATTTCCTGTTTAACAGTCTGAACTCTATTAGTTCTCTCACCATTACCGATCCCGGCAAAGCGCAGGAAATGGTTATAAAACTTTCAGAATTCCTGCGCTACAGTGTTTCCTCGAATATCAATACCTTTACAACACTGGAAAAGGAAATACAGAATATTCAAAGGTATCTGGAGATTGAAAAAATCCGTTTCGGGGAGAAGCTGGTTTTTGAATTCGCAATGGACCCCGGATGTTATTCCAGGTATGTTCCGGTCATGATACTTCAGCCATTATTTGAGAATGCAATCAAACACGGGGTTTATGAAAGTATTGAACCTGTAAAGGTAATTACAGGATGTAAAACGTTTGCCGATTATTTCGAGATCAGGATCAGTAATGATTTCGACCCGTCGGTCCCGGCAAGGAAGGGATCGGGGATTGGATTGAAAAATATCAGGGAAAGATTAAGGCTTATGTACCGGAATGATTCCCTTTTAAAGACTTTTATTTTAAATAATGTATTTCAGGTCGTATTGACAATCCCAAATAAACCTGTTGAAAATAACCTTAAGCAATGACATACAAAGCAATTATCATTGATGATGAAAAGCCTGCGAGGGATATCATCAGGACGTTTCTTAAAGATATTGCCGGAATAGAGGTAATTGCCGAATGTTCGGATGGATTTGCCGGATTGAAAGCAATCCAGGATATGAAGCCCGACCTGGTTTTCCTCGATATACAGATGCCAAAGCTTACGGGGTTTGAAGTACTGGAACTTATTGAGAACCCACCGCTCATTATTTTCAGTACGGCTTACGACCAATATGCCATCAGGGCGTTTGAAATGAATGCCACGGATTATATATTAAAACCCTATTCCAGGGAGAGATTTATTCAGGCTGTTGGGAAAGCTGTTACCAAACTTCAGAATGGAGTTGCAGCGCAGCCCGAAGTGCAAATGTTAATTCAAACTGCGGACGAGAAGGAAGAATTGCTTCAGAGAATAGCCGTAAAAACAAGACATAAAGTTCACGTGTTCGGGGTGAATGAGATCATTTATCTTGAAGCTGAAGGCGATTATGTCATGATTCACATAAAAGACGGCAATTATCTTAAAGAGAAGACGATGAAATATTTTGAATCCCATCTTGATCCTGAGAAATTTATCCGTATCCACCGTTCCTTTATAGTCAATGCAGAAGCAATTGAGAGAATTGAGCTTTACGACAAGGAAAGCTATGCTGTGCTTCTTAAAAACGGGGCCAGCCTGAAAGCAAGTACCAGCGGATATAAGCTGCTGAAACAGATTCTTCATATGTAGTCCCCGTTTTTATTTGAACCTGCAACACTTTTTCCGGAAAATTGTCTTATATTTACGTTCCTGCAATGCTGCATCAGGTTGAAAACGCTCACGTCCAATCCGGTTATTTATGAGATCAATACTCTGGTATGGCTTGGAGAAATTAGCAGGGAATGCCAAACCGAAATTACCCTTGCCAATGTTCCTGATTATAAATGGGATGAGCTTAACCGGCTTAAAATTAATGCCGTATGGTTTATGGGAGTCTGGGAAAGAAGTCCGGAATGCATCTATATCTCAAATGCTGATCCGGGAAACCTTTCTGAGTTTAAAAGAGCCCTCACAGATTTTTCATTAGCTGATAACACCGGTTCTCCCTATTGCGTCAGATATTA
>Ga0182021_10004331_pt1 | contig 16692 bp, 13 predicted proteins | sample 612E3MmetaG_FD_120493 | JGI IMG/M metagenome (GOLD analysis project Ga0182021, IMG submission 120493) | Permafrost microbial communities from Stordalen Mire, Sweden - 612E3M metaG (Illumina Assembly) | ecosystem: Environmental > Terrestrial > Soil > Wetlands > Permafrost | place: Sweden...
GCTCTCGCTGTGATGATTGTGACAGCTGCACTGGTGATCGTGCTGTCGGTGTTCAACGGCTTTGCAAAGTTATCGGTGTCACTGATCAACACCTTTAATCCCGACCTGGTCCTCGTCCCGAAGAAGGGAAAGACCTTTAAAACCGTTGAACTGGATATCAGCAGGATCAAAAAAATCAGGGGGGTCAGATATATCACCGAAGTGATCGAGGAGGATGCGCTTATGAAGTACCAGGACAGGCAGTCAAAGGTGACCATCAAAGGGGTGAGCGAGGATTATGCGAAGATGTGCGGGATAGATACTATGATCGTTTCGGGACATTTTGTCCTTGAGGACGGGAACCTGAATTTCACTGTTCTTGGTTCTGAAATCGCGGATAACCTTGGAGTTAATCTGAATGATTACAATACCCCCATTACGGTCTTTGTTGCAAGGCGGGATGCCTCATTTTCAAATGTCTTTGACAATGCGATCAATACAGCTACCATCTTCCCTTCGGGTATTTTCTCCATACAGATCGATTATGATTCAAAGTATGCCATTCTTCCGCTTAGGTTCATCAGGGAGATCCTGGGATATCAGGATGAACTGACATCACTGCAGATCGGGCTTGATAAAAACCCGGATCCGGAATCTGTGCAACAGGAGATCCAGCATATTGCGGGACAAAAGTTCAGGGTGAAGAACCGTTTTCAGCAGGAGGAAATCCTGTATAAGATCTTCCGGACCGAGAAATGGGCGGTCATCATGATACTTGCTTTTATCCTGCTGATCGCCACTTTTAACGTGGTGGGCTCACTCTCCATGCTTATCCTTGAAAAGAAAAAGGATATCGCGGTACTTCAGAGCCTGGGTGCATCCAAAACCCTCGTCCAGCGTATCTTTCTGTTCGAAGGTATGCTGATCTCATTCAGCGGGGCAATTACGGGACTTATTTTCGGGGGACTGATCTGCTGGGCCCAGATACACTTTGGTATGGTCAGGCTGGGGAGTGCCGACAGCACTTTCGTCGTAAATACTTATCCGGTGCATATGATCCCGCAGGATTTTATCATTATTTTCATGATTGTCATGGCTATTGCCTTTTTTGCTGCATGGTACCCCGTTTATAACATCCGGAAGATCGATGTAACGATGATGAGGTCAGAGTGACCTGAATTTCTGAAAGCATATATTTATGCAAAACATGTCACAGAAAATTCCTATCCGGTTATTATTCATGCTTTTTTTCCTGTTTTATTCACTTTTCCTGATAGCCGGCGAGATCATCATCAAACCCGGTCCTGACCAGGTAATTTATTCATCCATACCTTTTCAATCCCTGGACGTGACTGCAGACATCAGTCATCTGAGTTTCCTTCAGGTTCAGACCAGGCTTGGGATGTTCACCGGGCTTTCGGCCGGGAACTTTGGTTTCAGCAATATTGAAGGGGATCCAAGGCTCCCGGTTTACCGGAAGCTGATTGAAGTTCCGGTGGATGCAGGTTATGATGTCCGGGTCACATACTGTCACTACCAGGATATCCGCCTTGACAGTCTGGGGATCCGGACTGATATTATTCCTGCCCAGGCTCCTGTGCCAAAAGACATCAGCAGTCCGGAGAAAATGCCGTTCGTAAAAAATGAAGCGGCTTATCAGCAAAACCGGTTTTCCTCTGTTCCTCTGGTCAGGGTTTCAAATGCAGGGACGATGCGGGCCATTGTCCTGGCAAGGATCGATATTTCGCCTGTGCAATATAACCCGGTAACAAAGACCATAAGGGTATATGACAGGATCGAAGCCAGGATCCTTTTCACCCATCCTGACCTCCCTGCGACAAGAAAACTTCTTTCCCGGTATTCCTCCCCTTTCTATACTTCATCTTATTCCAGGCTGCCAAATTATCCTGACACATCCGATTCGCTGATAACATCCTCTCCGGTCACTTATGTTATAGTTTCCCACCCCAGATTCAAAAACACCTTAAAACGTTTCATCGCCTGGAAAACCCGTAAAGGATTTAAGGTGATCACAGCCTATACCGGTGATCCCAATGTCGGGAATACTACTGCTTCCATCAAAGTTTACCTGCAGGGACTTTACAACAATCCTCCGGAAGGCTGCCAGCCTCCTTCTTTTATTTTATTTGCAGGGGATGTTGGCCTGATCCCTGCCTGGAACATCAATGCCCATCCATCCGACATGTTTTATTGTGAATATACCAGTGACCATATACCTGACGTCTTTTACGGCCGTTTTGCCGCAGAGAATGAGGATCAGATGAATGTTCTTATTGATAAAACCCTGGAATATGAACAATTTACCATGCCTGATGATGCCTTCCTTAATGAGGTTGTTATGACTGCAGGTGCCGATGACATTAACGGACCTTTATACGGGAACGGGCAGGTCAATTACGGAACAATTAATTACTTCAATGCAGGCAATAACATTCTGTCACATTCTTATCTTCAGCCCGAACCTGCAGGAAGCAATTATGCGCGGGACATCCATAATAATGTTTCTGACGGAGTGGCTTTCGCGAATTATACAGCGCATGGCAGCCAGGCGGGCTGGGCTGATCCTTCTTTTACAGTTGAAGATATCCCCTTGTTGCAGAATGCTCATAAATACTGCCTGATGGTTGGAAATTGCTGTAAAACAGCTGATTTCAGCGTTGGTTGCTTTGCCAAGGAAATTACCAGGGTTGCCAACAAAGGTGCTTTAGGTTATATTGGTTGTTCCGATGATTCATTCTGGGATGAGGATTATTGGTGGGCCTGCGGATTTAAGCCTGTGAATGCACAGGGCCCGCTCTATGACAGGGCTCACACTGGCGCTTTTGATAAAACTTTTCATGACCATGGGGAGCCACTTTCGGATTACTGCATAACGATGGGCCAGATGGTCCAGGCAGGTGACCTTGCCGTTGAAGAATCCAATTCAGCAGTGAAGTCATATTACTGGGAAACTTACTGCCTTTTGGGCGACCCTTCAGTGAGTATTTATTATTCAATACCCACGGAAATCCATGCAAGCTTCAGGCATGAATTCCTGACTGGCACGACCGGCCTAAACGTCTCTACCGAGCCAATGGCATATGTTGCGCTTTCCCTGAATGATTCCACTCTCCTTGACGCAAAAAGCGTGGATTCTTCGGGCCTTGCCATACTGCATTTCCCTCCTGTAAACCATCCCTGTTATGCAAGGCTGATTATCACCAGGCAAAACCGCAGGCCGTTTTCCGACAGTATCCGGTTCATACTGCCAAACTGGCCGTCCGGGACGGGGGGAACCTCACCAGCAGAGAATATCAGCATTTATCCTATTCCGTTCACTGACCGGTTCACAATAACTATAAATACCGTGAAACCCGGATATATAGGGGTCACTTTGTTCGATACATACGGGAAAATAGTCAACAGGAAGCTGGCTTATGAGGCCTGTTCAGCAGGACAGCAACAACTCACCGTAACCACCGTGGATCTGGACCCGGGAATATATTTCTGCAGGATAGAGACTGAAACTTTTTCGGAAATCAGAAAAGTAATACTGACGCGTTAAACGGCAGATTATTTTCTCAGTTTCACACCGATCTTATTTACTCCTATAATCTCTCCGTTTGGATTGTTGGAGCGATTGGTAAGCAAAGCGACAATATATATCTGGGTCTCGTCCCAGGCTGTATCCAGAGGCATGGCTTTAGTATATCTGTAAAGCTTTCCTGTATCGGGCGAGCTGGCCAGCAATTCACCCCATGCGCCATTCATTGACCGCCTGAAAACATTTCTGAAATAATAGGGATAAACATAGGGTTTCGGGCCAACAAGGGGATCGTTGTTGGCCTGCCGGCCCATGATACTGTCTTCGAGAAGGTACAGGCAAATATTCACATCACCGGTTAATTTGGTCTTGAACCAGGCCGTCACATTCACTGTCAGCATGCGGGAATCAGAGACATAGGCATTGTCGACCTTAAGCTTTGATTTTACCGGTTTACCCATCTCCGTGGCAATTGCATCTCCCCAGTCACCAGTCATAAGACCATAGCTGGACTTATAGGCTACCCTGTTCACAACCCCCAGGGGGACGTAGGAGATCTGAAATGCAGGCATCCAGTTTAATGAGTCTTCAGCCGTACCCAGGACCAAATTATATAAAGGCGGTAACCTCCAGGCCAGTTGTGTTCCATGCTCGGATATCAGGATGACATGCTGGTTGTAATAGGTTGCCAGACCTTCTGCCTTAACGGTGGCGCTCAGACAATTTACGCATTGCTGTCCTGTATGTTCTTCGATCAGGACAAAAGGCTTGCCGGTGGAATCAAATTTATTTGCAACCGTGGCATATGGCTGGCTGACTTTGTCACAGGCAGTTAACATTAATCCGGCGAACGCTATGAAAGGGATGAGGATCTTGATTATTTTCATAATGGTCTTGTCTGAAAAGTCAACATGCTTAAAAACTACTGGTCAGTGTTAAGGTGAAACCGCTGGATTTCGGGACATAACGGCATACTCCGCCGACACAAATTATCCCTTCCCTCTGACGCCCGTATGATAACTGTATCCTGCTTGTATTATAAATAAAGCCGGCTCCCACATTATAATAGTGCAGCTGCTGACTGGCGACAGAGTTCCCATAATTCCACTGGTCGGAAATGTTGAAGAACCACTTCGGGGATATCGTGACCTCCATCAAGCCGGCAGCCCAGTTCCCGTTATCCTGCTTAGTCCAAAGACCCTGAAGTTCCCAGCGAAGCGAAAGCTTCTTGGTCACGTTATATGTGACATCGGCTATGCCGATCTGTGAATATATGGTCGGGTACTGGGATTCTCCCTGGACCACAGCCTTATTGTAGGTCTGGTATAGGTAATCAAAGATACATTTGACTTTTTTCCCGATTTTCTTGGTAGCTTCAAACTGAACCTCCTGATAATACACTTCCTTTCCTATGGAATAAAATTTCGTGTTATACCCGAGGGTCCCGGTTTGTCCGATCGGGGTAGTATCATTCAGTGCAGTTTTTCCGATGGAATTGACCTGGGAAAAATCAAGTGACAGGGTCAGGCCGGTTTTGCCCCCCAGCTTTGAATTTTTCTTTATCGTATAAACGACCCCTCCTGCAAAACCCACTTCCCCCGTGGTCTGGGTAGCATATGGATACATTGAGGAGAGGAAATAAGTATGTTCCTTCGTGACCGCAGGGAGGTAATTGATATCAACGGCATTTAAAGTATAGGTGCGCAGGGATTTATAGCTGAAATTATCGATCCACTTTGATTTAACCTCGATCCCGAGATTTTTCCTGGAATATGAAAGATCAAAAAGGACGGCATCCCCGTTCCTGTAAATATAACTGTTCATTTGTGAAGGGTCGTTGATCTTATGGGCATATTCCGAATAAAAGTTAAACCCGGAATAATTCAGGTTCAACCTTCCTCCGTAACAAGCCACATTCTCAGGCAGCTTTAATGTATAAACTTTCTCCCCGATTGTATAGTTCATCGATTGCCCCTTCTGGTAGTCGCTGACGAAACTTCCGCCAACTGTGATTTTCAGTTTTGCGCTGGCCAGGTCATTGAAAATATCATTAAGGTTAAAATTCCCGTCTAGGCCTTTAACGATTCCCCTGTTATTATCCTGGAAGGGCACCCAGTAAAACCTCTGAAAACCATACACACCGGTAAGCACTATCCCCTTGTACGGCATGAATTTCACCCTCAGCCCCTTCATGCTGTTATCGTAACCCAGTGTCCAGTCCTGGTAAGTCCGGAGGGTCATGCCGGTGCCAAACTGTTCATAGAAATTTCCTGCAGTAACCTCAAGCAGGTCATTTTGATATTTTGCATACCAGTATGGCACACCTGCGCCCTGGTAACCCGCATCATAACCAAGGAGTGGAGGAAGATAGGCCTCAAAACGCAGACCGGCCGAGAAGTTTTTATAGTCGTAGTTAACTTCGGTGAAACCATTCATACGGACAACCTGGCCGTTTAGCGACTGGGTTGTGATTCCCATCTTTGAATCCGGCTGGTAATATGCTGCATCCGCCTGGAAGGACCCGCTGATCTGGCTGTTCTTTAAAAAATCCTGTCCCGAAAGGATCGAAGGGGCCAGTGACAAGGTAATCAGCCCTGAAAAAAGTCGGATAAATTTTTTCAATGGAGTAACTATTTTTTAACGGTTTTCCCTTATTTAATTTCTTCGCCCTTGACAATCTTCCTGACCACATCGATGATTTCCAGTTCATTTCCTTCTGCATACGAAGTATGGCTCCATACTATTTCGCCTTTCCCGTTCAGGATAAATGTCATAGGTATGGGGCCTACTCCCATGGCGCGTTTCAGGTCCGAATTCTGGTCCAGCAGCACTTCATAACTCCAGCCTTGCCCGTCAACGAAGGGTTTGACCTGAGAAGATGATCTCGGGTCGTCAATGGACACGGCATAAAGTTTCACGCCCGTTTCCCTGACCCAGTCATCATACAGGTCATTAATGGCTCTCAGTTCCCTGATACAAGGCTTGCACCAGGTGGCCCAGAAATCAATGATGACGGGTTTCCCCCCGTTACTGATGCTGGTTGTATGGTAGACATTCCCTTTGACGTCCTTGATATCAACATTCGGGACTGTCTTGCGTTTGGCAGAAGCATCATCGGTTTGCGCAAAAGCCAATGCAATGACAGCCAGGAATGCAAGAATCAATGCAGGTTTTTTCATTTGGATCTGGTTAATTTTTTATACTAACGCCCTTTGTCATATTCTGAGTACTGGTAATCATCCGGGATAAATTTACCGTCTTTTACTTCACGCTGTCTTTACCTATTCTATTCCTCCGGAAAGCAATATTTTCGCAACCATCCGGCATGTCAGGGGAAAACCCTAACATGTGAATTTAATCGCAGGCAAAAATACAAATTAATTTTAAAAACTGTATACCTCCAGGATTTTACAGCCCGGCAGGGGAATCAGCAGGATCTTTTCAATCACGGCCGGCAGCAGCAGGACTTCACCCCTGCTGATACTTTCTTTTCCTGAATCATGAATAACTTCCGCATTACCTTCCGTGCATATCAGGATGATGAAAGAACTGATGGCGGAATAGTCTTTCGCGATCGGAAGGTTAAATTCCAGAAGGTTTGTACAGAAGTATGGATTCTGAACAAGGCTGACTGTGTGATTTATTGTCTTTTGATAATCCGTGCAATAGGAATCCGGAGTCTTAAAATCAATGGCATCCAGGGCAAGATCCGCATGTAATTCCCTTTCTTTTCCCTGGCTGTCCAGCCTGTCCCAATCATAGATCCTGTATGTTGTATCGGATGTCTGCTGGATTTCGGCCAGCAGGATTCCCGGCCCAAGTGAATGAACGCGGCCGGCAGGCACGCAGAACACATCCCCTTTTTTTACTTGTTCATGATTCAGTATATTATTCAGTGTTTTGTTTTTAAGATGATGGAGATATGTTTCTTTGCTGACGACTCCCCTGAAGCCGGTTATAAGTTCGGCTCCGGGTTCCGCATCAAGGATATACCACATCTCGGTTTTTCCTCCGCCAAGCCCGCGTTTCGCAGCTAACTCATCATCAGGATGAACCTGTACCGACAGCCAGTCATTTGCATCTATGAATTTTACCAGGATGGGAAACTGTTCCTTATGCTTTGAAAATATCCTCTCGCCTGCCAGGTCATCCATAAATATCTCAAGAAGCTCATTCAATTCATTCCCTTTCAGGAAGCCGTTGCTGACCTTTGTCTGTGACCCGGGAACGCCCGAAAGCATCCATGCCTCACCACAATTAGGCAAGGGAGAGAAATTCATCCCCAGTGAGGACTTCATTTTTTGTCCTCCCCAAATCTTTTCCCGGAATAATGGTTTAAACTTCAGAGGGTATAACTTATTCATGAAAATAAATTCAGTTTGATGAAAATCCTTGTACTTTTGGAAACAGCATCTAAGCAAAGATAAATTATTTTCAGGGATAAATTGATTCATCAATGACTGACATGCTTTGTATGGGGGTAACCGGGACTATAGGCGCCGGAAAAGGTACGGTAGTGGACTATCTCACTGTAAATAAAGGTTTCCGTCATTTTTCGGTGAGGGGGTTCCTGCTGGAACAGATCAGGCTTGAAGGACTGCCGGAGAACCGTGACAGCATGTTCCTGATGGGTAACCGCCTGAGAGCAGAACATGGTCCGTCCTATGTCGTGGACTGTCTTTACGAACTCGCATTCAGGGATAAAGGGAATTGCATCATAGAAAGCATCCGGACCCCGGGTGAAGTTTATTCACTTCGCCAAAAAGGTAAATTCTGCCTGCTTGCCATTGATGCCGACCAAAAATTAAGGTATCAAAGGATACTGGAGCGAAAATCGGTGACCGACAGTATCTCTTTTGCTACTTTCGCTGAAAATGAGGAGCGCGAGATGAGTTCCAGTGACCCTAACAGGCAGAACATCCGTGCATGCATATACATGGCCGATTTTATCCTCTCCAACAATGGGACAAGGGAGGAGCTTTTCGAAGGAGTTGAAGAAGTTTTAAAGCAAATCTGATATGAGCGACCAGTCTTATAAACGACCTACATGGGATCAGTATTTTATGGAAATAGCATCTACCGTTGCCCAGCGTGCCACCTGCGACAGGGGAAGAAGCGGATGCGTGATCGCACGCGACAAGCAGATCCTGGTAACAGGTTATGTTGGCAGCCCTCGCGGACTTCCTCATTGCGATGAAGTCGGCCATCTGATGAAAAAAGTTTATCATGAAGACGGCCGGATAACCCAGCATTGCATGCGGACGGTACATGCCGAACAAAATGCCATCTGCCAGGCGGCCAGGCTTGGAATCTCCCTGGCCGGAGCAACAATCTATTGCCGGATGACTCCCTGCAGGACCTGCGCTATGCTGATCATTAACTGCGGCATTGAACGGGTTGTATGTGAAAGGAAGTACCATGACAGCCTGGAAAGTGAAGAAATGTTCCTGCAGTCAGGGGTGACACTGGATTATGTGTATAACGAAGTGCAGGAATATGAAAACCAGCAGGGCTAGGTATTCACGAACAAGCAATTTTGCGTGAGCTTGCTGGCCTGGCCGGCCTGAAATATTTAGATACTGAAATGCAGCTGACACCAGGATTGTCCGGATCCCAGTTTGAAACCCTGTTCCGCAATGAATACAAAGGCATGCTTCTGTTTGCCCTCCGGTACGTGAAGGAAGAAGAAGCAGCCAAAGAAATTGTCCAGGAAGCGTTTATCAACCTCTGGGAAAGGAGGGAATCTATAGACCCGGAAAGACAGGTTAAATCCTATCTCTCCACATCCGTAAGGAACAGATGCCTGAATTATCTCCGCGATAACAAGCGTTTCAACGGTATCCTGCTTACTCTCGAGAACCTTCATCCCGGACCTTCAACCGAAGAACATGACAGGCTTGAACTGAATGAACTGAGCATACAAATTTATAATGCCATAGCAGAACTGCCTGAAAAATGCAGGGAGGTTTTTCAACTGAACCGGTTTGAAAATATGAAATACCAGGAAATTGCAAATCATCTGCAGATTTCGGTCAAGACCGTGGAGACCCAGATGTCAAAAGCCCTGGCACATCTCCGTAAAAAAGTGAATATAACGACAAGGGGGTCATAAGATGGAGCAAATGAATATACTGCAATGGATGATTTTTTTAAAACGGATATCAGGGTAAACAAATGTTTTTGTGTAGTATAACAGCTCATGGAAAAGGAACCTACATATTATGAATTGCTTGTCACGCGGTATCTGAGCGGGGAAGCAACGCCCGGCGAGATAACGGAACTTTCTTCCCTGGCAGGGCAAAACCCCGAAAACGAAAAGATCTTGAGGGAAATGAGCGAGGCCTGGATGGGATTTGAGAGAACCCTTATTAATGATTCGGTGAACATCGAAGCAGAATGGGAAATCTTTGATAAGAAACTTGCACAGCACGATGGTTCAAGGGAATCGACTGCGCCAGTCACTCATCACTCGTCGCTTTTTGCCCGCGATTCCGAAGATGAGAATGTGGTTACCAGGACCCGTCGGGTTATTCCAATATATCACTTATTACTGAGGATTGCTGCCGTCCTTGCCGTACTGGCCATCCCGCTGTTTTTTGTTTTTCATTACCTTGGCCGCCCCGGCCTTACAGAGATATCCGCCAACACAGGCCGCGTGGACGCCGTCCTCCCTGATGGTTCAAAAGTCACTTTGAACAACGGAGCCCTGCTTCAGTACCCTGATCATCTTAAAGGGAAGAACCGGTCAGTAATCCTGAAAGGCGAAGCTTATTTCGATGTGGCACATAATGCATCCAAGCCTTTTATCATCTCATCAGGTGAGATCAGGGTCGAAGTCAAAGGAACCTCTTTTTATATCAATACACAATCAATAAGCGGTGACTTCGAGCTTGTCCTTACTACAGGAAAAGTTGAACTGTATTTTGAGAACCAGCCAGGTAGTCCTGAAATTCTTGCCCCCGGGCAGAAAGCGGTTATTCATGATCATATTATCAGTATTCTCCCGAACAGCGATCCGAATTATATGGCATGGAAAACCCGTAAGATCGCTTTCAATAATGTTACCCTCAATGATGTCGTTGCAACACTGAGCAAGGTGTACCAGGCGGATATCCGGTTGAACAATCCTTTGCTGGCCCAGTGCCGGCTCACTGCATCCTTTGATAATCAATCCCTTGGATCCGTACTAAACGTACTTAAGGCAACGTTAGATATAGATATCAGGAATTCCGGAACTTTAGTGGAAATTTCCGGTAAAGAATGCAGATAAACTTCATTCCCATACTTACGGCAGTTCTTAGTGTTCCGCCTGGATCCGGTCCGGAGAAACAGTTATTTTACATCTCCATCTTAAAACCCAAACAGATGCTCATCCTCGGGTTCCTGATCCTGCAAGCTTTTCTTTTCCTTTCGTTTCAGGTTTACAGCCAGGACCTTGATAGAACCATCAGCCTTCATATTAAAAACAAACCTTTGCCTGATGCCCTGCGCATCATATCGGAAGAAGGCCATATCAATTTCTCATATAATCCTCAGAACATTCCTGCAGATCGCCTCATCAGCATAAAATGCCACAAAAAACCGATACGTGAAATCCTTGATATCATTTTAAAACCTGCCGGTATCAGTTATTTCGAACTGGAAAGTCAGATCGTGCTGAAGATCGCAACTGCGCCGGCAGAACCTCAGCATGAAACCGGGGTTCATATGCCACGCCGTTTTACCATCAGCGGTTTCGTGCGTGAAAAATCAAGCGGAGAGGTACTGATCGGTGCCAATGTATATGCCAGGGGGACTTCATATGGCACCACGACGAATTCCTATGGGTTTTATTCACTGACAATTCCTGAAGGCAGGTATTTCCTTACCTATTCCTTTCTCGGGTTTGTGGAGATCAATGAGGAAACGGACGTGACAGCAGACCGGTGGATCAGCAAGGAGATGGAAGAAGCCCGGCTCGATATGCAGGAAGTTGTCGTGAAGCCTGATGAGACAGGGGACGACGTCCGCAGGGCACAACCCGGAGAATTCAGGTTCACGAATAAAACGCTTGCCAGTCTGCCCGGCTTTGCCGGCACACCCGATGTCCTGAAGGCTCTTCAATCGGTACCGGGAATCCGTTCATATGGTGACGGGTCTTCTTTGTTCTATGTGCGTGGAGGGAATAACGACCAGAACCTGGTATTACTCGACGAGGCACCGATTTACAATCCATCCCATCTTTTCGGATTTTTCTCTGCCCTTTCGCCTGATGCGGTCAATGACATTCAGGTATATAAGGGGGATTTCCCGCCCAGGTTTGGCGGAAGGCTGAGTTCTGTAGTAGATGTCACAGCCAGGGAAGGGAATATGAAACGATTCGGGTTCAGCGGCAACCTGGGACCATATGCTTCCAACATTTCCATAGAGGGGCCTGTCTGGAAAAACCGCTGCTCCTTTTTTGTCTCCGGGAGATTGTCTACACTAAACTGGCTGAATTATTTTATCAAGGATCAACCCAGCTTCAACATACAGTTCTATGATATCAATGCAAAGCTGAACCTGGCCGCCAATGAAAACAACAGGGTCTATCTCACGTTTTATACCGGCCGGGACGACTTCAGCCGGATCAATCCATCTGCTTACCGGACATTCGGGATCAGCTGGAACAACATTCTTGGCATAGCCCGCTGGAATCATGTGTTCAATAATAAGTTGTTTTCAAATACGACGGTTAATTACAGCCGGTATAATTATTTCCTGTATACGGATGAAAAAAAGAACAGCTTCTGGACATCCTCCATATCAAACCTGAGCCTGAAATCAGATTTCACATGGTTCATCAGCACAGATAATACCTTGCGTGCCGGCATGGAGATTACGAACTATCATTCCAATCCGGGCAACATCAGTTCTTCTGCCAGCGATGCAGTCAGCAGCGCGGCGCCTTCCGTATCAAAGTACCAGTCAATGGAGTATGTGCTGTACCTGGGTAATGACCAGCATATCGGGAAACACCTGTTACTGAAATACGGGATCCGGTTACCGCTGTGGCAGGATTTCGGCCCGTCAACTGTTTATTATTTTGATGTGAACCATCAGCTGATTGATTCGGCACATTATGGAAATAATACTTCATACTCCCTGTTTTTCAGTCCTGAACCCCGTTTTAGTGTCATCTATAATTTCAGCGGGCGGACTTCGGTCAAATTCGGATACAGCCGTAACACCCAGTTCCTTCAGCAGCTTTCGAACTCCACCGGGCCATTCACATCCCTTGAGGTATGGGCTTCCTGCGGGCCAAATATCCCCGCTCAGAAGGCCAACCAATGGGATCTCGGTTACTACCAGAAGCTTGCACGTGACCGGCTGTTGGTTTCAGCCGAGGTCTTTTACAAAAACTACCTGGATCACCTTGATTACAAAGACCATGCGAACCTGATATATAATCCTCTTATCGAGGGCGAACTCAGGTTTGGAAAGGCATGGTCGTACGGGGTGGAACTGATGTTGAGGAAATCAGAAGGAAAGCTTACAGGCTGGATCTGTTATACCTTCTCACGCTCCCTGGTCCAAACTGACGGAGTGAATAACGGCGAAACCTATCCTTCCATTTACGACAGTCCTAATGACATCTGCATCAACGTTTCCTATGATAACCACCGCCATTGGACATTTTCCGCCAACTGGTTCTATCACACCGGCAGTCCGGTCACCACTCCGACCGGGTTCTTTTATAATAACGGGTATTCAGTGCCCATATACGGGGAGAGGAACAACAGCCGTTTACCCGATTACCACCGGCTTGACCTTTCAGTGACATACAGGATCAGCAATCCCGCAAAACGGTTTCAGCATAGTGTTATACTTACCATATATAATGCTTACGGAAGATTTAACCCATATGACCTGAGTTTTAACCGGATGACGGATGATAACGGAAATTTCATAGTGCCGGCAAACCTCCGGGGGGGGTACCAGCTTGTGCCGACCACGATTTCCGTTGCCGGTATCATCCCATCAATCAATTATCAATTCAAATTCTGATGAAAAAGATCCTGGGATACCTGATAATATTGCTTCTCCCGGCTTCATGCATAAAACAGGCCGACTGGACCATTCCTCCGGGGACTACCAACCTGGTCGCGGTGGATGGCATCCTGACCAATGAGAGGGGGTCGCAAAGTATTACTATAAACCGACCTGTAAATGAACTGAACGGCACGGCAGTGCCTGTAAGCGGAGCAATTGTGAATGTTCTTACTTCCGATTCAACATGGAGACTGACCGAAGATCCCGCAGGCAGCGGGATTTACAGGACTTCAGGTACATTCATTGCCCTCCTGGATAAAACCTATACCCTGAATATCTTCAGCGGAAGCAATGTTTATTCTGCAAAAGCCTCAATGACTGCAGGGACGGTCTTCCCTCCGCTGACCTATATCAAAAATGATAATGACAGTCTTTACCATATAGAATATGTAGCCAGTGCCTTCAGTAGCAATCAGCCGGCTATGTGGGAGATCCTGGTCAACTGGACCAGGGTGCCTGGTTATGAGAACGCCGACACCAGTAAATGTAAGGCCAGGCTCCTGTTTTACACTCTTCCAACCCTGGATGAAAGTGAAATCTTTGCCCCGGTTGTTGAAAAGGTATCTTTCCCGGCCGGGACACAGATTACGGAAAGAAGATATTCCCTTTCCCCCCAGCATGCTGAATTTATCAGGGAGATGCTGCTGGAAACCTCCTGGCAGGGCGGACTGTTCCCTACTGCGGCAGCCAATGTCACGACAAACCTGAGCTCCGGCGCAATCGGATTTTTCGGAGTCTGTGCCGTGGATAAGCTGTCGCTGATGGTAGTGAAGTAGTGCCTTTGTGCCTTTGTGCCTTTGTAAGTCTGAGTTTTTCACCATGTCATAAATTTTTCACTCCCGCATCAGGGTGCCTTCTTCCATCCGTGTATAATATTCAAACGCAAAAATTTATCCAAAACCAGATAAACATGACAACAACAAAAATTTTCAGGATGAGCCTCCTTCTTGTTGCTTTACTCGTAGCCGGATTAACGGCCTGCCAGAAGGACAAAACAACCACCACCCCCGATCCCGGCGTTAACTCTATACAAAGTCTTGCAAACGATGAGAACCAGGTTAATTCCGCATCCGACGAAGCTATAAACGACATTAATGTCGTACTGAGCGGTTCAGGGGGCGGATTAAAATCAACAGAAGGCCTGCCATGCCATGCGACCATTGATTCCCTTGCCGTCGCAAACGATTCAATCACCTATTATGTGACTTATAACGGCACAAATTGCCGCGGGAACCTTAACCGTACAGGCCAGTTAGAGATCAGGAAGCATGTCCACACCCGTTGGTATGAAGCCGGTGCCGCAGTTGTTTACAAATACATCAATTTTCATATAACACATGTAGCTTCCCAGAAATCAGTTACCCTGAACGGACAGAAAACATATACTAATGTAACTGGCGGTCTGATTTTCATGATCCCGCAATATATCTCTTCGGTTACGCATAAGGATGAAGGATACATGAATGTGACATTCGATGACGGTACCAGCAAATCATGGCAGGTTGCACGCCAGATAACATTTACAAAAGTCAACGGCAACCTCGTGCTGACCATTGACGGTTTTGGCACTGCTGATAATTATACAAACCTGGTTACCTGGGGAATCAACCGCAACGGTGAACAGTTCTATATCCAGATCCTCCTGTCGGTCGTCTATAGGGAAGTCTGCCAGTTTGACCCCTGCTCCGGGCAAAAGAAAATGATGATCCCGGGCAAGAGCAAGGGCGCTACCCTCACCTTTGGATACGACAGTAATGACCAGCCGATAACCGGTGACGAATGCCCCACAAAATATAAGGTTGACTGGTATAAAGGCAATGACAGCGGTACGATGTACCTCTGGCTTCCTTAACCCTTCTTGCTTTATATATAATTCCCGAAGGCTGTCAATCCCACTTGGCAGCCTTTTTTTATTTAATAGATCATCACTTCTGCTTTATTACCGGCCGAAATGGTTCCCCTGAACATGGCATTTGTACTGAACGGCATGGCAATATTGCCGTTTTTATCCACGGCAATAAGCCCTCCATCACCGCCCAGGGGTTTAAGTTTGTCAAAGATTACATAATCAGCAGCATCCTGCAGGGGTTTTCCCATGCATTCCATCTGTACCGCAACAGAATATGCTGCAACATAACGGATAAAATATTCTCCATGACCTGTGCAGGACACTGCGCAGGTTGTGTTATCAGCATAAGTCCCTGCTCCGATGATCGGGCTGTCGCCTACCCTTCCGCTCATTTTCATCATCATACCGCCTGTTGATGTGCCGGCTGCCAGGTTTCCCCATGAATCAAGGGCAACTGCCCCTATGGTTCCATGATCATTCCGTGAAGAGTCTTTCGCGGGATTTACAGGCGCAGACGGATGGATTTTTTGTTTTTCCGACTTCCATGATTCAAGCCTTTCTTTTGTAATAAAGTATGAGGGATCAACGATTGTGAGGCCTTGTTTTCCGGCAAAAGCCTCTGCACCTTTGCCGATAAGAAGTACATGCGGTGATTTATCCATAACGGCTCTTGCCGCAATGATGGGGTTTTTAACGACGGTAACCCCGGCAACTGCTCCTGCTTTACCGGTTTTCCCATCCATGATTGAAGCATCGAGCTCAGCTTGGCCTTCTTCAGTCAAAACGGCTCCTTTTCCGGCATTGAACAAAGGGCAGTCTTCCATGAATTGAATGACCGCTTCAACTGCATCCAGGCTGCTCCCTCCCGATGATAGTATCCGGGAGCCTATCTCCAGGGCCCTGTTCAGGGAATCGGTATATTGTTTTTCTTTTTCAGGTTTCATGGTTCCTTTCGCAGGTCCGCCGGCACCGCCATGAATGACCAGTACCCATTTCGATCCGCCTGCCCCGGACACAGTTTCCGGATTAAGCTGGGCAAAAATTCCCTGTGTGATCAATATAAACAGACTGAGGGAAATTAAGCTCCGGTAAAAGCAGGTATTTGTTGTTTTCATATCGGTTTGAGTTATAAAATACTTTTTAAAAGATGGGTGAAGTTGATAATTCCGCTGATCTGAAGGACGGTCAGGATAATGGACAGGATGATGACGGCCCGGATAAAGCCCGCGCCTTTCTTTACGGCGAAATA
>Ga0182021_10004332_pt1 | contig 16691 bp, 15 predicted proteins | sample 612E3MmetaG_FD_120493 | JGI IMG/M metagenome (GOLD analysis project Ga0182021, IMG submission 120493) | Permafrost microbial communities from Stordalen Mire, Sweden - 612E3M metaG (Illumina Assembly) | ecosystem: Environmental > Terrestrial > Soil > Wetlands > Permafrost | place: Sweden...
AGCTGGCCCACGGTCTCTTCGGGATTTACCTTAAAGAATTCATAGAAGGAATGGCTGGCATAGACCACTCTTAGATCTCTATCCAGGACGATTAAGGGTCTACGTATTGTGTTTATTATGCTCTCTGAGAATTCCAGAGCTTCGTCTTTGGATATTTCAACAATTCGCTCCAGTGTTTTCTTTTCTTCGATTTTTTTATTTACGTCCTCAATTTCCAAAAAAATCACCCTGCTTTTTGTTGTTTATGACTGTGACCAGGATTTAACCAGAGAATTCAAGCCCAACAATAGCTGCAATGCTATTATATAAAAATTTCTTATATACTATTTTACTATTTTGTTATTGTTTTCTTTTTAATTGTAATATAAAAAAATAATATGTACAAATATTTTTAATGACACTTTATTTTGCTCAATTATACTGCTACCCTTACCTCAATTAATAATAAAGATTTTTTAAAAATACTGTAAAAAAAACTAATTTATTACTTTCCTGACTCAGTGAGAATTACCCTTAAAGTTTTTTTAAAATTGCTTTATAATCAATGTCCTTACTTAAATTCTATAACTGTATTTTTTAAAAACTATGAACAATAAAAAAATTGATATCACAGGAATTAACAAAAAAATTGGTGTAACAGGAATTGGAAACGCAATAGTTGATGTGATTGCCAATGTCGATGATGATTTTTTGGAAATGCACTCCATGGATAAGGGCACAATGCGGCTTATTGAAGAGCATGATGTTTTAAAGTTAAAATCAGGAATTAATGCAGTCCGGGTCATTTCAGGGGGATCTGCCGCAAATACAATTGCCGGCTTATCGGTCCTGGGCAATAAAACAGCTTTTATCGGCAAGATTAAAGATGACGATTTTGGGAATGCATTTGAACAGGAACTTAAAAAACTGGGGGTATTTTTTAATACAGCAAAGGCTGGTGATGCTGATGCGCCTTCCACTGCAAGCTGTATCGTTCTTACAACTCCGGATGCACAGCGAACGATGTGTACATGTCTTGGGATTGCAGGTAGTATTGTCCCTGAAGATATAGATGAAAACATTATAGCAGAGTCTAAAATGCTTTATATTGAAGGCTATCTATGGGACAAAGACAGTGCAAAGTCAGCAATAAGAAAAGCCATTGACGTGGCAAAAGAGAGTTCAACAGTTATTGCTATGAGTTTATCTGATAAGTTTTGTGTTGACAGGCATCGGGATGAGTTTTTTGGCATTATAAAAGAAGACGCCGGTTTAGTTTTTGCTAATGAGGTTGAAATAATGAGCCTTATTGAAACGGAGAGTTTTGAAGAAGCTGTTGAGCATTGCAAAAAACTTCCTTGTATTTTTGCAGTAACAAGGGGAGAGAAAGGCTCCTGCATTATATTTAAGGGTGAAATTATCTACGTCAATGCTGTAAGCACAGGTGTAATAGACAGCACTGGTGCAGGCGATATGTATGCCGCCGGTTTTATAAACGGCTGGCTTCTTGGTAAGGACCTGCATGCCTGCGGAAGGATGGGAAGTGTGTTGGCCGCAGAAATAATCAGCCATTATGGCGCAAGACCGGAGAAATCATTGCTGGAGCTTCTGGCACAGGAAGGGTTATAATTAAAAAAATAGTTGTTTTATTATAAGAAAGAGGAAAAAAATGGCAGCAAAGTCGCAGGCAGATGTTGGGGTTTTTGGAGGTTCAGGATTTTATAGTTTTTTAAAAGTCACGAAAAAGCTGGAAATAAATACCGAATATGGCAAACCTTCAGATTCCATAGTTATCGGAGAGCTGGAAGGGCTGCGGGTTGCTTTCCTGCCAAGGCATGGCAGGGACCACACAATCCCACCTCATAAAATTAATTACAGGGCAAATGTTTCAGCAATGAAGCAACTCGGTGTAAAACAGATATTTGCGCCATGTGCGGTTGGAAGCCTTCAACCCCAGATAATACCGGGGAGTTTTGTTGTCTGCGACCAGTTTGTAAACAGGACTAATTGCAGGATTGATACTTTTTATGATGGCCCTCATGTGACGCATATATCGACCGCAGAACCTTATTGCCCACAGTTAAGAAAAATCACCATAGAATCTGCAACAGACCTGGATATTACGTGCCATCATAGAGGGACAGTAGTAATCATACAAGGCCCGAGGTTTTCTACAAAATCTGAAAGCAGATGGTATTCCAACCAGGAGTGGGAAGTAATAAATATGACCCAGTATCCTGAAGTCACTCTTGCAAGAGAACTTGAAATATGTTACGTAAACATCTCTCTTGTGACTGATTATGATGCAGGCCTTGAAGGAAATCCGGAAGTCAGGCCCGTTACAAGCCAGGATGTTATAAAAATATTTAAGGACAATAACGAAAAATTAAAAGATCTGTTATTTAAGGCAATACCAAAAGTTGCCCAAAGCAGGGAATGTGTATGCTCACATGCGCTTGAAGGGGCTGTAATAAGCTGAGTGCTTATTATTTTTAGGCTTTTATCAGCAGCATTAAAACATAATTTATCATATGGAGGCAGGTTTGGGTTCTAAATGTTTTTATATTTTATAAATTGATTAAAAAATATTCAAACTTGCAAATAACCTCGAAATTTAAAAAGAAAACTTAAAGAAGAAAAAAAGAAAGATTATTAATAATGGAGGTTAAAAAAGAATGATTCTTATAGGGGATGTTGAGTTAGCTGGAATTAAAAAAATAAAAAGCGGAAAAGTAAGGGAAATTTTTTCTTTTGAAGATATGCTTTTAATAGTGACAACTGACAGGATATCAGCATTTGATTATATATTACCTTCCCTGATACCTTATAAAGGCGTTGTGCTTAACAGTATTTCAAATTTCTGGTTTGATTATTTAAAAGATGTAATAAGAAATCATATTATCGAAACTGATGCAGACAAGTTTCCAGAAAATATAAAAAAATATAGCTCTATGCTTAAAGGGCGCAGCGCCATAGTCAGGAATGCCCAGATTATTCCGGTCGAATGTGTTGTCAGGGGATATATTACAGGTTCAGGATGGGAAGAATATAAAAAAACGGGCGGAATTGGAGATATTAGGCTGCCAGGGAACTTAAAAATGTGCGATAGACTGCCGGAGCCGGTTTTTACTCCTACGACAAAAGAAGACGTGGGCCACGATATACTTATCACTGAAAGACAGGCAAAAAATGTTTTTGGCGCATCCGTAATTGAGTTTCTAAAAGAAAAAAGCCTTAAGCTATACATCAAAGCTTCAGAATACGCGCTTAAAAAAGGAATAATAATAGCTGACACAAAATTTGAATTCGGCTCCATCAGTGATGAAATAATTCTAGTTGATGAGATTTTAACACCGGATTCGTCAAGATTTTGGCCCCTTGAAGATTATGAACCCGGAAAGCAGCAGCCAAGCTTTGACAAGCAATACGTAAGAGATTATCTTTTAAGCACAGATTGGGATAGAAACTCCGTTCCTCCCGAATTGCCGGAAGATGTTATTGCCAAGACCACAGAGAGATATATTTCAGCCTATGAAAAGCTGACAGATAAAAAATTTGCAATGTAATAATTAAGGCCGGAGAGATCAATTGAAAGTAAATGTCCTTTTAACAAACAGATTCAGCCCGGATGATTTAGGTGAATTGAAGCTTGGCAATTGCATATGCGCTGTAATAGACACAATAAGGGCCACTTCAACAATTGCTGCAATGCTTGGATGCGGTGGAGAAAGCGTTATTATTGCAGCAGACAAAAAACAGGCTTTTGAATTAAAAGCACTTTTTAAGGACCATCTTCTCTGCGGAGAAGTGGGCGGATTGGCCCCGAAAGGTTTTGATTGCGGCAATTCCCCGGTAGAGATATCAAATCTTGGCATAAAAGGGAAAAACTTTATTTTAATGACCACCAATGGTACACAGTCAATTTTTAAAGTATCTGGATGCGCTGAAGTTTTTGCCTTGTCGATACTAAATATAAACCATGTCCTGGATTGTATGATTGAAAGCGCTCTGGAAAAAAACTGCGATATTTTGCTGCTTTGCTCTGGAGAAAAAGGTAAAATCGCTTATGATGATGCTTATACTGCCGGACTTGCAGTAAAATATTTGCTTACACGCCCCTTTGTATTTGAATTCAGTGACAGCGCAAAAATAGTAATGAGCGCTTCCCTCAGTGAAATCAGCATACCCGATGCTTTGGAAAAATCAACCAGCGCAAGATCTTTAAAGGCCGCAAGCCCTGTGAGTGCAGGTGAGGATATTGCCTACGTCAGCTTTCCAAACAGGTTTAATGTCGCCCCGGTTGTTTCAAAAGAAAGAATCAAATCATTGCCGGCTTTGAAAACCTGCCAGAAAAACAGTGAGCAAAATGTTAAGCTTGCCACAGGAATAACCCGTGACAAGATTTATATGGAGATAACACAACAGACACTTTTTAACTGCGGAACTGGCAAAAAAAAAGCGCCTGCCGATAAAACATTTTTATTCGTTTTAAGGGACAAAAAAAACAATAGGACGAGTAATAAATCTTAAATAACCGGTGCAGGGGAAAAGCCAAAACTCTGCATGCATAAAAATCAGAATTTCGTATGTATCATGTTATTTGTCGCAATATGCTTAAAACTCAACAATTGCAAAACCTAAAGCTACATTATCCTGCTTAAGAACAATAACTTAAAACTCAACAGTTTACTGTTTCAGCCGGTACTATTTTCCGGATTTCACAAAGTCTGCTAACCCCTCAATCATGGTGATACCCTTGGATGAAAACCAGAAATTGCTATTAGGATTTTTATTTCCCTCGAGTACCGGGTCTATCTGTATTACATACTTTCCCGGATTTTTAATATCTTTTACCAGCACAAGCACACTGACGGTATCGCCCGGATTTACAACTTTTGGCAGCATGGTCCGCGCCGTCTTGTCATAATCAGTAAAATCAACATCCTGGCCATAATAATGATAACCAAGCCTGACGACTCCGTTGGCCCCTTCGGAGGTCCATGCGAAGTCACTTGTGTTTGTAATCTCTATTTTTATAAAATTATCCTTGTCGGTTAACAAGACTGTTGGGATTGCGCCAACCATATCAGCGCCGATTTTAGCATTTGCATAATCAACGGGAATTTTTACTTCTCCCGCTTCAGTAGCCTGAGTTTCCTGGGAAACACCCTTTCCGCCCGCAGAGTCCTGTCCGCCTTGGCTATCTTGCGAAACATCAATCTTCTCACTTGCCGGTGTAAGAAGGGAAGAACAGCCTGTAGCTAGAAAAAGCAGGGAAAGAATAATTAGTATACTGACTGAAATAATGCTGAAATTAGAAATAACCCCTGATCTTTTTATATTCTTAATTGAATGTTTTTTAATAGTATTATGCATTTTTCTCCTTTATAACCTTACAGTTTTTGAAATCATCCTGCATATTATAGATTAGAATTATTATTTTTTGAATAATAGAAATAAAATTTATATAATACCTAATAGCAGATCACATGATTATTAAATTATTATAATTTAAGAGGTAACAGTGTCAGCAATAGAAATAACAGGCCTTGTCGCAATAATTCTGATGTCGGCTTTTGCCATAGTCGCAATCATAGTAGCGGTTCCACTTTTCAGGCTTATAAACCGGGCAAGGCTTCTTGCGGAAAAATTAAATATAAGCCTTATACCCATGGTTGAAAAGTTAAATACCACAGTGAGCCATCTTAACAGTGAAATAAGCTCAATCAGCGAATTGACACAAAGTGTAGGTTCGATAGTGGAACAGCTTGAAAAAATAATAAGACTTGCAAGAATAATTATTACAAATCCGTTAATTAAGCTTATAAGCGCGGGTGCAGGAGTTGCAAGCAGTGTAAGGAAAGCTGCAAATCAAAACAAAAAACCTGATTTAAGCGAAGTCCAAAAACAAGCAGAATGAAAGTAACACAAAGCCAGGGGCAGACGGTGAGGAAAATAATAATTTTAAGGCAAGTAGAAAGCTTAGAGTAATAGTAGCTTTAAGGCAAACGGCAGACTTGTAATAGAAGTCAGTTGAAAGCAAATGGAAAGCTTTGAGTATGATAGTAAGTTTGGTCAAATGGCCAGTTCAAAGATAAATAACTTGATATAAATATAGGTCAGGGGGTATAAAAAATGAGTTCTGGAAACATCAGAGACAATTTTGGGGGCAGTGTGACAATGGCGCTTTTCGCAGGTATTGCCATAGGCGCTGTAATTGGTATCCTGTTTGCTCCAAAATCAGGTAAAGAAACAAGAAAGGAAATTGTTGAAAAAGGCGAAAGATTTCTTGAAATGAGTAAAGAAGGGTTTTCCGAAGTAGTGGAAAAAACAAGGGATTTGACTGAAGCAGGCAAGCAGAAGTTTGAAGAACTTAAAATATCAAGTGAAGAATTATTGGAAAAAGGTAAAAAAAAGGCTGAAAAGACTGTAAAAAAAATCAAACTTATAGTTGATGAAAGCAAAGCAGCTGCAAAACAAACAGAAGACTTTCTTTCATAATATTTTATAATTTTATTTGAGCAATTTATTGTAACTTTTTATTATTTAATAATAAAAAATAGGGAATACTTAGAGAGTTTCCTATTTTTTTATTTAATAGAATCAAAACAAATTTACCTAAAAAATATACTATGCTGGAACAAAAATTAATTAAGAAAATCCTTAACATATTGCTGAGCAGTGGAGGAGATTTTTCAGAAGTTTTCATTCAAAAGAGGAACCTTAATAATATGAGGCTTGATGATGGAAAAATAGAGAATTCAACCTCCGGTTTTGAATTGGGCTGCGGCCTGAGGCTTATAAATAAGGATAGCACATTTTATGCTTATGTAGACTCTATCGATACAGAAAGCCTGCTTAATGCAGCTAAAATTTTAAGCTCTGCAGTGGACAGTTCATCAAAAAATAAAGTCCTTGACTTGTCCGAAAATAAAGGCGGATATAAAGCTAATGTTGAACAATTTCCTTCTGATATAGCACAGGAAAATAAAAAATCTCTCCTTGATTCTACAAATGAGAAAGCTCGTGATTTCAGTAAATATATTATCCAGGTTTCAGCTAACCTCTCTGATGCTGACGACACGGTAATTATCGCAAATTCCAACGGCTTGTTAATAAATGACAGTTCGGTAAAAGTTTTTTTGGCGGTAAATGTCATTGCAAAAAAAGGTAATGAGATACGAACGGGATATAAATCTCTTGCCAGGACTATGGGTTATGAGATCTTTAAATCTAAAAACCCTGAAGCAGTTGCTCTTGAAGCTGCAGGGATTGCAATAAAAATGCTTGATGCAGTTAATGCGCCGGCAGGGAGTTTACCTGTAGTTATAGGCCCGGCATTTGGTGGAGTTATATTTCATGAGGCATGCGGCCATGGCCTTGAAGCAGATGCAATTATAAAAGATGCTTCAGTTTTTAAAGATAAAATAAACAAAAAAATTGCAAGCAATATTCTCACTGCAGTCGATGACTCGACTTTACGGCATCACTGGGGTTCCTATGCATTTGACGATGAGGGATGTCCTTCACAAAAAAATATACTCATCGAAAACGGTATTTTAAAAAACTATATATTTGATTATAAAAGCGCCTGTAAGTTAAAAGCTAGACAGACCGGCAATGGCCGCAGGCAGTCTTTCAGGGATTTGCCTGTACCAAGGATGTCTAACACATTCATTGAATGCGGCAGTGATGAAAACGAGGCTATTATAAAATCGGTTAAAACCGGAATTTATGCAAAAGAATTTGCAGGAGGCCAGGTGGATACGGCAACCGGTGATTTTGTCTTTGGAATAAGTGAAGGTTACCTGATAAAGAATGGAGTAATTTCAGAACCTATAAAGGGAGCCACTCTTATCGGCAACGGGCCGGATATTTTAAACAGGATCGAAGCCATTGGCAAGGATCTGGATTTTGCTCCGGGGTTTTGCGGCAAAGCTGGCCAGTCCATAACTAATGAAGTAGGCCAGCCGACCATACTTATTGACAAGATAACGGTTGGAGGTACAGAAGTCTAAGTGGAAAAAATAATTGATTTTTGCAAGCATGCTTTTTTAAAGATTAAAAATAAAAATGTAAATGAATTTGAAATATATGGATCGTCTGCGGCCCATAATGAAATAGAAATCTACGAAGAAGACATAGAAAATCTTTCATTTGCTGACACGAAAGGTCTTGGATTCAGAGTTTTTAAGGATAAAAGAATGGGTTATGCTTATACATCAAACCTTTCTGACTCGGCAATTGACTCCTGCATTGAAAAAGCGATAGAAAATTCCAAAGTCACTAATCAGGAAGAGTTCAATTACCTGCCGGTAAAAAAAGAATTTATGCACAAGGATACAGATTTTGACAGGAATGTCCTTTATGCTCCGGAATTTATTGATTTTACTATTGAGGATAAAATAAAGGTTTCAAAAGAATTGGAGCTTTCAGTAAAAAAAAGAGATAAAAGAATAAAAGGGATCAGTAACCTGATTTATGAAGACACGGTTTCTGAAACTGTGATTTTAAATTCTCTGGATCTTGAAGACAGTTATAAAGCTTCTGCTGCGTTTTTGTATATAAGTGTGATATCCAGGGAAGGTGAGGACGTATCAACGGGAGATTATTTTGGATATGAGAGGACCCCTCAAAAACTAAACTCGGATGACATTGCTGAAAATGCAGTTAAAAGATCCACGTCTCTTTTAGGCGCCAAAAAAGTAAAATCACAGGTTGCCGATTTAATGCTCAGCCCAATGGTGGCAATTCAATTTCTTGGTATTATTGCCAGTGTAATAATGGCGGACTCTGTCCAAAAGGGCAAATCCCTTCTTGCCGGCAGAATCGGTGAAAAAATATTTTCTCAAAATTTTAATATTGTTGATGATGGGACTTTGCCCGATGGTCTTGCTTCAAGACCGTTTGATGGAGAAGGAGTTCCAAAAGGCAGGACTTCTGTATTTGAAAAAGGGGTGCTTAAGACTTATCTGCATAATAGTTACAGCGCAAGGAAAGATAAAAGGCTCTCAACCGGCAATGCATCACGAGCATCTTATAAAAGCCCCCCGGATATAGGGATATCTAATTTTTATTTGGAACCTTCAGATGTCAACGAAGGCAAAATACTTCAGAAAATAAGTAATGGTTTTTATGTGATAGATGTAATCGGGCTTCACTCGGGGGTAAATCCTATTTCCGGCCAGATAAGTATAGGGGCCAAGGGTATCTGGATTGAAAATGGGAACCTTACTTATCCGGTTAAAGAAGTTACTATTGCAACGGACCTTTTAAGATTCTGCAAAAATCTGGCCGAAGTCGGCAGTGATTTAAAATTCATGCCTGCCGGCGGGTATATTGGCAGCCCATCAATGCATATCAGGGATATTGCAATAAGCGGAAGTTAAGATATTTAACCGGAGGTAATATTAATGGAAGTATTTAAAGCGATAGTTCTGGGGATAATACAGGGTGTAACGGAATTTTTCCCTGTCAGCAGCTCCGGTCACCTTGTTTTGGTTCCTTTTTTATTTAAATGGGATTATATACCTGTTTATTATTCAGTAATGCTTCATTTTGCAACCCTATTATCGCTTGTCACTGTCTTTTACAGAGATATCGGCCAAATAATTAAAGCGTTTTTTGTAGGGTTGTTTGTTAAAAATGTCCGAAAATCAAACCCATATTTTAAGTTTTCCCTGTTTATTATCATTGCAACAATCCCAGGTGTTATAGCCGGATATTTTCTGCAGGACCGAATTGAAGGATTTTTTTCAAAGCCATTGTATGTAGGCTTATTTTTGCTTGTGACCGCAGCGTTTCTGTTTGTTGGAGAATATTTCGGCAAAAAGTTTGAAAAAAGAAATGAAAATTCAAATCTTGAAATTAATGGTAATCTTAATCCTGTGATTGAAGGGGCCAGCCAGAAAACTAATTCAATAAATTTAATGGTCAAAGATCCTGAACTGGAAATCAATAATCAGGAATTAAAAACTAAGGAAAACAATTCAGGGACAAATGTTTTTAATTCGAGAATTAAGAGGCTTAATTTTATCAGTGCGGCAGTTATAGGTGTCGGCCAGGCAATTGCCATCCTGCCGGGTGTTTCAAGGTCGGGCTCAACAATTTCCTTTGCAAGATTATTTGGAATAAAAAGGGAAGATTGTGTAAGATTTTCCATGCTTCTGTCTATTCCCATAATATTTGGCGCTTTTGTTTTGGAATCTTATAAATCCTATAACGAAGTACTCTCACAGGACATACATGTTATTATTAATATTGCAGTTGGTTTTGTATTTGCATATATAACAGGGTTGTTTGCAATAAAGTTTTTGCTTAAATTTACAAAGTTAAGGAATTTAAATTATTTTGCAATTTATTGTATTGTGCTTTCTGCCATAGTTTTTATTTTATCCCTTATAAATAAAGGAGGTGGTTTTTTTAAATGAAAGGTATAATTTTGGCCGGAGGGCTTGGATCAAGACTTTTCCCATGCACAAAAGTGACAAACAAGCATCTGTTGCCGGTATTTAATAAACCCATGATCTATTACCCAATTTTAACTATGGTAAATGCCGGCCTTAAGGATATTATGATTGTCACAGGCGGAGGTTCTGCAGAAGATTTTATAAAGATATTAGGCGATGGCGGGGAATTCGGTCTAAAGATCAGTTATGCCTATCAGGAAGGTGAGGGGGGCATCGCAGATGCGTTAAGGCTTTCTGAGAGTTTTGCACAAGGTGAAAAAATTTTTGTGGTTCTTGGCGATAATATTCTGGATGACGACATATCAGAAGATATAAATGATTTTGAAAAACAGGAAAGAGGCGCAAAGATTTTCCTGAAAGAGGTGACTGATCCTGAAAGATTTGGTGTGGCAGAAATAAGGGATGGCAAAGTATCCGGTATTGTCGAAAAACCAAAAAACCCAAAAAGTAATTTTGCTGTTTGCGGACTATATCTGTATGATAACAGTGCCTTTGAAATAATAAAAACGTTAAAGCCGTCTGGAAGAGGAGAACTTGAAATAACAGACGTTAATAATGTTTTTATTGAAAGGGGAGACATGACCTATGCAGTACTTGACGGATGGTGGACCGATGCCGGCACATTTGAGTCCCTATTAAAAGCAAGTAATCTTGTAGCAAAAAAAGAAGGCTTTATATTTTAATAAAGCATTTGTTCTTTGGATGCCGGTTATTGCATTCTAATGCCATTTCTGCTTTTTTTGTACCAGGCTTAAAATTTTGATGCCATTTAGAATCTTTTTGTGTCAAGTATTTGATTTTATTGCCATGATATGTCACTGGAATTACAGAAGTAACATTTTTTCAGTTCAAAGCTGCTTTTCCAGTCCTTATCTGAAAGAAAGTAAGCCCACGAAAAATTTTCCGAAATTAGCTCTGTATAGATTTTATTTTTTTTTGACCAATTTCCTGCATCACCTGTCCGGTATGGTTTAGTATTGCAGTCGTTCTGGTAGATAAAAGCTTTTCCCTGTTCCTGCACATAGCCAATAAATTTTTCACTGTTACCACAATTTTTACATATATACATTTTTACTCCGTCATAAACATATTATTGTAAAATACTAAAAGTAATTATTGGTTATTATAGCATATTATATGGTAATGGCAACTAATATATTTAATAAATTACAAAACAGGAGGAAGTATTTATTATAAATAACAATTGATTTTAAAAGTCTGAATTCCTTCAAAGTTTAAAATTTAATAAAACTACAAGCTTACAAATTAATATTGCAAACCTACGGTTTTAACTTTTAGATGACACCCCCGGTTTTATAATTGACTAAAAAATCAACCTTTGGTAATATCATAAAAAAGCAGGCTAAACCTTTCAGGATATTATTACTTTTATTAATGCTGGATAGATTGATTTTGTTTTTATTAAGAGAAACCGGTTTATCAACATTTTTGTTTAAATTTATACTAAGTAAGTCCGGTTTGCCAGCATTTTTATTTAAATGTATATTATTCGAAACCTTGGTTACTGGCCTTATTATTTAATGCTATTCGTACTATTTGTATTTTTATTAAATTAATGAAAAGGAGAAGTAAAGTGTCTGAAGGAATCATTGAGTTGACAACATCTAATTTTGATAGTGAAATCTCTAAAACTGAAACACCTATACTTGTTGATTTTTGGGCTGTATGGTGCGGACCTTGCAGGATGGTTACACCTGAGCTTGAAAAATTATATGATGAAAAAAAGGATGTTTTAAGGATAGGTAAATTAAATGTCGATGAAAACAGGGATATAGCAATAAAATTCAGTATCTCAAGTATTCCTTCACTTTTATTATTTAAAAATGGCGGGATGGTAAAAAAGATTGTTGGCGCAATGCCTAAAGATAAGATTTTAGCTGAAATTAAAGACTTTATATAAACATTGTGAACCCAATTTTTATTGGAACATCGGGATATAGCTACGAGGATTGGAAAAGTTATTTTTATCCTTTGCAAGTGAGCAGTAAGGATTATCTTTCCTATTATTCCAATTATTTCAATACAGTTGAATTGAATTTTACTTATTATTGTTTTCCTGCAATTCACGCTTTCGACAGTATGTGCTCCAAGGTAAAAGACCTAAAAGAATTTGTATTCTCAGTCAAAGCGCATAGTATTTTTACACATCAAAGGGATTATTGTATAGAAGATGCAAAAAAGTTTCTTGAATCCCTAAAACCGCTGAGCGAATATTCACGCTTGGGAAGCATATTGTTTCAGTTCCCTTATAGTTTTCACCTAACTCATAACAATTTGGATTATTTGTCAAAAATTGGCGAAGATTTCAAAGGATATGAAATATGTATGGAATTCAGAAACAAATACTGGCTTGATGCAAGAGTGTTTTCATTGCTTGAAAGTTTAAATATCGGGTTTTGCAATGTCGATGAACCACAGATTGGGGGGCTTCTGCCGGCAACAGATATATGCACGTCCAATACAGGGTACATAAGATTTCACGGCAGAAACAGCCAGTCCTGGTGGGAGCATGAAAATGCATTTCAAAGATACGATTATATGTATAAACAGGAAGAACTTGCCGAATGGGTTCCGCGGATGAAGGATATAGCTGAAAAATCAAAAAAAATCTTTGTTTATTTTAACAATCACTACAAGGGCAAAGCCGCAAAATCAGCTCTCATGTTTGCTGAACTTTTAAAATCATAAAAAATTTTTGTATGTTGTGGTTTTTAATATTGCTGAATAATATTCCGGCTTATAATTATTAGTCCTTGAATAATATTGCAGTATTTGTTTTTTAAACCTCGAATAGCAGTGCGGTATTTGTTAGTCAATCATTAAATGATGATCCGGTCTTTATTTTTAAATAACAAAAAAATATTTACACTTCACAAAATTACTCTAATTATATAGAATCTATGAGTAATTTTTTTTGCAATTTTACTAAGAGGTAATTAATCCTGATGTTTAAAAAGGTTGACAGTAATGTAGATCTGGTAAAGCTCGAAGAAAATATATTAGATTTCTGGAAAGAAAATAATATTTTTAAAAAAACCCTGGAAAAGACCAAAGATAAGCCGGGATTTGTTTTTTATGAAGGCCCGCCAACTGCAAACGGAGAACCCGGGGTACACCACGTACTGTCCAGGGTATTCAAGGATATTTTCCCGAGGTATAAGACAATGAAGGGATTTAATGTCCCAAGAAAAGCAGGGTGGGATACTCACGGATTGCCGGTCGAACTTGAAATAGAAAAAAAGATTGGCATTAATTCAAAAAAAGAAATTGAAAAAATAGGCATCGAAGAATTCAACAGGCTCTGTAGGGAAAGCGTAATGAAATACGAGGAGCAATGGAAAAAACTGACAGAACGGATTGGATTCTGGCTTGATATGGAAAATGCCTATTTTACATTTAAAAATGAATATATAGAAACAGTATGGTGGATATTAAAGACCATATGGGAAAAGGGTCTTTTATATGAGGATCACAAGATAGTGCCATACTGTCCAAGGTGCGGGACAGCGCTGTCTTCACATGAAGTCGCACTTGGCTATAAAGATGTCGAGGATTTCTCTGTAATAGTCAAGTTCCCGCTTAAAGACAGGGAAAATACTTTTTTGCTGGTATGGACAACTACTCCATGGACGCTTATTTCAAATGTCGCCTGCGCAGTTAATGCTGAAGCGGACTATATAGAGGCGGAGTATTTAAGTGAAAAATATATCCTGGCTGAAAATCTTTTAAGTTCCGTATTTGAAAATGACGGACAGTACAAAGTAAGTACCGGGTTTAAAGGCAGTACCTTAGTGAATTCAAAGTATATTCCTATATATAATTATACAGATAACGGCAATGCTTTCAGGATAATAGGCGCTGACTTTGTTTCCACCAAAGAGGGCACCGGTATAGTCCATATTGCTCCTGCTTTTGGCGAAGATGATATGAAGGCCGGGAGAAAAAACAAACTCCCAGTAGTCCAGATGGTTGATGATGAAGGAAAGTTTAAAGTCGAGGTTGAAAGTTTTGCAGGATTGCCTATAGAAGACGCAAATCCGCTGATAATACAGGACTTAAAGAAACAGGGACTGCTTTTTAAAAAATGGAAGCTCAAGCATTCATATCCTTTCTGTTGGAGATGCGATAAAAGGCTTATATATTATGCAAAAAAGAGCTGGTATATTAAGACATCTGCCATCAAAGACAATCTTTTAAAAGCAAATGAAGAAGTAAACTGGTATCCGGAACACATAAAACATGGGCGTTTTGGAAACTGGCTTGAAAATAACGTAGACTGGGCCCTGACACGTGAAAGATACTGGGGGACCCCTCTTCCTATATGGTCCGATTCAAACGGGCATAAGATCTGTATCGGAAGCATTGAAGAATTAAGGGAAAAAGGCTGTAATGTACCACAGGATCTTGATCTGCATAAACCATATGTTGACAGAATAATTATAAAGTGTGAGAAATGTGGAGAGGAAATGTCCAGGACTCCTGAAGTAATTGATGTATGGTTTGACTCGGGCGCAATGCCTTTTGCTCAATATCATTATCCGTTTGAGAACAGGGAAGCATTTAAATCAACTTTTCCAGCTGATTTTATTTGTGAGGCTATTGACCAGACAAGAGGATGGTTTTATACCATGCTTACAATTTCAACACTGCTCTTTAACAAATCCTCTTATAAAAACGTGTTATGCCTGGGGCTCATTAATGATGAGAGCGGCCAAAAGATGAGCAAGTCAAAAGGCAATGTCATAAAACCTTGGGATATATTAAATAGACAGGGCGCTGATGCGCTTAGGTGGTATTTTTTTACTGTTGTGTCTCCCTGGAACTCCAAAAACTTTTCAGTAAAGACTGTTGATGAAGTCATAAGGAAATTTATTTTAACTCTCTGGAACGTATACTCTTTCTTTGTCATATACGCAAATATTGATGATTTTGATCCTTACAGGTATGAACTTGATGTAAAAGACAGGATTGAAATTGACCGATGGATAATTTCTGAACTTAACAAGACTATAAAAAAAGTCACTGAGTTGATGGATGATTATAATGTCACCGACAGCGGTAGGCTGATAGAATCTTTTGTTGATGATCTTTCAAACTGGTATGTAAGAAGAAGTAGGAGAAGATTCTGGAAAGGCGAGAACGACAGGGAAAAAATAAGCGCCTACAAGACACTTTATGAGTGCCTTCTTACAGTTGCAAAGTTATCTGCCCCATATATTCCATTTATTTCTGATGACATATATAAGAATCTTTCAGGCAGCCTTGGTAAAGGTTTTGAAAGTGTCCATCTTGAAGATTATCCTGTTGCGGATTTAAGCCTTATTGACGAAGAGCTGAGCTATAAGATGGGCGTCATAAGAAAGATTATAAGCCTTGGAAGATCTGTCAGAAGCAAGATGAATATAAAGACCAGGCAGCCGCTGACAAAAATAAAGATTTATTTTGATAAAGACAGCCGTAAAAACGAGGCAATAAATCATTTTGAGGGTATTATGCTCGAAGAGCTCAATGTCAAAGAGCTCCAGATAACAGATAATCTTTCTGATTTTGTCCTTTATAAAATAAAGCCCAATCTAAAGCTCCTGGGCCCAAAATATGGCGCAGCTCTTCCGGAAATCAAGAATGCGCTTGACAAGGAAATTCCTGTTCAGCTGGCTTTAAAAGTCAAGAATGAAAAAGTGATTAATCTTATAATCGATGGCAAACAGATAGGGCTTCTGCCTGAGGAGATCCTGGTTGAAATAATAAACCTTGAAAATATTGGAATTGAAAGCGATGGGGAATTCACCGTAGGCCTGCCGACAACTCTCACTCCTGAGCTTGAAGAAGAAGGGTTCTGCAGGGAACTTGTGCACCATATTCAAAATTTAAGGAAAGAAGCCGATTTTAAGATTGAAAATACAATTAAAACAGCAATTGGCTGCCAATGGGATGACTGGACAATGATAGAAAAATACTCTGATTATATCAAGCACGAAACACTGAGCCTGGAGATCGTGCAGGATTTTGAGGATAAAATGTTCATCAGGGAAATAAACGTTAACAATAAAAATGTAAAGGTCGGAATAATAGTCAAAGGGAGTATTGCTTAAAAATTGATAAAAAAATTATCCAACCGATTATTAAATCTTATATTTGTACTGACTGGGCTTATAGTGCTTGGGCTTGACCAGTTAACAAAATACTATGTCAATGTCCAGCCGGCCGGTATTTTTCCTATAG
>Ga0182021_10004335_pt1 | contig 16686 bp, 17 predicted proteins | sample 612E3MmetaG_FD_120493 | JGI IMG/M metagenome (GOLD analysis project Ga0182021, IMG submission 120493) | Permafrost microbial communities from Stordalen Mire, Sweden - 612E3M metaG (Illumina Assembly) | ecosystem: Environmental > Terrestrial > Soil > Wetlands > Permafrost | place: Sweden...
ATGCTGGTTACACGGAAAAGGAAAAGGTAGTTAGGTCTACGCTCCAAGATGTTTTGAAAGCGACTGAAAAGGAAAGTGAAAAATGGTTGGGACTGATTTATGTTGGCCCCTGCCTTAATTAAATCGAAAAATGGTGGCTGTACCCCACCGTTAAAAAATTGATACTAATCTAGTCTGTTTCCTGCTCCATTACCTAGGCCCCCTGGTGCTCTGATTGTTCTCGTCCAGCACGGTTCTCACGTGGACAGAGCCACCCTATCGCATTCAAAGCACTGGGGGGAACCTCCTAAAAAAAATACTGCGGAGGATAGGGCTCCTTCCAAACAGATGTTGCTCACGTGTAGTTGCCTTAATGAGGGATGATCTCATCTAAAATCCCGATCGAAACAAGGGAGGATTTATGTCAATTGCTGATCTTTCTTTAATCAGCTTTTATCTTGCTGTTGGCGGGTATCTCGTTAGTGTTTTTTCTTGTCTTCTGAAAAAGGAACGCGTAGCCAAAGTATTTTTTGTTGTTGGGTTTTTCTCCCATACGTTGAGTCAAATAACCCGCGGCTGGTATCTCGGGTTTTTTTTCCCCAACCCCATGTTCAATGAAGTCTCCTTTCTTCCCTGGTGCCTTGGTTGCGTTGGCTTGATAGTGCGGTTCTTTAAAAAGGACATGAAATTATTTCCCGATATCATCATACCGGTTTTGTTTTTTTCTCTCATCACCCTGGTTTATCCAACGGGGATTTTGCCACCGTTCGCCAAAAATCAGACTTTCTTTTCCCCCCTGTTTTTTGCTTGTGAAGTGCTGGCGCATGCCTGTTTTATTATGGGAGCCTGGCTTGCTTTTTTTTACATCCAAAAAAAAATCGAGACCCCGATTTTTCACGATGTGGTGATCTGGGGGTTTGTGTTTTACACTCTCTCTCAGATTTTCGGCGCTATCTGGGCTTATTTAGGCTGGGGAAGTCCCTTTCATTGGGCTGATCGGCATTTGGGATCGGCGGCTATCTGGTGCTACTATGCTGCTTATATTCACTTGAGTTTTGTCGCTCAATGGGATTTACGAAGAAGGGCAGGGATCGCCCTCTTAGGAGTTTTTTTGATTCTTGCGTTTAGCTTTGACTACCAGCTTGCAGAACTGGCGCAAATGATTGGAGGAAAAAGTGTTTAAAGCACTATGGCAATTCCTGGCGAATGTGAAACTGACCCTCTATCTTCTTTTTTTGGTTGCGCTCAATCTGGCTATTGGCGCTCTCTACATCAAATTTTATCCTGATACATTTCGTCCTTTAAACCAGTTGCTTTTTCAAGAATGGCTTACGGCTTACCCGACCGGCAAGGCCTGGTGGACTTTTTCCCTCTTTTCCTTACTTGCCCTGCTGGGTGTTAACACGTTTGCCTGCACTCTGGAGAGACTCACTGCTCTTTGGTCCAGAAGACAAGAGTATTCTTTTAACCGCTTTTTTCTAATCATTTCCCCCTCGCTGATGCATATTTGCTTTTTAGTGGCTTTAAGCGGACACGCGCTGAGTGTTTTTTACGGGACTCACAAGGAATTCCCCATTAAAACCGGAGATATCATCACCTTGCCTGCTTTTACTCTGGAAATAAAAGAGGTGCGTCCGGTATTCTTTGAGAACCCTCTCTTGCAAAATCCGCTTAAACAGTGTAGGGTTGCCTTGGATCTCAAAACCCCTTCCCGCACCTTATCGAAAGAGATCAGTTTTCTCCACCCCCTTTGGTTCAGGGGATGGAGTTTTATCTTAGATATGAACCAAAAAACTAAGCCTGGCGAGCCCCCTTGTTTTAGACTCCTTATGAAAAGAGATCCAGGATCAAAGCTGATTTTGTTCGGGGGGATCATGTTGTCCTTTTTGATGGCCTGGTATTTCCTGCACATTAATCAAAATAAAAAGGAGCGGTAACATGAATAAAAAGATCGCGATCCTCTCCACATGGCTTTTACTCTTTTTCGTTATTCCTTTGGGTTGGGCTGGCGGGTTGCCGGTTTTGTCCATAACCGGCACGGTTCAACAGCCTCTGTTTTTAACATTGCAGGACCTTGAAAACATGCAGTCAATTACCGTGCGCTATAACGAAGTCGCCAATAGCGAAGGGCATTCCGAAGGTGACGTGTATTTCCGGGGCGTGCCTTTGAAGAACTTACTCGAACTGGCCTGCGTGCAGAAAGACGAAGATGCAAATTTTTTCAAACCCATAGATTTAGCGATTGTGGTTAAGAATAAAAAAGGGAGCCAGACGGTCCTTTCGTGGGGAGAGGTGCTGGATCGCAATCCCGGTGACGTGGTGATTGCGCTATCAACTATCCACACTAAGAATCCCAAAGTGGATACCGGCGCTGAAGGCCCCAAACCTTTGGTGGGGTTTCCCAAGCTGGTCATTGCTAATGATGTTTTTCCTGATCGCTCCTTAACTGAAGTAAGCCAGATTGAGGTCCTTAGCGTTGCTTCCGGGCTCGTTTTCAAAAAGGCAGAAACGCTCTCATCTTCGGAGGTGACGGTCACGGGAGCAGTAAAGGATACCTTTACCCTCAAAAAATTATCTGATTTTCCCCGGATTGACGTGGAGGTGAAGCAATGGGGCGAGGGAAAGGGAACGCCCAAACTAAGAAAGTTTAGCGGGGTGTCTGTCAAGAAACTCATTGAAAAAGCAGGAGTCGCTTCGGATACAAACACGGTATTCTTGGTCTCAGCTCCGGACGGATATCGTTCCCTTATATCCTATGGAGAGCTTTTCTTCAATCTGCTGGGAGAGCGCCTGATCATTGCCGATATCGCTGATAACCATCCTTTAGAAAAACTTGGCAAATTTGCATTTGTCGCCCCTGATGGCCTTTCTGCTGGCCGCTGGGTAAAAGCCGTGTCGAAAATAGAGGCCATAACCATTAAGCCTCATGCAAAACTCTACATCATGGGCATGGGCTGTGGTGACACAAGCCTCCTCACCATGGATACCTTGTTTTTCCTTGCCCGGGCAGATGCTTTTATCTGTCCGGATGAGATGAAAACCCGATTTTCTCGTTATATCGGAGAAAAGCCGATCCTGTTTAACCAAAAGGACTACATGGAGTGGGTCTTTAAAAAGAACCATCCTGAGCTTTCTCAAGACGAGCTCCACAAATCGCTGAAGGCCGAGCGGGAAAAGGCGCTCACGGTGGTCAAGGACGCCTTGGCGCAAGGGAAGAACGTGGCGTTTTTGGACTATGGCGATTCAACTATCTATGGCACCTGCTGGCGATGGTTGAAGGCCTCGTTGCCCGAAGAGGACGCGAAGATTGTGCCCGGCTTAAGCGCTTTTAATGCTTCCAATGCCCTTACGGGAAGGGATGTATCCTGCAAGGGTACGGTGGTGATTATCGCGCCGGATGGCTTTAAAAACAATGAAGCGTTAATTAAGGCAATTGCCGACAAGGGTGAAACAATGGCGCTTTTCATGGGGCTGAAGGAGATACCAAACCTGATGCCCACATTGCAGAAGTATTATCCGGACGCCACGCCGGTGGCGATTGCCTATAATTCAGGCCGTAAAGAAAAAGAAAAGCTCGTACGAACCACCTTGGGCGAGCTTACAAAAGTGGCGGCACAAGAGAGTGAAAAATTTATGGGTGTGATCTATATTGGAGGGTGTCTGGAAAACGATGTTAAGGGGTATCATTTCAATTAAAAAGTATCAGAAAAAATGAACCATAACGATGTCAGCAATGGGTTAAAGCGCGAGATCGGTTTTTTCTCGGCCACTATTCTGGTGGTGGCCAACATGATCGGCACCGGGATTTTTACGACTTCGGGATTTATTATTCAAGAACTCAGAAGCCCCGGCTCCCTGCTCCTGTGCTGGATCATCGGCGGCATTTTCGCTCTTTCCGGCGCTCTCTGCTATGGAGAGCTGGGAGCAATGTTTCCCCTCGCCGGGGGAGAATACGTCTATCTACGGGAAAGCTTCGGAAAATTGATGGCCTTCCTTTCCGGTTGGATATCACTGATAGTAGGATTTTCAGCGCCCATAGCCGCAGCCACAATCGCCTTTGCCACCTATTTTTTTCGCGCGTTCCCCAACCTCTTGCCTATGGGCATGAACGCGCCCCTTTTGAGCAGCTCAATCCTGATTATCACTCCAGTCACGATGCTTGCTTCTGTCATGGTTATTATTTTTTCCCTGGTCCATTCCCACAGTCTTTGGTTCGGAAGCCGGGTGCAAAATGTGTTGACTACCTTCAAGCTTCTGTTGATTGTGAGCTTTGTGGCCGGAGGGTTTTTCCTGGGAAAAGGCTCGATGCCGCGCCTGTTCGATACTTCGCAAACCGCTTCGGTTTTTTCGGGCCAGTTCGCGGTCTCGCTGATCTTTATCTCTTTTGCCTACAGTGGCTGGAATGCGGCTGCTTATTTGGGAAGCGAAATTAAAAATCCGGCCCGCAACATCCCGTTTTCGCTTTTAACCGGGACTTTTTTGGTAATGATTCTTTATTTCCTCTTAAACCTGACCTACCTCTACGCGCTCAGCGTTCCGCAGATGAGCGGAGTATTAGAAGTGGGTGCAAAGGCTGCGGTAACCCTCTTCGGTGAAAAGGTGAGCTACTTTGTTGCTGGAGCAATCGCGATCGGTCTGCTCTCGGTAATCAGCGCCATGATTCTGGCAGGGCCCCGAGTCTATTACGCCATGGCGCGGGATGGAGTTTTTATTAAGACGTTAGCAAAGCTCAGAGAAAAACATCAGACTCCTGTTTATGCTATTGTTTTGCAGGGATCCCTCGCCATTCTGATGGCGATAACTTTTTCCTTTGATAAACTTCTTATTTATATCGGCTTCACGTTATCCCTTTTTGCCGTGCTCACGGTCTGCGGCCTGATTATCCTTAGGAGGCGAAACCATCGCCGGCACTCGGCTTACAAGACATGGGGATACCCGTTGACGCCGATCATATTTATTGTGGGTAACCTTTGGATCATCTTTTATTCTTTAAAAGATAAACCATTAACATCCGGTTGGGGTCTAGGAACCATTGCCTTGGGTGGGCTTATATACACTGTTATAAGGCGCCTGGCAAAATCAAAACAGAGGAGTCACGATAGATAAGACCCTGGTAACGCACAAGAACACACTGAAAGGAGCGCAAAAAATCAATGGACTGGCTTAAAGCAATCGTTGATTACGGAATAATCGGACTTTTAGTTTTTATGAGTGTGATATCGGTGGGTATTGCCATTGAGCGATTTCTGGTGTACCGGCACATTAAGGTAAGGGATTTTTCTGATCCAAAGACCCTGGAACTTAAACTTACCGCGAAACTTCATGTTATCGCCACCGTGGGCAGTAATGCTCCGTATATCGGGCTCTTGGGAACCGTCCTGGGCATCATGTTGACCTTTTACACCATGGGCAAAGAAGGCTTTATGGATACCGGTAAAATCATGATTGGACTGGCTCTGGCCTTAAAGGCGACGGCAGTGGGGTTAGTGGTGGCCATACCGTCTGTGGTTCTCTATAACGTGTTATTGAGACGGGTGAAGGTGATCATGATGAAATGGGAGATACGGCATGGAAGAAAAGGAATTTGATTACATCAACGTTATCCCCTTAGTTGATGTGATGCTGGTACTGTTAACGATTGTGCTTACCACTTCCACCTTTATTGCCACCGGAGTTATTCCGGTTGACCTTCCCCGGGCATCACAGAAGCAGGAAATGACCCTGAAAATTCAGACCGTTGAGATAGATAAAAACGGATTGATCTATTTCAATTCCCACCCCATGACCATACAAAGCCTCCAAGGCTCAATGCAGAATTTGAATAAAAACATCCCTGTTCTTATCAAGGCGGATCGGGACATTTCGCTCCAGGTGTTTGTGGATGTGCTTGATTTAGTAAAAAGTTTGGGATTTACCAAGGTAAGCCTTCAAACCGAGATTAAGCGATGAACCGCCAGGCATGCGGGTTGTTGATTTCTTTAATTAGCCATACCGCAGTTATTCTTTTTGCCGTGGTTATCGGAACAACCAGCGCCTTGATGAATACTAAATCGGTGGTCATTGATTTAAGCATCTTGGAATCGGCAAATAATTCGCCCGGTCCTGAAGCCTTGGCTGCACCCAAAGCGTCGGAACCGGAAAAACCAAAACCAGTAGAAAAACCAAAAATAGTGCAGAGAATAAGACAACTGGAAAAGAAGGTGGATACCGAACCTTCGGCGCCTAAAATTGTGACCCCGGTTGAACAGCAGGGTCCAGTCCCGATCGCTTCAGCCGAGGTTGCGAAGACTCAACCGCTGACCGAAACCCTTCCCAGTGCTGGCGACCAGTCTGCGCGCGGCACGGGCATTGGAGAAGGGGGGGGGATGGGGGATTCGGGTAATAATGGTGCGGGGGGGATTTCGGCAGATGCACTCAGAAAAAATTATTTGAGCGAACACTTTGCTTATATCAAAAACATCATCCAAGAAAATATTACCTACCCGGCGAGGGCACAACGAATGGGATGGCAAGGGAAAGTGATTATCGATTTTATTATCATGGAGAATGGAAAAGCTACTGACATAAAAATTGCCCAGAGTTCAGGGTTTGAGGTGTTGGATAATAATGTGATTAAAACGGTGGAGGCAGTAGCACCCTTCCCCAAGCCGCCGGTTAAGGCCGAACTGCGTGTGCCCATAATCTATAGGCTTGAATGAAGTCACCAAGAGGTTCGCATAATATTAGCCGGATAAAGAATATTTTTATCGAAAGGAGACATATCACGGAACACTTCCGAAGAGTTTTTATGGCCATTACTTTTATCGCCTTACTATCTTTCTGTTTTCTGCCATTGGTTACAAAGGCCCGTGCCGGTGGGTGCGGTAAGTGGGAGGGTATTCCCACTATTACCTTTCAATCGTCAGGGCAAGCAAAGCCTTATTGCAAAGGTGAGCAGGGAAAAGAAGGTGGGCAGCATCCATGCGGCAAAGATGAAAAAGGTAAAGAGGGACAACGCCGGCGCATGAAGGAAGGATATCATCACTGTGTTTCTATCGACAATATCACCCTTACCTTTGGCGATCTGGAAAAATTTCACGGACACGTCTGCCCGGGAATAGCTCTGGGTTACCGCGCTACGGAGGTTGCCTTAACACAGCTTTATCCAGGAGCGATTCCTCTGCGGGGAGATCAATTTGTGGTAAGTGGAACTCCACGGGCATGTCCTGCTGATGCCATCAGTTACCTTACCGGTGCCCGTTACGGCAAGGGGTCAGAAGGGGCATTTAACGGCAATCTGGCGTTTGATAAAACCATTGGGGCGTCATCCTATATTTTCGCCAGCATGACGACGGGCAAAGCGATAAAGCTTGCCACCACATTTCAATTTCCCAAGGAAATGGAAGCGTTAAAAGCCAAAAAAAATACCGACCCTGAAGCCAATGCTCAGTATGAGGCAATGTCCCAGTGTGTGACGATCCGGATCCTTACTGCGCCGGAAAAAGAAATATTCGAAGTGACACCGCTCAGCGACTTTTCCTGGAAAGAGTATAAAGACAAATACCTCAAATAAAAACTTATGACGATGAGTTCAACTCTGGATTGAGATAAGTCCGATGAGATGGGTTCGAACATCCTTTTTCCTTTTAGTGATGCTTTTTATAGTACCTTCTTCTCTTTTTGCAACCACCTTACGCCTGGCCACTGGCTCGCCCTATGAGTCAGGGTTAGTTGATGCGCTTTTTGCCGAGTTTAAAAAAGAGGTTCCTTGTGAACTGAACGTGACCAAGTCTGGTTCGGGTGATTCCTTGCAGCTCCTTAAGAGCGGACAGGTAGATATCATTATGGTTCACGCTCCCGAAGCAGAACAGCAAGCCGTGAAAGAAGGCTGGGCGCTTAACCGGACGTATATTGGCGGCAATGACTTTGTTATTCTCGGGCCTGCGGAAGATCCAGCGGCAATCAAGGAATGTAAGGATGTTCTCTGCGCATATAAGAAAATCGCTGAGAAAAAAGCGGTCTTCATTACCCGCGGGGATAACTCCGGCACCCACAAAAAGGAACTGAGTATCTGGGAAAAGACAGGAATAAAACCAGAGGGTGGCTGGTATCGAACCTCACAAGATTTTATGATGGCTTCGCTTCAGAAGGCAGCGAGTGAAAAAGGCTACTTCATGGTGGATCGGTCAACCTATATTGTGGCGCGCAAGAAAAACCCCGCCTTAAGCCTTGTGGTTCTTTTCGAAGGTGACCCGATGCTGATCAACCAATACCAGGCGCTCACGACTAACCCGACAATGTATCCTCACGCGAACTATGAGCTGGCAAAAAAATTTGTTGAATTTTTGAATGGTGCACAAGGGCAAAAAATCATTGCTACCTTTGGAAGGGAAGAGTTCGGTGAGCCCTTGTACTTTTCAGCCCTACAGAAACCGGAAAAGTAGGTAATGAAAGTTTGTAAGGTTCAATTATTTTTTATGGTATCGTAAAAAAGTGGATGAGTATGAGAAAATAAAGGAGGAACTATGAAAAAAAGATGGGGGTTAGTTTTTATATTTTTAGTGCTTTTCATAATCAGTACTTCAGAGATTGTTCGGGCTGAGGAACTGCGGCTGCGTTTAGCCACTACTACCAGTACTGAGGATACCGGGATCCTGCAGGCCCTTAATCCTCCCTTTGAAAAGATGATGAATATTAAGGTAGACGTGATTTCCGTGGGAACCGGAAAAGCCTTGGAACTGGGCGCACGGGGAGATGTGGATGTTGTTCTGGTACATGCTCGCGAGGCAGAAGATAAGTTTGTTTCGGAAGGTTCGGGTATTAATCGGCGGGATGTTATGTACAATGATTTTATTATCATTGGGCCGGAAAAAGATCCAGCCAAAATCAAAGGCATGACTGATGCTAAGGAAGCTTTGAAAAAGATCGCACTTGCCCAGACGCCCTTTATATCCCGAGGAGACGATTCGGGTACTTATAAAAAAGAATTAAAGATCTGGGAAAAGGCTGGAATCAAGCCACAAGGGAAATGGTATATTGAGACCGGCCAAGGGATGGGACCGGTTTTGAACATGGCGAATGAGAAGCTGGCGTATGCTTTATCAGACCGGGGAACATATTTGGCCTATGCAGGAAAAATCGGGTTAAAAATTTTGTGTGAGGGCGACCCGTTTTTAAATAACCCTTACGGGGTCATTGCTGTTAATCCCGCCAAATTCCCCCATGTTAATTATGTTTATGCTATCGCTTATATTGGCTGGTTGACCTCGCCGGAAGGTCAGAAGATAATTGGGGAGTTTGGGAAAGATAGGTTCGGTCAACCACTTTTTATCCCCACCGCTATCCCTGAAGCGGTTGAAAAAAAGAATTGATTTTTTCTTGGATTTTACTCCCCTAAAAGATCGCATAAAAGGCTCTGTTCAATATCATAGATTTTATCTGGCTGAAACGGAAGACGCCTGGTATAATTCTGCGGGTAAGAGGATACGGAAAGGCACCTCGGCGGATGTATCGAATTATGTTGCTGACGAAGTGGAGGTGATCATGTTGTATAAACTTTTTAACTTTTTGGATCTTGAGGGTGGCTATGCCCACTTTTTTTGCGGAGATTATGTTAAGGAAACCGATAGGGCTGATGATGCTGACTGGGTTTATTTCCAGACGGTGATTACTTTTTAGAAATAAAGGAAGCGAAGCAACCTCATTTTGATGCCGGAAGGAACTTATGTTCTACCATCTCACCGTCAAGGAGATGAGTAACTGTATGAGCGACCCGGAAGGCTTGGTTTTCGTCGTGAGTGACTAAGAAAATAGTGATATTTTTTTTCCGGAAAACATCCTGGATTACCCCTTCTGTGATTTTGACATAGTTTCGGTCCACATTGGCAGTGAATTCATCCAAAATTAATACTTCCGGGTCAATTGCCAAAGCCCTCGCCACTGCAACCCGTTGAACCTCTCCACCCGAAAGGCGTGTCCCTTGTTGGTGCCGAAGATATTCTATGCCCATGATTTTAAGGAATTCCTCAATTTTTTGTTTTCGCTGAGAACGGGGATAGTTCCGCAGTTTGAGACCATAAGCCAAATTTTTTTCTACCGTGGTGTGGAAAAGAAAAGGGTTTTGATGGACCATGGTAATTTTTTTGCGGAGTCTCTCGGAAAGGCCTCCATTTTCATAAACCATCTCCCCCTGATACCAAATCTTACCGGTGGTGGGTTTTAAAAGCAGACCCAGGATATTACAGAGGGTCGTTTTCCCTGAACCATTGGGCCCGGTTATGGCATGGATTTTGTTCTCTTCAAAGGAAAGGGAGGAAATGTTGAGAATAGTACGGTCCTCATATACATGAGTGAGATGCTCAATTTTGAAAAGATATTTTTCCATTAGTTTAATTTTTATTGGGAATAACGAGAAAAGATATTTAATAAATGCCTTTTCTCCACAATGGCATGACCGGGTCTTATTTTTTTTGTACTGCCTGATAGTGATTAATGAAGGCGTTTAAATTTTTAGCCTGTCCTTTCATATATTCGATCCAGACCCCGAGTAATTCTTTGCCTTCAGGGGTTATCCAATAGACACGTTTTGCTGGGCCCGTCCCCTCGGTCTTCCATTCCGAAGACACTAACCCCTCCTCTTCCATCTGACGTAAATGACGATAAATCATTCCCGGCGGCGCCTGCCCCTCCACAAAACCAAACCTTTGAATATTCTGAATCAATTCATATCCGTAAGATGACTTGAAGAAAAGGCCCATCAAAATAGACGGCTGGATATAACGCTCTTGTTTCCCTTGTGACGGATGCTTAGAGGTCGGTTTGTTTATTAATGTTTTTTTTCTTGACATATATCCTTGAAGAATATATATTCTAATTAGAGAAACTTAGGGTGTTTGATAAATCCATAACTTTATTCCCACGCTAAAGGAGGTCGCCGTGGATACAAAAATTTTTGTCCGAGAAAGACGCAAAAGCCAAGAAGGTGAAAAACAACCTCGCTTTCGCATCGTTGGGGTGAGCGGTAGCGATTTAAAGATCCACCTTACTCACATTCGTCAACAAGAACTCGATCAAATTGCCACAATCACGGGAGCTACCATAGTCTACCTCACCCATCAAGGTGACAAGACCGGGCAGCAGACTTAAACAGCTCACGTCCGTAGGACTTTCAGCATACGTATTAATCTTGGTAGATGATGGTACCCACATGCTTTCCTTCAAGGGCTGCCAGAATATGCTCCGGATGCCGGAGCGCATCAATAATCTGTAGTTCCTTGATGGATTGAGTCCTCTGGAGAAAATGAAGGATGGGACGTTCAATCACCAGGTCGTCGAGATCCAACTTTAGAAGCTCACGGGCTGAGATGCGATCGTAATACTTTAAGTATTTACGTTTCGATCCCTTTAGCTTTTTGGGATCACTCTCATAGAGTCCGGCCTCATCTTTCAAATAGATAAGCATTCGCGCGCCGATATTTTCCGCTAAAAGAAAAGCCCCGCAGTCGGTTCGATGCGGGGGAATAGAGCCATGTTCAGGTGGATGTTCAAATAGTCCATAAGGCGGTATCCCTTCAGTGATCGGGATATATCCCAGTTGGCAGTACATGGTTAGCTGTTGCAGCTCGTCCCCGGTTGAAATCTTTATTCCACCGTATTTAGACAAAACCACCGAGAGCATAATCGCGTTCTGCCAGGCTACTCTATCTCCCAGCTTAGAAAGAATACCCGGAGACATACCCAGATCAATACCGATCTGATATACATGGCGAGCTCGGATGCCACCGCCAGTCATCAATAAGATTTTATACTTCTCTTTTGCTTGCACCAGCACGTCAATGATCGGGAGCAGAGCTTTACGCCCACGGTCGATAATGCTTTGTCCGCCGATCTTTAATACATTGATATCCGGATGCATCCGAAACTGTTCTTTGGCCTTGGTGCGCTGGAGAAACTCCTTACTTACGAGAGATTCTCCCAAGAAAGGAGAATCAACATGGACTCTCCCCTTTTCGTTTTTTTCCTTTATCAACCGTGCCATAGAGTTTTCTTTTTGAAGGAAACTATTTTTTTGTTAATTTTTTGCATGCGTCATAGTGTCGCAATACTCTTTTATTCTGTGATGATAAGTCTGAATGAAAGATATGTCAAGGGCATTTCCCTTTTTCTCGTGGTCAGGGAAAGGCCTTCCAATCGGTGGTGTCATTACCTGCATGCTTATTCATTAACCTCCTCTTTGTTGAAAATAGCGGAACAGGATATTGACTGCAAATGAGACAATCATCAAAATAATTCCCAGGGCAATAGCAAAGCCGAACTCACCCTTGTTGGTTTCCAGGGCAATCGCAGTGGTTATCGTTCGGGTATAATTCCGGATGTTACCCCCAAGCATTATTGCTGAGCCGACCTCCCCAACGATTCGGCCGAATCCCGCAATAATGGCCGCCATGAGGGCAAAACGGGCTTCGTTCAATACCGCGATACTGGTCTGGATGTGGTTAGCACCCAAAGTCAGGGCCGTGAGGCGAACCCTCCGGTCTACTCCGTGCACTGCTGAAATGGTAAGGGCAGTTATTATGGGAACAGCCAGGATAAACTGGCCAATAATCATCGCTGTTGGCGAAAAGAGAATACCCAAAAAGCCGAGCGGGCCCTGTCGGGAAATAAAAGCAAAAACCAAAAGCCCTACTACCACCGTAGGAAAGGACATGAGGGTATTAAAAAAAGTAATGGTCATATGTTTTCCGGGGAATTGGATTGCTCCAATGGCAAACCCGAGGGGAACCCCGACCACGGAAGCGAGGAGAGTAGCCGCAGTTGAGATCCACAGAGAAAGAAAGGCGATACCAAAAACTTCCTGGTCTAATGATACGATGAGATTGAACGCCTGGCGAAATCCTTCGAGGATAAAATCCATTACCCTTTTCCTACCTCAAGATCTGGGAAGACAATCAATATGCCGTATAAATTTTTCTTTTTAAAAATTAATATGTTGCCATTTTAGTAATTAATTGTCAATTTTTTACTATTTTTTCTCAAAGATATTTTTAGACTGATCTTTTTTTGCCTAATACGGATTTGCTCGGATTAAAAAAAATAGAAGATGAAAAAATATTTCAAGTTTGAAAAGTGGTGAACCTTTATGCAGAGAAATAACGATTTGAAAGAAGGTCGCAGTCCCCCTCAAAAAAAGCTGAAGTCAATGCTCCGTATTGGACATTAGCAACAAAAAGCTTTTAAAAACTAATTAAGAAAGGAAAAACGATTATGAAAAGAAAAATTATTCGTCAGGTTCAAAGACATAATAATGAATCCACCCTTTCTTGGGCAGCGCTTTATTTATCCAAAGGGTTTAGCGTAATCCCATTAATTTAAAAAGATAGAAAACTAAATTCTAACAACCCCTCAATTGATCTTCTGAGTGAGTACTTTATCTTTTGTAACAGAAAGCAGATTGAGGAAATGAATAGGCGGGAAGTGCTTTTTGGCAAAAGGCTTATTAAACCGGATTATGGCAACATTTTTATTCAACAGATTGATAATTACTTACGTTGCGTCTTTTCAGATGATCAAAATTTATTTATGGGGTATGTGGTAATTAAGAGTTATTTCTCCAGTAACTCAAAAAGTGGATGACGGAACTCCCGTCAAAAAACTAAACTGCCCATCTGAATTTTTCAGATGGGCAGTTTAGTTTTTTGATGCTGATTACTTCTGGCGGGCAGCCTCTTGCGCCTTGCTGTGGCTTTCCATCAGCAAGCGGTAATTCGGCAGGATATGTTCGCCAAAAAGCTTGGCATATTCCAAGGCATCCGGCCGATTCCAGGTTTGCTGAAGCTCGCCTATTACCGCGAAAGTATCGATCGGGATCACCCCGGCTTGCACAAGGCGGGCGATAGTTAAATCGGTTGCTATCTTGCTCCAGTTACCCGAAGCATCAACAACGGCATATACCTTGTAACCGGCCTCAACCGCGCAGATGGCAGGCAATGCCAGGCAGACACTCGTTAAAGTGCCCGTCATTACCAGCGTCTTGCGCTTTGTTTCTTCAACAGCCTTGACGAACATTGGCACGTCCCAGGCATTGATCTGTCCCTGCCGCGCGACATATTCGGCGTGAGGAGCAAATTGCTGGATTTCGGGGATTACAGGTCCATTCGGGCCTTCCGGCACAGACGCGGTAGTGATGACGGGGATCTTCAACAGCGTGGCAACCTTGGCCAGGGCAATGATATTGTTGCGCAGCTCTGCCACTGGCATATCCTTAACAAGGTTGAACAGGCCGCTTTGGTGGTCAATCAGCAACATGGCAACGTCGCTTGGATTGATCATGACTTTTTCCTGAGGAGTACTCATGCAATCCTCCTTTCATTCTGGTTTCGGTATTTAATATCCTCATATCCAGAAATATGCCTATCGGCAAATTTCGGAAGTTGTTTACCATTTCTGCTTATTTCTTCTTAAACTCCATGGGCTTATTGTGGCATGTTGCCTTGACATCGCACTCGACCCCACACTTTTTACTGTCGCATGCTTTTGTCACCAAAAGTTCCACTGTACAATCATCGCTCTTGCAAATGAGCACATCGCCTTTCTTGACTTTCATTCTTATCACCTCCCCTCATTGGAATTGGAAGGATTCTACCCTTATAATTTTTACAAAAAGGAGCCCTAATGCTTTAGCAAGAGATGCCGCGCTAGAAATTGTAAGGTTTACATTTTCTTACTCCACTTCTACCGAGCCTTCAAATTTTACCCCCGGCATGCTATTTGCCTCAACCACATATTTATAGGTGCCTTTTTCCATGAACCGTAAACTCGCGGTTCCTGTAAAACCTATCCAGTTCGTAACATAACAACTTAAAGACTCATCTAAACTGAACCACCTTGATGCACTCGTTACCAATGCACACTTCTTACCATCTGCAAAAGTTACTTTAACTTCTCCTGTAGTTACTCCATTAAACCAAACCACACAGTCACCTTTAGATAAAAATATGGTGGAAGGTTCGATTCTTATGGAAGGATACCCGGTTGTACCATGCAATTTGACGGTTCGACACTCCTGGGCATAAATACTTCTCAGATTGGATAGGTAGATAATAGTGGTAAAGAAAAAAATGAATCCTATTACGATAAGTAACCTGTTTTTATTCATCTTTTCTCCCTTTTAATGGGTAAATAAGAATTTTCTTTAAACAATACTCCAAAAAAAATAAATAAGTGAATCAGGTGGTTCATGTATTTTGAGGCAAAAAGTAAGGTATTTTAACGGCGGGAAACCTGATGAAAATCACAAAGTAAAAAATCAATGAACAATAAAATTCTTTTTTTAAAATTAGAAGAAATAAAAATAATTAATTTGCTCTCCATTCCCATATTTTTTACCCTTGTCTTTTCAGGAAAAAAGCTTAAATAGGGGGTGTTTTTTCAGCCTATCTTTAAGAATCCAATTCGTTATAGAGACCCGATCCCGATGACATGAATTTCACACCTTACCACCTGTAAAAAGCCCACTTTTTCGGGGTAGAAAAAGAGCGGTCGGGAATAAAGTTTAAGGGTAATTCGGTTTATGGGGGTTTAATCTTTTGAGCTTAGGGAGGGATTTGACAAAATATAAATGATTTTTTGATGAGCTTGTAAAAATTAAAAGTGAGTTGTTGCATTAACGATTCTGAGAAAGAAGGATATTATGGCCGGACAAAAAACTTGTCCGGCCATAAATCCAGGAGGAGAAAGGATTGAGGATTACCTTCCTCTTCTCAAGTTAATCAAATATAAAGAGTTTGTTATTTTTTGGTTAATTTTTACAATTATCTATTGGTCCTTTAAAAACTGGGTTAAATATCAAATTCGTAGAAGTTAAAATGGGTGAGTAACCCATTCTAACATTAATCCGGTTACTGGCGTTTGAATGATGGGGGCTACTTTTTATAAAATTTTAGTTAGAAAAAGGAGAAAAAATAATGAAAAATAACAAAAAATATTAAGTAAATTAAAAGGTTATAAATGGTTATAAATATTAAAAAATGAGGGGAAATATAGAAAAGTCCCTAATAGATACCCTCATGACATTACTTTGATCTTTAAGATCAACAAGGCTCCATTCACCAATTAACAAAAACCCAAAATGGGTAAAACAGCTGCACCTGAAAAGATTTTTCGTTGAGCAAGAACTATGTCCTTTGATGTTTGGTCATTTTACAGTGATGACGAGGATTGTGTAATATAAGTGCAACCATACCTATCTTTGATTAATTTTAAATAATAAAAGTTATGATCTTCCGGTACAGTTTTAGGAAGAATACTTTTTGGCAGGTAGTTTGATCTTTGGATAAAGTGTTTTTTTTAACAACTGGAGGTAAAAAATGAAACAGATAGGGATAATCGTTTTGGTAGGGTTATTAATGATAGGATTTTCTTCTTGGGCGTTTACAGAAGAAAATAAGGACGACATGACGGACATGATAAGTAAAAACATGAAGCAGGTTGGTGACATGTTCCAGGGGAAGACGAAGGGAAAGGGCGATCTCTGCGATATGATGATGGGTAAATCTCTTGTTGCCACAGCAGATGGAGGTGTTGTTGTTTGGCTGGGCAATAAACTTTTTAAATACGACAAAGATTTGGTATTACAAAAAGAAGTAGAAATAAAAATAGATATAGAAGGTATGCAGAAAATGATGAAAAAATGCTCAATGCGTGGGAAGATGAAAAGTGAAGGCACATCTA
>Ga0182021_10004336_pt1 | contig 16685 bp, 12 predicted proteins | sample 612E3MmetaG_FD_120493 | JGI IMG/M metagenome (GOLD analysis project Ga0182021, IMG submission 120493) | Permafrost microbial communities from Stordalen Mire, Sweden - 612E3M metaG (Illumina Assembly) | ecosystem: Environmental > Terrestrial > Soil > Wetlands > Permafrost | place: Sweden...
CGCGCCCCTTGCGTACCCCGTGAGCGCGCCCGGGAGGCCACCGCCCGCGCCGACCGAGCACGCCGCCGACGAGGTTCCCCAGGACCTCCTCCTGCCGGGCTTCCGGATCACGAACTACACGCTCGCGCGCGAGTCCGACCTGTCGGGACAGCGCACGGGCAATCGCACGCGCGTCGCGGCGCGCGGCCTCCCGGGGACCTACGCGTGGGAGTTCCTCTGCTCGGGGCGCGGGGTCGCCATGCAGGGCACGGGCCTCACCGCCGACGGCAAGTTCGTCCACTACGTCGCCGGTGGCAACGGCTTCTGCTGTCGCGACCAGCACCTTTGCGACTGCAAGGGAGCGCAGTTCGCGCTGACGACGGGCGTCTTCGGCGCGACGGGGCGCTCGCTGGTCGAGAACTACTCGATCGCGGTGGATCCGGCCGTGATCGCCTACGGCTCCTACGTGTGGATCGACGCGATGAAGCGCTGGTTTCGCGCCGACGACACGGGCGGCGCGATCCGCGGCCGGCACATCGACGTCTACGTCGGGACGCAGCCCTTCGTATTCAACGGAGAGACCGCGGTCTTCGTCGCGAGCGAGAGCCACCAGCCCAACGATCCGGGCCCCGGCGCCGCTTCGAGCGCGTGCGCGCACGAGGCGCTGGTCTGCGGCGGCGATGGCGTCGACGGGGACGCGCAGATGCTCTACCGGTGCCACGAGGGGCACCTCTCGTTCGCGCGCGCGTGCACCTGGGGCTGCCAGTGGGGACACGGCGGCGCGGACGACGCGTGCAAGCCTCGGCCGCCGATGGCGTTCTGCGCCGACGACGGCCTGTTCTGCGGCGGCGATCGCGTCGACGGCCGCCCGGGCGTGCTCTACCGCTGCGCGAGCCACGGCCTCCGCGTCGAGGAGATCTGCGGCAGTGGCTGCGCGGTCGATCCCGACGGCGTCGCCGACGGTTGCGACGGAGTGCGCGAGCGCCTGGAGTGACCTATGCTTGCCCGCATGATGATCGCCCTGGCCCTCGCCGTGCTCGTCGCCGTCGTGACCGTGGTCGTGCTTCGACGTCGCAAGGCGCAGCTCTCGGGCGAGCCGTCCGAGCGATCGGCCGCGGTCGACTCCTGGGCGACCGGCGCGGTGGAGAAGGCCGTCCGTTCGGCGGTCTTGCCGGCCACGCCCACGTCGGACGAGGAGAAGCGCTTCGCTCGCACCCTGCACGGGGAGCCGGACGCCGACATGGTGTCCCAGCTCGAGCGCGTCGTGCGGAAGGTGGACCTGGAGTACCTCCGCTTCGAGCACGAGCAAGAGGTCGAGGTCACCCTCACCATCACGTACGAGGACGGCCGCGACGGCAGCACCTCCCGACGAAGGTTCGCGATGGGCGAGCTGCCCGGGGCCGTGCGCCATGCGTTCGAGCACAAGGCGACGCAGCGCGTGTTCCGGGCCTGGGAGTTTCCTTGGGGTCGTTGAGGTAGGCGTCGTGCACTCCGCCGTCTTCGCCCTGGCACTGGCTGCGCTTCCTCTTCCGACGCGCGCGCACGTGCAGGGGCCCGGGCTGGCGACATACACGGTCCTGACCTCCCAGGGATCCGAGACGGTGGCCTTCGCCGCGCTCTCGCGCATGGTCTTGACGCCGCAGACCGTCCAGCTCGTCGGCGAGTTCTCCGGAGATCGCACGGGGATCGAGGTCCCCCATTGCGCCGGCCGGAAGCGCGTGACCGTCGACGGGGTGGTCTACACCCCTCCGCCTGGCCCGTTCGTGGTGCGCCTGCCCGCGAAGGACACGAGTCACCACGTGAGCGTCGAGATCGAGGTGTCGAGCTACGAGCGACGCGTGGCGTGCGGGGACATGATCCGATCGGGTCCCGTCGTCGACGGACACACGGGCGCGATGGTCCTCGATTTCACGAGCCCGGAGACCGCGCGCGGCGGGGGCCACGCCGTCCTCTACGTGCCTGCCGCGCACGACGCGACGAAGCCCGGTCCGCTCCTGGTCGGCGTGCACCCGTGGAACGGCACCATGTGGACCTACGCCGCCTACGCGGAGCTGCTCGCCGCGGCCGAGCAGTACGACGTGCCGCTGCTGTTGCCGAGCGGTCTGGGCAACTCGCTCTACACGGCGGACGCCGAGCGCGAGGTGCTCCGTGCCATGGACGCGGCCGAGGCCGCGCTCCTCGTCGATCGCCAGCGCGTGTCGATCTGGGGCGCGTCCATGGGCGGGCAAGGCGCGATGACCATCGCGCTCCACCACCCGGACACGTTCGCCGTCGTCGGGAGCTTCTTCGGCGACGCGCGCTTCGATCTCTCCACGTACATCCGATCAATCCTCCCGACCCCCGAGGCTGCGCACCGGGTGAACCCGCTCGACGCCATCGACAACGCGCGTCACCAGGCCACGTGGTTGATCCACGGCGACGCCGACCAGACCTCCAACGTGCGCGAGAGCGACCAGCTCGACCAGGCGCTGGTGGCTCGCGGTTACGCCGTGCACTACGACCGCGTGCCCGGACGGGGGCACGAGGGGCGACTCGTCGCCGAGCACGTCGCGACCCTCGTCGAGCGCGCCCACGTGATGACCGCACCGAGGCGTCCGGCGCGGGTCACGTTTCGCAGCGTGCGCGCCGAGGACGTCGAGGCCTACGGCGTGCACCTCGTGCGGAGCGCGCCCGGCGACGCGTTCGTCGACGTGGAGGCCATCCAGGGCACGCTCGTCCTGCGCGCGGCGACGAACGTCCGCGAGATCGTGCTTGCCGAGGGCGCGCTGGGTCTGCCGGGCAAGCCGCCGCTGTCGCTCGACGCGAAGAGCTGGGGTGCGGTCACCGTGCGCTGGGAGTGACTACTGGGCGGCCCAGCCGCCATCCATGTTCCAGGCGACCCCGCGGACCTGACTGGCGGCTTCGCCGCACAAGAAGAGCGCCAGCGCGGCGATCTGCTCGGACGTGACGAACTCGCCCGAGGGCTGCTTCTCGGTGAGCAGGGCGCTCTTGGCCACGTCGACGTGGGTGCCGTCGCGATCGGCGCGCGCCTCGACCTGGCGCTGGACGAGCGGCGTGAGCACCCATCCTGGGCAGATGGCGTTGCACGTCACGCCCGTCTGCGCCGTCTCGAGCGCCACCACCTTGGTGAGCCCGATGAGGCCGTGCTTGGCGGCGACGTACGCGGCCTTCTGCGCAGAAGCGACGAGCCCGTGCACCGAGGTCATGTTCAGGATGCGACCCCAGTTCTTCTTTCGCATGTGCGGCAGCGCGAGGCGCGTCGTGTGGAACGCCGCCGTCAGGTTCACGGCGAGCACCGTGTCCCAGCGCTCGGTCGGGAAGTCCTCGCACGACGCCACGTGCTGGATGCCCGCGTTGTTCACGAGCACGTCGACGCCGCCGAGCTCGTCGTGCGCGAAGCGCATCATCGCCTCGATGTCCTCGGGCCGGCTCATGTCGGCATCGTGGTATGCCACGCGCACGCCGTGGCGAGCGCCCGCGTCCTCGAGCACCGCGCGCGCTGCCTCGACCTCGCCGAAGCCGTTGAACACGACGTCGTGACCCAGCGCCGCAAGCGCCTTCGCGACGCCGAGACCGATGCCGCTGGTGGAGCCCGTGACGAGCGCTGTTTTTCCGGAAGTCGCCATGCGTGAATTCCCTCGTTCAACCTTCGTGCGCGCGAATGAACGCGCGGAGCCTCGGGTAGATCGACTCGCGCCAGTTGGAGCCGGAGAAGATCCCATAGTGGCCGCAGCCCGGCGCGACGAAGCGCTCCCTGCGGTCGTCGGGGATCCCGGTGCAGAGGTCGTGCGCTGCGGCCGTCTGACCGATGCCCGAGATGTCGTCCTTCTCGCCCTCGACCGTGAAGAGCGCGGTGGCCCGCACGTCGCCCGGACGAACCCGCTCGCCGCGCACGTCCCAGGTGCCACGCGCGAGGGCGAACTCCTGGAACACCGCGCGAATGGTGTCGAGATAGTACGGCGCGTCCATGTCGAGCACGGCGTTGTAGTCGTCGTAGAATCGAGCGTGCGATTCGGCCTGCTCCTCGCGGCCCTGCGCTCGGTCGACGGCGTACTGGACGTAGGCCTCGAAGTGACGCTCGGGGTTCATCGACACGAAGGCGCTGAGCTGGAGGAACCCCGGATAGACCCGCCGGCCGGCCCCCGCGTGCCCGGGCGGGACGCGGTGGATCAGCTTCTTCTCGAACCACGTGTGCGGCCGCTCGGTCGCGAGGCGGTTCACCGCCGTGGGGCTTCGGCGCCCGTCGATGGGCCCCCCCATGAGCGTGAGGCTGCGCGGCGTCGGCTCGCCCCTCGACCCCATGAGCGACACGGCGGCGAGGACGGGGACCGTCGGCTGACACACGGCGACGACATGCGTCTCGGCCGCGCCCAGAAAGCGGAGAACGTCTTCGATGTAGAGGACGTAGTCGTCGAGACCGAAGGTTCCCTGGGACAGGGGCACGTCGCGCGCGTCCAGCCAGTCGGTGATCCACACCTCGTGGTCCTGGAGGAGCGACCGGACCGTGTCGCGCAGCAACGTGGCGTGGTGGCCGGAGAGGGGGGCCACGACGAGGACCCGCGGCTCGTTGCCGAGGGCCGCCGCGGTCGTGGGGTCGTCCGAGGAGCGAGCGAACCGGACGAGGCGGCAGAAGGGGCGCTCGAGGACGGTCTCTTCGCGGACGAGGACCTCGCGACCGTGGGCCACGACGCGGTCGATTCCGAATGCGGGTTTCCGATATTCCTTGGCAATCCGGTGCCAGAGATCCCAGCTCGCGGCGACCCACGAGGCGCCGGGGACGTGCGCGACGGGCAGGCTGGGGTGGCGGAGAACCCGCGCCGTGGTCGCCGCCAGCACGGAGGAGGGGCGAAGCCAGGCGCGGTGCAGATCGTGGAGCGGATACAGCATTGGGGGACGGAGAGGGAGTATGGTGCGCTCAATGTTGCGGCGCAACAAAGATTGCTGCGGTGCACCATTTGTCCTCGTTTGGCGCTGCCCGTCCTTGATCGCGCGATGCGAGTACACTCCGGGGACATGCGCACCCGGATGCTTCTCGCGGCAGTCCCCGTCGTTACCGTCGCGGCGGTGGCGCTCGGGCTGCGCATGGGCGCCAAGAGCGACCTCCGCGCCGCCATCCTCCACGGCGCGCCCCTCCCGAAGGGTGGCGGCCGGGTGGCGTGGCAGATGATCACGATGCGCGAGGAGAGCAGCGTCCGAGAGACCATCTCGACACCCTTCCGTGCGACCTTCCACGCCGCCGGCGGCTCCGTGGAGGTCCGGGGAGAGACCAACGAGGACGGGATCGCCGAGATCGTCGCCGAGATCCCGGGCCTGCACGAGGGGGACCCCCTCTCGGTCGACATCGTCGACGAGCAAGGCGCGAGCCTCGGCGCCGGGGCGATCCACTGGAGCGCCTCCCCCCGCGAGGAGCATCACGACGCCGTGCACGCGACCCTGCGCAAGGGCGATGTGCGGCTCGACGTGATGGTGTGGGGCGCGCGGATCACCCCGGGTCGCGAGAGCGCGCTCTGGATTCGCGCCAGCGATCGCGAGGGGCACGCCGTCAAGCTGGTCAGCCTGACCACCGAAGCCGATCCCGGCGTCATGGTGACGCACGAGTTTCATGCAGAGTGCAACGATTCGACCGGCGTGCTGCACATCCTACCCGAGACCCACGTGGCGGGCCTCCGGTTGCGCGCCAAGGGCGAGGACGGGAAGACCGGCGAGTGGTACGGCGCGCTCCCGGTGGCACCTGGCGCGCTGTGGGTGGACGTGCCCACGCACGCGCCGAGCGGCCCGCTGACGCTCACAGTCACCGCGGCCAACGCGCGGACGCGCGCCTACGTCGAGATCGAGGACGACGCGGGCCGCCTCTTCGCCACGTCGCCCGCGCTCGTCGCCGGCGGCGCCGATCCCTTCCCCCACGCCTCGATCACGACGCCTCCGCTGCAACCGGGGCTCCACTGGATCGTGGTCTCGGGTGAGCCCGACGGTGCCACGCACATGACCGGTGCGACGAGGGCGCTTCCGGTCGTCGTCGGGGGGAGCGCGGGCTCGTGCGACGACGCACTGGCCGGGCGGACCCCCGTCGTGCTGCCGAGATTCACGGCCCTCGACGGCTTCGAGCAAGCCGGCGGCCCCGCGAGGGAACGTCGTTCGCGCGGCCGACGCATCGCGCTCACGGCCGTCCTCGTGGGTGCCGTGCTCGAGCTCGTGCTGCTCGCCAAGATGCTGCGCCAGTCACGCCGCGAGATGGCCGCTGTCGACGCGGAGATGGAGAAGAAGCCCGGGCGCGATCGCGCGCTCGACATCCTCGTCGGCGTGCTGCTGGTGGCCCTGGGCTTCGCGTTCCTGGGTGCTTTGCTCGAGTGGCAGACGCGGTAGCGTCACTTCGGCGCCGCGGAAGGTGCCGATGAAGACGAGGCCGGGGCCTTGCTGACTCCGAGGAGCATCTCCTTGGTGAGGAACCCGAGCCGCCAGCCGGCGACGAGACCTCCGAGGACGACGGCGAGGACGAGCCAGAAGATCCACGCCTTGCTCTTCTGCGCGAAGGGATCGTCGAGCGACCGCTCGGCCCCTTCCGGGAGGGTCGCGACGCCGGTCAGCGAGCGGCCGAACGGGATGTTCAGCTTCGCGCGCGCGTTCACGGCCCAGCCGGACGCATCGAGAATGGGGCCCAGGTTGCGCTGGCGGAGCTTGAGCCACGCGATGATCATCGACGGTCCGCTGATGAGCAGCATGACGCCGACGAGCACGAGCGGCATCTGCCACCACCGCAGTGAAACGAGGCCGCTGCCGACGGCCGCGAGCATCGAGCCGATGGCGCCGATCGCCAGGCCGATCGCGGCGAAGATGCCGGCGAAACGCGCCACGTCGAAGGGAGCGGGCTCGGCCTCCGCTGCGGGCGCGGGGGCCGCCGGGCCCGGAGCCGCCGCAGCGGCGTGCGCATCCTCGGCGGACTTGGCCGTCTCGTGCACGCTCGCCGCCGTCTTCTCGTGCAGCTCCTTGTCGCGCGACGACGCGAACTTCTCGATCTGGTCGTTGATGAGCTTGGCCACGCGCTTGTACGGCAGCCAGAACGCCTCGCGGATGCTGATGGGGTGCGAGACGATCTTCGTGATGCACGCGTCCCAGTCCTTGCCCTCGCGGTCGTAGAAGATCCCGTTTCTTCCCACCATCAGGTTGTCCGAGTCGCCGTCGCTGAACGCGGCGGCGACGGTCATCTTCTCCACCGTGCCCTTGCGGTGACAGTCGAGGTACACGAGGTACGTGCCGCTCAGGGTCGCGAGCGCCGCGTGCGCGCCGGTGTCGGCCACCTTGATGCAGAGCTCGCAGCTCCGCTGATCGAGGTAGAGCGTTCCCGCCTGGAAGATGGCCTTCTTCTTCCCCGAGTAGAAGTCGCGGAACGAGACGAAGTTGTTCGCGAAGGTCGCCAGATCGCGGTGATAGCGGAGGAGCTTCTCGACCGACGTCATGGCCGTGAAGTGCGGCTCGAGCGCCTCGTCCTTCGCAATGAGCTCGTCGATGGCCTTCTTCGTCGCCCCGCCGGCGAGCAGCTCGCGGATGCGCGCGCGGCCCAGCTCGTCGATGGCGTTCGCGGGCCTCTCGGCGTTCCAGGCGTCGAAAGCCACGAGCTTTGCCGAGAGGCCCGCCCACTCGGCGTCGGTCAGCGCGCTCTTGTCGCCGTGGAGGGGCTTGACCACGTCGGAGCGGAAGCTCGCCATCGCCGAGATCCACGCGGGATTGAGCCCGTGCTCCAGGGGCAGCGCCTTGTTCGGCTCCATGCGCGCGAGCGGCAGCTCGGCGAGCGGCTCCGCCGTCGCGGAGAGCTGCCCGAGACCGAGCGCGGCGTACGCCTCTTCGCTCCGGTTCATCGGGCCGGCAGCGCGCGGATCGAAGGCCGCGAGGCGGCAGCGCGTGAAGTAGTCGTCGATCTTCGCCTGCACGGCGTGGAACGCCTTCGCTGCGCCCTCCGTCGCATCGCCGAACGGGCGCACGGCCGGATCCGCCTCGCCCTTCTTCCACCACGCATCGAGCGCCTCGGCGTCCTTGAAGAACGCGTCGACCTTTGCCTGCGAGGTTCCGGGCTCTCCGCTGCGGTCCTTCTCTTCGCCCAGGCACGCCATGATGTCGACGAGGGCCTTCTGGACCGCCTCGTCGTCCGTCGACGAGACCGGCACGATGCCGTCCCCGTTGAACTTGGTCTTCTCGAAGATCTTCTCGGTGTCGAGCGTGTCCTCGAGGCTGATCGTCTTCGCCCCCTTCTTGCCGAGGTTGCGGAGGATCTCCTTGGCCGAGTCGAGCAGCTGCTTGCCTTCTTCGGTGCTCGCGTCGATGGAGCCGAGCGGGATCGTGGCCGTCCCCTCGAGCAGCGTGTCCGGATCCTCGAGCACGGACGCGGCCCACTTGGCCGCCGCGATGAGCTCGGGAGCGCGGATGCGACCGTCGTGGTCGGCGTCGAGGAGCTCGAGGGTCTTCTTGTCGAACTCGAGGCCTTCCGTCGGGCACGCGAGCGCCACCCAGAGCTTCTGATCGAGGCTGCCGAGGTTCAGGAAATCGGCGCCGCGGTCGAGCGCCACTTGATCGAAATCACCTGCACGGAAGAAACGCCAACGGTGGTTCTTCGATTCCTTGGCCATGGTGGGCGAAAACCTACGGCCAGAGGCGGATGCCCCGCAAGACGACTTCGTGGCCGCACGACACTTCCCGTACGATGGCCTCGTGAGCTCCGCCGAAAAGACCTACGAGATGCTCTGGGACTGCAAATACTGCACCCAGAAGAAGAACCTCGGCCTCTCGCACCGCTGCTGTCCGGCGTGCGGCGCGCCGCAGGATCCCACGGCTCGCTATTTCCCCAGCGACGCCGACAAGGTCGCGGTGCAGGACCACCCGTTCTTCGGCGCGGACGTGCTCTGTCCCGCCTGCAACCAGGCCAACAGCCGCAACTCCAAGTGTTGTGCCCAGTGTGGGAGCCCGCTCGACAAGGCGACGGCCGTGCGCACTCGCCAGGACCAGGTCGGCAACGCCTTCGCAGGCGAGACCGTCGCCGACGCGCGACGTGAGCTCGGCGCGCCGCCGGGGCAGGCGCCGGTCCCAGTCCTCGCGCCGCCGCCGAAGAAAAAGGGCCTCTCGGCGGTGTGGATCGTCCTTCCCGCAACCGGCTTCATGCTTCTCCTCGTCGTGGTCGGGCTCTTCTTCCTCCTGCGCAAGCGCGAGGGCGCGTTCGTGGTGGCCGACAAGGGCTGGGATCGCACGATCGAGGTGGAGCAGCGCGCGCTCGACCACGGCTCGAGCTGGTGCGACTCGCTCCCGCCGGGCGCGCGTGCGCTCGGAAGGCATCGCGAGCAACGCTCGACCAAGCAGGTGCCGGACGGCCAGACGTGCGTGATGCGGCGCAAGGACCAGGGCAACGGCACCTTCAAAGAGGTGCAGGAATGCACGCCCAAGACGAGGAGTGAGCCCGTCCTGGACGACAAGTGCGACTACGAGGCCGAGGTCTGGAGGGTCGACCGCACGGCCAGGGCGCACGGCGGCGCGGGGGATGCTCCGACGTGGCCCGCGCCGAACCTCACGCGCTCGGGATGCGCTTCGCTCGGGTGCGAACGCGAGGGAACGCGGAGCGAGACCTACAGCGTGACGTGGACCGAGCCCAAGACGGGCGAGGCGTCGACGTGCACGCTCGACGCGGGCAAATGGTCGGGGTTCGCGAAGGGCGCGAGCTACCGCGGGAAGATCGGGGTCGTGACGGGCCACATCGACTGCGACTCGCTCGTCGCGCGGTGAACGGGCGCGCAGCGGCGGATCCTCAATTCGACCCATGCGTGGCCCTGCGAACGCGTCTAAACTCCACCCGTGCGCCGCGCCCGACGCGTTCTACCCCTACTTTCCGTCCTGCTTCTCGCTGCTTCGGTGGCGAGCGCGCAGGATTTCGACCCGACCGGGCGCCACCGTCCCCCTCCGGGCAACCACCCGCCCCCGGGGAACCACCCACCCCCCACCAACGTCCCGCCCCCGGCCGCGCAGTCCCCGCAGGTCCTCATCGACCGCTACACGAAGGTCGTCCTTTCGCAGCCGGGGTCCCCCTTCCCGCTCCAGCGCCTGGCTCAGCTCTATCGCGAGCGAGATGGCAAGCTCGACGCGCTGGTGAAGGACTTCGAGGCGCGCGCCGCCGCCGCCGGCCCCGAGCAGTACGCCGCCACGGTCAGCCTCGCCGGCATCTACAAGATCGAGGGGCGCACCGACGACGCCATCAAGACCTTCGAGAAGGCCATTCCCCTCAAGGCCACCGATCCGTCGGCGCTCCTCGCCCTGGCGCACGCCCTGCAAGATCGCGGCGACAACATCGCCGCCCGCACGCGCTTCGAGCAGGCGCTCGCCGTGCAGACCGTCAACACCGACAAGGAGCAGACGCTCCGTACGCTGATGGGCCTCGCCCTCGACGCGAAGGACTGGACCGGCGCCAAGGGGTTCCACGCGCAGCTCGTGAAGCTGAACGCCACCAGCCTCTACGTGCGCGGCGAGCTCGGGCGCGAGTACTTCGCCCGCGGCGAGTGGGAGAAGGCGGAGGAAGAGTTCAAGGATCTCGTCACCGCGTCGGCGGGCGACAACCGCGTGCTCGCCCCGGCGCTGAAGGAGCTGGGCAAGGCGCAGGCGAAGGCCCACAAGAACGCCGAGGCGCTGGCCACGCTGAAGAAGGCGCTTGCCACCGCCGGTCAGGAGGCCTCGGTCCGCGCCGAGATCTACGAGACGATCGCCGAGATCTACCGCGCCGATCAGCAGCTCCCCATCCTGATCAAGCAGCTCGAGGACGAGCATCCGGGCGACTACGCGAGGCTCGCGCTCCTCGGCGCGCTCTACGAAGAGGTCGGCGACGCGACCAACGCCATCGCCACCTACCGCAAGGCGCTCGCGGTGAACCCGAGGCAGATCGATCTGCGCCTCAAGATGGTGCACCTGCTCCAGTCGCAGGGCGAGCTCGACAAGGCCATCGCCGAGTACGAGGCGCTCATCCGCGCGGCACCGACCAACCCGCAGTTCGTCTTCGATCAGTGCGAAGCGCTGCTCCAGCGCGGCGATCGCGAGCGCGCGCTGCGCCTGTTGACCGAGCTCGAGGCGCGGGCGGCCAACGACGAGGAGTCGCTGTCACGCCTCGCCGATTTCTACGGACGCATCGGCGAGAACGAAAAATCTCTCCGCGTGCTCACGCGCCTCGCGCAGGTGGGTGGCGGCGATCCCTCGCACCTCGTGGACCTGGGCGATCGCTACTACCAGGACGGCAACACGGCGCTCGCCGTCACCACCTGGAAGCGCATCCTCACGACGGTCACGCCGCGCGCGCGCGCCCTGGCCGCGCTGGGCGACGTGTACCTCGAGCACGACATGTCCGACGACGCCCTCGCGTGCTTCCGCGAAGCGGCGCAGCTCGAGCCGAACAACATCATCTACAAGAAGCAGCTCGCGGGCGCCCTCGAGCGCAAGCGGGACGTGCACGGCGCGCGCGTCATCTGGGAAGAGCTCGCCGACAAGGCCAAGCTGTCGAACGACAAGGACCTCGCCCGCGAGGCGCGCACGCACATCGTCACGATGTGGGCCTTCGAGAAGATCCTCGACCAGCAGGTGCCGATCCTCCAGCAGAAGTTCGCCGCCAACCCTCCCGACATCGAGGCGGGGCGCACCCTGGCCGAGGCGCAGGTCCACGAGCGCAAGTGGCCCGACGCCGAGGTCACGCTGCGCAAGGTCATCGAGCTGGCCCCGGGTGACGCCCCTTCGTATCTTGCCCTCGAGCGCGTGCTCGTCCAGGCGAACAAGCTGCAAGAGGCCATCGCCGTCCTCGAGAAGCTGCTCGCGGTGGAGCCCAAGCGCGCGCGCGAGCTCTACCAGCGCATGTCGCAGTACGCGCTGCAGCTCTACAAGGACGACGACGCGATTCGGTACGCGGCCAAGGCCGTCGAGCTGAACCCCGACGACGCCGAGGGCCACCACCGGTTGGGCGACATGTACCGCCAGAGGCAGGACGTCGAGCGCGCGATCCAGGAGTATCGCGCGGCCATCGCGAAGAACGACCGCCTCTACGTCGTCTACTTCAGCCTCGCGGATCTGCTGCTCTCCAAGGGCCAGACCGACGAGGCCGACCGCCTCTTCCGGCGCGTCGTGCGCAGCGCGCCCGACGAGGAGCTCGTGCAGCGCGCCGCGCACCTGTCGATGCAGATCAACCTCGGCAAGGGCACCCTCGAGTCCCTCGAGCAGGATCTCCTGCCTCTGGCCATCGGCAACCCGCAGCGCACGATCTACCGGCGCCTCCTCGTCGAGATCTACGACGCCCTGACCTTCGCGCTCGTGCAGCGCGTCCGCCACGGCGACGGCAAGGACTCGGAGGCCGCGAGGCTGACGCTCGTTCGCATCGGCTCGCGCGCGGTGAAGCCGCTCCTCGACGCGCTGGCCGACGGCGATCCGAACCAGCAGCGCACCGCCATCGACGTGCTCGGCTACGTGCAGAACAAGAACGCGGGCGCCGCGCTCTTCGCCTTCGCCACGGGTGCGGCCGATCTGCCTCTTCGCATCCGCGCCATGCTCGCGTGCGGCGGCTTGAAGGATCCCGCGCTCCTCCCCAAGTACGAGGCGCTCTTGCTCCCGAAGAACGTCACCGACGAGGCCATGCCCGCCGATCCCGTCGCCGTCGCGGCCGTGTGGGGCGTCGCGCGCATGGCCGACCGGCGCGCCATGCCCATGCTTCGCACGATCACGAAGAAGGGCACGCCCGAGATGCGAGCCCTCGGCGTGCTCGGCCTCGGTCAGCTCAAGGACAAGGCCTCCATCGCGGACATCGCCGCCGTCGCCAAGAGCACCGACTCGGGCAACGTGGCCCGCGCCGCCGCCGCCTATGCGCTCGGCGATCTCGGCGCCGAGGCGGAGACCCCGACGCTCCTCGCCATGGCGCAGGGGCCCGAAGCGCTCCCGCGCGAGCTGGCCATCGTGGCGCTGGCTCGCATGGGCGCCGCCAAGAGCGCGGATCCGCCGGGAGGCAAGGCGGCGCTCGTCGCGATGGCCGACGCGCTCTTCGCCGGCGGCGAAGCCGAGAGCAGCCGCGCGAGGCAGAACGCCGAGGCGCTGCAGCGCGCCGGCGCCGCCGCGCTCGTCCTGCTCGCGACCCCTGCGCTGGTGCGCGCCCCGGTCGACGTGCTCCCCGTGCCCGACGGCACGCTCGACGTCGAAGCGTCCCTCGACCGCCTCGTCCCACGCGGCTTCGCCGAGAAGGATCGCGCCGCGGCGTTGCTCAAGTACACCGAGCTCGTCCAGAAGGCCGCGCAGCTCGCCCTCGAGACGTCGGGCGATCGCGCACGTTCGGTGCTCGAGGCGCTCGACACGGGCGACGGCGCGCTGCGCCCCTTCGTGACGGCCGATCCCTCGCCCATCTCGGCGCCGGCGCAGGCCAAGGCCAAGGACATCGCTCGCGCCCTCGAGCCCTCGGTCGTCCCCTTGGCGAAGCACCCGAACGCCGCGCTCCGGACGCGCGCGGTCGTCTTCCTGGCCCACGGCTCGTCCCCGGACGCGCAGTCGGCCGTGGTGCGCGCGCTCGACGACGCCGATGAAGGCGTGCAGCGCGTGGCCCTCGCCGCCATCGGTGCGCGTGCCGACGCGGCCTCCGTCGCGGCCGTGAGCAAGCTGCTCGCGACGCACCGGAACTGGGCGATGCGCGTCCTCGCGGCGCAGGCCCTCGGCCGCCTCGGCGGAGCGGGCGCCAGCGCCGACGCTTCGACGGCTCTGGCGCGCGCCTCGGACGCCGACGGCTATGCTCTGGTGCGCGAAGCGGCGCTCGAGGCGCTGGCCACGTTCGACGCCAAGACCGCCATGGTCGCCGCACGACAGGCTGCCGAGAAGGATCCCGAGCCGCGCGTGCGCGACACGGCGCGACGCATCGCCGGTTCCGGGAAATGAACGGGCGAACGCTGGCTCTCGCGGCGCTTTTCGCCGGATGCCAGGACGTCTCGCGCTTCACGACGACCAACGATCACTACGAGGGCACGGTCGTCGAAGGAAACTTCGTCCGCGCCGAGGTCGATGCGGGGACGCGCATGTGCGTGACCCTCGACGCGAATCGTTTGCAGGACGCGCCCGGATTCCTCACGACCTCCGACGGGCGCTTCAAGAACGCCCCCATCCGGCCGATCCCGCAGGTGTGGCACGACGCGGTCTCGACGCTGAGCTTCGGCGAGGGCCGCGAGCGCAACGTCCTCTACGGCGCCACCCCCGATCCCGCCGTCGATCCGGGGGGCGACGTGATGCTCGTGCTCTCGCTCCTCAGCTCGGGGGACGTCGAGGTGCGCATGCTGCGCGGCGCGCCGGCAGCCCCCGGGGGACCGCCAAAGTCGCATATTTTCGCCGTGTTTCCGCTCCAGCGCACCCCGGGTGCCTGCGGCTTCTAGCGCGCGCCGAACGGCGACTTACCTTCCGTCCATCATGGAGAAGCGAATCCCTGCTCGCGTCGCGTCTCTCGTGCTGGTCGTCCTTGCGCTGGCGCCGCTCGCTGCATCCGCGCAGACGCCGAATGCGTGCATCCGCGCCTGGGGGGAGGCTCGCTACGGCGCCTATGGCTACAACCACCTCGTGCACATCGCGAACTCGTGCTCGGTGGACGCGGACTGCGTGGTGACCACCGACGTCAATCCCGAGCCGCAGAACGTCGCCGTGCCCGCCAGGACCGAGGTCGTCACGAACACGTTCCTGGAGTCTCCGTCGCGCGTCTTCACGCCCCGCGTGACCTGCACGATGCACGGGAAGTAGCCGCCTCACCCTCCGGTGCAGCGCCTGTGCTCCACCATGATGCACTGACTCTGCACGACCTCGATGCCGGCCCTGGCGAGCTCTTCGCCGAAGCCGTCGTGACGGATGCCAAGCTGGAGCCACACGGCCTTCGGCTTCTTGGCGAGGATGTCGGCCAGATGGTTCTTCAGATCGACGCGGCGCCGGAAGACGTTCACGAGATCGATGTCGCCGGGAATGTCGACGAGGCTCCGGTACACGGGCCGGCCGAGGATCTCGGTCACCTCGGGGTAGTAGACGGGCACCGGGACGACGTCGAAGCCGGCGTGCACGAGGTACTCGGGCACGTAGTACGCGGGCTGGTCGCGCTGCTCGAGGGTCTTGATCCCGAGGACCGCGATCCGCTTCGTGCGGGCGAGCAAGGCGCAGAGATCCATGAGGGGACATGCTACCACTCGGGTCCCCCGATGTTGCTCCTCGGACTCGAGTCTTCGTGCGACGAGACCGGCGCTGCGGTCGTCCGTGACGACGGGACGGTGCTCTCGGACGTGGTGCACAGCCAGGTGGAGCTTCATGCGGTGTACGGCGGCGTCGTACCCGAGCTGGCGTCGCGCGATCACGCGCGCAACGTGGCTCCGGTGGTGCGCGAGGCCCTCTCCCGCGCGGGGGTCACGCTCGACGCGCTCGACGGCATCGCGGTCACGCATCGGCCGGGGTTGGTCGGGGCGCTGCTCGTGGGGGTGCAGGTGGCCAAGGGGCTGGCCTGGGCCTCGGGAAAACCGCTCATCGGCGTGGATCACTTGATGGGTCATCTACTGGCAATCTTCCTCCGGCGCGAGGGCGAGAGCGCGCCGCCGCCTCCCGAATTTCCGTTCGTCGCGCTGCTCGCGTCCGGCGGGCACACGGCACTGTTTCGCGTGGACGGTTCGACGACCGACGCCGTGCACGAGCTGGGCGGGACGCGCGACGACGCGGCGGGCGAGGCCTTCGACAAGGTCGCCAAGCTCCTCGGCCTCGGCTACCCGGGCGGGCCGGCCGTCGATCGGCTGGCGAAGGGCGGAGATGCCTCGGTGTTCCCGCTCGAGGCGCCCATGTCCCACGGCACCTCGCTGGAGATGAGCTTCTCGGGCATCAAGACCCGCATCGCGACGCACGTGCGCGAGCGCACGACGCCGCTGTCCGCGGAGGAGATCGCGGGCATTTGCGCCTCGTTCCAGCGCGCGGTCACCACCGTGCTCGCGGACAAGCTCCTCGCCGCGGCGCGGCGCGAGTCGGTCCGCCACGTGGTGCTCGGCGGCGGCGTCGCGGCCAACAGCGAGCTGCGGCGGCGCGTCACCGAGCTCGCGGAGGCGCACGGGATCACGGCGCACCTTCCCGACAAGCAGAGCTGCACCGACAACGCCGCGATGATCGCCTACGCCGGCGCGATGCGCCTGGCCCGCGGCGAGCACGACGCGTGGGATCTGGTCGCCACGAGCCAGACGGCGCTTCCGCGCGCCACCCGCAAAGGCCGCGGCAAACGCTGAGCGAACTGGGGCGAGTTGCCGCGGGTGGCTCCGCGGCGTAGCCTCAACCCCGAGGTGGCTTATGCGAGCAAGCGCGATCGGGGCGACGTTGGTCACGGTTCTGGGGCTGCTCGGATGCGGGTCGACGCCCGCCACCGAGTTCAACGTGGATGACGGCGCCGTGCCGGACGCGTCGGGGAACACCGACGGCGACATCACGTTCAACGACGCGGGCGGCGATGGAGGCCAGGGCGCGTGCAAGAACCTCCAGTGCCAGCAGGTCATCTGCGGAGGCAGCGCGACCACGTCGCTCAGCGGCACGGTCGTCACCGACACGCTCCCGAAGTACGGCGCGCCCGATCCGGTCTACAACGCGGTCGTCTACGTCCCCAACGCGCCCGTCGACGCCTTCAAGCCCGGCATCGTCTGCGATCAGTGCGGCGCGCCCGCGTCGGGCAGTCC
>Ga0182021_10004337_pt1 | contig 16684 bp, 15 predicted proteins | sample 612E3MmetaG_FD_120493 | JGI IMG/M metagenome (GOLD analysis project Ga0182021, IMG submission 120493) | Permafrost microbial communities from Stordalen Mire, Sweden - 612E3M metaG (Illumina Assembly) | ecosystem: Environmental > Terrestrial > Soil > Wetlands > Permafrost | place: Sweden...
AGAACCGCCATACGCCGGCGGCGGCGGACCAGGCGTGGCAGAACCGCCATACGCCGGCGGCGGCGGACCAGGCGTGGCAGAAGCGCCATACGCCAGCGGCGGCGGACCAGGCGTGGCAGAACCGCCATACGCCGGCGGCGGCGGACCAGGCGTGGCAGAACCGCCATACGCTGGCGGCGGCGCACCGGGCGACCAGCCCTGTCCTGGCTGTCCCGGCACGTACGGCTGCGTGCCACTCGGCGCCGGCGCAGGCGTGGGCGAAGACCCGTACGGAGTCTGCGGGGCAGGCGTGGGCGTGGGCGAAGGGCCATACGGATTCGGCGGGGCAGGCGTCGGCGTCGGCGAAGGCCCATACGGAGTCTGCGGCGGCTGCTGCCCATATACGGGCTGCTGCTGCGGAGGCGGTGTGGGCGACGACCCGTAGGGGTTCTGCTGCGGCGGTGTGGGCGACGACCCGTAGGGGTTCTGCTGCGGGGGCTGGCCCAAGGGGGTCTGACCGGGCGGCTGCCCAAACGGTCCAGGTCCAGATCCGGGCGGCTGGCTCATCGGACACTCCCCTCGCGGTCGACTGCGCACAGCCTAGTGGGAGGGGGTTCCACCAACAGGTGTGCTCACCAGCGGAATCGGAGTGGGCCTACTTCCAGGTCCAGGCGCTCGTCAGAGCGTCGGCACCGGCCACGATGTCGTTGTACGTGCCGGAGACCGGGATCCCCATCAGGTAGTAGACCGCATCGTTCACGGAGACGCAGCGCATGTGTACCTTCGAGCCTGAGTTGTCCGCTTCGACGGTCTTCGCGGTCTTGCCACCCCATTGCGTGTCAGCGAGAGCGGTCACGGTCGCCGTGCTCGTGAGCTCGTTGCACGCCGCCACGGCGTCGGCGGTGGACAAGAGATCCATCACCACGAGGGTGTCGAACTTCTTGTCGCTGATGGTCACGCCACTCGACACGGGCATGCACGACCAACCCGAAGGAACCTTGGCCGTGAACATGCTGCTGTCGATGGTGCTGCCGGAGCAGGTGACGGTCAACGCAGCCGTGATCTTCGCGGTCGGACCGGCCTGGGTCCCGGCTGTCGCCTTCCCGGTGCTCGACGCCGAGGCGGTCGCGGGTGCCCCGCCCGTCACCACCTTGTTGTTCTGGTTCGCGTATATGGCCATGCCGGCGACGATCATCAGCACGATGACGATGGCCCCCACGCCGACGATGAGGGCGGCGCGCGACTTCTTCTTCGGAGGCTGGGGAGGTACGCCTCCGGCCTGGTTCCAGCTTGGGGCCGCCTGCCCATACGGGCTGGGCCCGGGCTGACCCTGCGGCACGCCATAGGGCTGCTGCGCCGCGAAGTTCGGCGGCCGCTGGCCGTACATCGGGGGCTGCTGGCCGTACGCCGGGGGCCGCTGGCCGTACATCGGGGGCTGTGGCGTGGGCGCGGACCCATAAGGAGGCTGCGGTGCGGCCCCGGGGTAGGGCCCTCCACCGTACGGGGGCTGTTGCGGTTGCTGCGGCGGAACACCCTGGGGTGGGTACGGACCGGATCCAGGCGGCTGGCTCACGGGATTCCTCTCGTCGCAGGACGACGCAACTGTACCGAGCACCACCCCAGCCGGCGCGGGAACTGACGAGTCACTCCCCAGGATCTGGCCTCTGACGCGGTGCGTTCGACGGCCCGCTCCGCAGACCCAGCGCCAGCAGGGCCGCCAGAACGGTCACCCATGTCGTGATCGCGAAGGTGTTGGACAGTGCGGTGGCGAACTCCTCGAGGGTGACCGACTTCGAGAACTGGTACAGAGCGACCAGCCCTGACCTGGCGATCCGAGGGTCCGTCGCCGCGAGGAGACCGCCCCGGTCGGCGCTGAGCTGCGCCTCCTGACCTGAGAGGAACGCTGACAGCGCTGCGAGCCCCAGCGCGGCACTGACCCGCTGCGAGACGTTGTTGAGCGCGGTGCCGGAGTTCGTGAGTCGTGCGTCCAAGGCCCCGATACCGGTGGCGGTGACCGACATCATGCCCATTCCCATGCCGAGCGACCGGAGGCAGGTCCAGGCGATGATCTCGCCCTTGGTCGTGTTGAGGTTGATGCCGGTCATGAGGTGCATGGCGAACGCGGCAATGAGGAGCCCGAAGAACACGAGCCACCGTGGGCCGATCCGGTCGTACAGCCGTCCCGAGATCGGAGCGACGGCCGCCATGACGAGTGCCTGCGGCAGAACGAGAAGCCCCGACTGCAGGGCTGGCAGGCCCATCGCCGACTGCACGAACACCGGGATGTAGAACAGCGTCGAGTACATGCCGACGGTCTGTACGGCGATGATGAGCAGTGAGTTCGTGAACGGCCAGGTGCGGAACACCGCGAGGTTGAGCAGTGGGTGCTCCAGCTCCAGCTCCACCACGACGAACAGCGCGAGCAGCACCGCCGACGCGAGGAACAGGCCGAGGATCGGGTAGCTCGTCCATCCCCAGGCCCCTCCCTCCGAGGTGGCGAGAAGCAGGCACACCAGCCCGCCCGCCGCCGTCAGGAAGCCGAGCACATCGAACCGGAACGTGGGATAGCGAGGGAACGGAGGGAGGAACATCAGCGCGAGGGTGACGCCCACCACCGCAATAGGTACGTTGATGTAGAAGATGACGCGCCAGTTCACGAACTCGACGAGGTATCCGCCGAGCGTCGGGCCGAGCGCGGGGGCGACGATCACGCCGATGCCGTACATGCCCATCGCCGCGCCCATCTTGTCCTTGGGGACGATGCGGTAGACCATCGTCATCGTGATGGCGGGCAGCAGCGCGCCGGGGATCGCCTGCAGCACGCGGAAGCCGATGAGGCTGGGCAGGCTCCACGACAGCCCGCACAGCGCCGACGCGATCGCGAACCCCGCCAGGCCGATCATGTACAGGCGGGCGAGTCCGACGCGGTCGCCGAGCCACGCCGTGGTCGGCACGACGACGCCGAGCACGAGGCTGTACGCGGTGCTGATCCACGCGATGTCGGTCGCGCTGCCGCCGAACTCGGTCTGGATCGTCGGTACGGCGACGTTGACGATGGACGTGTCGAGCACCGTCATGAACATGCCGACGATGAGGACCAGGAGCGGTACGACCCAGTGCTGGACCGCGTCGGGGTCGGCCGACGCCGTGGTGGTGGCGGAGCCTTCCGCGACCGCGGCCGCTGTCACGACCGGTGGATCTTGGCCGTGACGTTCATGCCCGGTACGAGGTCGAGGCCTGAACGGTCGTCGATCGAGATCTTCACTGGGATGACCTGCGTCACCTTCTGGAAGTTGCCAGTGGTGTTGGACTGGCCGAACAGGGAGAAGACGCCCGCCGCGCCGTCCTTGATCCCGACGACCCGGCCCGTGAGCGGAGTACCGCTGAACGCGTCGACGGCGATGTCGACGACCTGGCCGACGTGCACATCGTTGATCTTCGTCTCGTCGACCCGGGCGGTGACGAAGACCGCGTTGGGGTCGTATGCGATGGCGAGCTGCGTACCGGCGGTGACGAACGCGCCGTTGACCCCGTTGCTGACCGCGACGGTCCCGCCTGCCGGGGACCGCACCGTGACCTGCGGCTGCATGTAGCCGGCCTGTACGGCGATGCGACCGACCTCCTGCCCGGCCGTGAGGGCCGAGCCCATGTCGACCGACCAGTCCACCAGCGTGCCGCTCGCGGGCGCGTTCACCAGGAGCTGCACGCCGTCGATCTGGGCGTTGTCCGTGGACACGTACAGGCTGTCGTTGACCGCCCACGAGCCCACCAGGCCGCCCGTCGCGACGAGCGCGATGACGATGATCACGGTCAGTGCGATCTTGGTCCGACGGCTCACCGGTCGACGTCGTGCCGCCGTCGAGATGGGCGGCTCGGACTCTGTCTCGCTGGGCTGTACGGCCTCGGAGGTCTGCTCTGTCACGATCGTGCTCCTCGTTCGGTGGGTGGTGCTAGCCGGCGACGACGACGCTCTGGCCGGCGGAGAGGCCGGAGACCACTTCCGTGCGGTCGGTGCTGGCGAGGCCGGTGGTGACGACGACGGTCTGCCGGGTACCGCCCCGGATCGTGGTCACCGTGGTCTTGCCGTTCTGCTGATGGATCGCCGTAGTGGGCACGGTGAGGACTCCGTTGCGCTGCGCCGTGACAACGGTGGCGCGGGCGGTCATGCCCTCCTTGAGCCGGGTGTCGGTCCCCTCCAGCGTCACGGTGACGAAGTACGTGACGCTGCCGGACACCACGGTCGCACTCGGTGACACTGCAGTGACCTTGCCCCGGGCCGCCAAGCCCGGGAGTGCGTCGAGGGCGAGCGACACGTCCTGGCCCGTGACGACGACCGCAGCGTCGGACTCCTGCACCGGCAGCACCGCGACGAGGGGTCCTGCCTTCGAGATCACCATGAACTGCGTACCGCCTGGACGTGCCACGGTCGACGTGCTCGTCGTGGTTCCCGGGATCGCGCTCGTCGTGCCGGCCGCGTCGGCGGTCGTTCCCGTGCTCGCGGTGAGGTACTCGCCCACGTTGCCGTTGATCGCGGTGATCGTCCCGTCGAACGGGGCGAGGAGGGTCGCGAGGTCGAGGTTGTGCTGGGCGATGGCCACGAGGCTCGAAGCGGTGGCGACGACTGCCTGCTGCTGCTCGATGAGGTACGGCCTGTCCGAGCTGCTCGAGCTCGCGCTGTTCTGCGCGCTGACCACGCCCTGCTGGGCCGAGGCGACCGACACCTGGCCGGTTGCCGAGTCTGTGCTCTTCTTCTGCCCGGCCGCCGCCAGGGACGTCTTGGCAGTCTCCATGCCCTGGTTGGCCGTGGCGAGGCTGGCCTCTGCCGCAGCCAGCGCGCCGCAGGGGGTGGTCGTGCACCCGGCCTGGGCGGCGTCGACCACGGCCTGCGCGGCGGTGGCGACGTTCTGGGCCGCAGTGAGCTGGGCGTTCGCACGACTGATCGCCACGTCGTCCGCAGTTCCCGTCGCGACGATCTGGCTCTTCGTCGCGTTCAGGATCTGCTGCGCCTGGACGAGTGTGGTCTGGGTACCCGTCGTGGAAGGGCTCGCGGTGAGCTTGCCGAGCAGCGCCTGCTGGGCGGTCAGGTTCGCCTGCTGCTGAACCAAGACCTGCCTCAGGGTGAAGTCGTCGATGGTCGCCAGCTGCTGACCTGCCTTGACCTGGTCACCGACGTGGACGGCGACCGACGACAGCAGGCCGCCGCCTGGGAAGCCGAGGTTCTGGGTCGTCGCGGCCGCGAGTGACCCGGCAGCACTGACCCCTGTGGTGATGGTGTCAGTCGTCACCTCAGCGGTCGACGGGATCGCGGCCTTCGAACTGCCGCATCCGTTGAGCGTCGCCACGGCGAGCGACACTCCGAGGAGCACCGCGGCCTGGCGGCGAAGGGTACGGATTCGGCCGGCGCCGGACAGGGTCATCGGCGGTCTCCGTTCGTCGTGTTCCGCGGGCTCAGGCCGCGCGCCAAAAAGAATGATCGTTCATTCTCTATTCTCGTGAGGACCTCGATAGGGTGTCAAACGAAGGGGTGCGCGATGCCGAAGATCAGCGACGACCGGCGAACAGATCGCCGTCGCCAGATCATCGAGGCTGCCCAGCGCTGCTTCATGCGCAACGGGTTCGAGGCGACGACGATGGCCGACATCATCGCCGAGTCCGGCCTTTCCGCCGGCTCGCTCTACGTGCACTTCGAGAACAAGGTCGACATCATCCGTCAGGTCGCGTCCGAAGTGCTCGCCGAGCGCGCCGCCGACGCAGCGGCACTCATGGCACGAGCCCCGTTGCCGGAGCCGTCGCAGCTCGTCGCCGAGTACCTGGACAGGCTCCATACCGGCACCGGCTCCGAGATCCGTATCCACACGTGGTCCGCGTGCCTCCGCGACCCGGAGCTCGGGTCGGTCTTCGCCGACTTCGCGGCGCAGTTCGCGCGTCTGCACGAGACGTACATGCGCACCTGGCTGGAGCAACAGGGCCTGGACACCGCGACGGCATCGCACCGCGCGGCACCGCTCGTACAGGTGTTGCGCGGCATCTGCCAAGGTTTCGTCATCCAACTGGCCCTCGACCCCCGGGCCGACCCCGACACGTACCTTTCGGGTGTTCGCTGGCTCGGCTTCGGCACCACGACAGAGGAGGACGGCTCGTGAGGTCCATCGTCATCAACCGGGAGTTCGGCAGCGGCGGGCGCGAGGTCGGCCGCCTCGTCGCCGAGCAGGCGGCCGTGCGCTTCTACGACAGCCGCATCATCCAGGATGCGGCAGCTGCGAAGGGCCTGTCGCCCGGTCTGCTGGAGCGCTTCGACGAGCGCATCGCCACGAACCCGTTCGTCGCCATCTCGATGTTCGCCGGGGCCGACCCGGAGGCCTCCTCATTGCCCTACCGCCTGTACAGCGCGATCCAGGACGTCGTGGTCGCCGCCGCCCAGACTGCGCCGGCGGTGTTCGTCGGTCGGTGCGCCGACAAGATCCTCGCCGACGCGGGCATCCCGTTCCGAAGCGTCTTCGTGTACAGCACCGACCTTAAGCGGAAGATCGCGCGCGCCGTCGAGGTGGATGGCGTATCAAGCAAGTCGGCCGAGAGCTACATCGCAACCATGGATCGCACGCGCAGCCGGTACCAGCAGTTCTTCACCGACACGACGTTCGGCGACTACCGGGAGTACGACCTGTGCCTCAACAGCGCGCGCCTGTCGTACGCAGACTGTGCGCAGGTCATCCTCGCCACGGTTGGGTGACGCTCCGCGCTACTTCCAGACCCAGGTCGACAACACCTTGGTGACGTCGGCACGTACGGTGGCGTCGTCATTCGCGTCGAGCGGGAAGTACATGAGATACCACGCCTGCCCACCCACTACCGCGCAGCGGACTCCGAAGATGTCACCGCTGTCGACAGCCTGGTAGGCGAGCGCCGTCTTACCACCCCAGCTCTCCTGAGGCAGTGCGGTGACGGGCCCGAGCTCCTCGATCTGGGACTTGCAGTCCGCGGCATCACCGGCGCCGCTGCCATGGTCGACCCAGATCGCGTCGCTGCGCGTCGACGTGATCGAGATGTCACCGTCGTCACCGTCGCAGGACCAGTTCGCGGGCACCGTTGCGATGAAGGCGCTCGCGGTGATGGTGTCGCCGGCCGCGCAGTCGGTGCTCCCTGCGGTCGTGCCACTCGTCGCAGTCGGACGGATCGTCGCACTTGGCTGTCCAGCCGTGGTCCCTGTCGCTTGCCGCGTCGGAGTGGGCTGAGTCACGGGTTTCGCGGTCGACGACGTCCAGACCGCGTACCCGCCGAACACGATGCCGACCACCAGTGCCAGGACCACCACGATCACGATCGCGGGCGACGACGAGCGCTTGCTCGGCGGCTGTGGAGCGCGCGGGGGCTGGTAGCCCTGCCCGTACGGCTGCTGGAAGTTCTGTCCGTATGGCTGCTGGAAGTTCTGTCCGTACGGCTGCGGTGGTGGCGGCATCGGGTACGTAGGAGGTGGCCCATACGGCCCGGGCTGCGCGTACTGCGGCCGGGCCGGCGGCCCCTGTGGAGGTCCCGGCGGACCGTACTGGGGCGGACCGTACTGGGGCGGGCCGTACTGGCCGGGTGTGCCTGGGGCCACGAACTGCGGACCCTGCGTAACGGGCGTGCCGAGGCCTTGTGGCTGGGACCCGGGGTCGGTCCCGTAGGGGTTGGTCACGGCTGCTCCTCGCGCGTCGGCGACACCATTGTCGCCGAACGAGGTCCATGGAGCGCCCTTCGCCGCAAGGTGGATGGTGAATGATGGCGCGGTGACCTCGTTCATCGTCGAATTCGGTGCTGGCAGCGCCGCGCGAACCATCGGACTGGAGCGTGGCGGCGGCAAGGCCGTCAACCTCGTGAGGCTGGCTGCGCAGGGCTTCCCCGTACCGCCGGGGTTCGTCTGTACGACCGATGCATACCGCGCCGTCGCGGCGGCGAACCACCTCGACGCCGTGGTGGCGACGGCCCTCTCCGGCCTGCACGGGGCCGACCCGGCGCCCCTCGACAGGGCATCCGCCCTGATCCGGGCGGCATTCGAGGCGGCTGACGTGCCGGAGGCGATCGCGACCGCGATCCGCCGCGCGCTGGCCTCGCTCGGTGACGGGCCCGTGGCCGTACGCAGCTCGGCGACGGCAGAGGACCTGGCCGATGCGTCGTTCGCGGGTCAGCAGGACACGTACCTCAACGTCCTCGGCGCCGATGCCGTCCTCGACGCGGTGGTCCGCTGCTGGGGCTCGCTGTGGACGGCCCGCGCGATCGGCTACCGCGCGCAGGCAGGGATCCCCCACGACGACGTGGCCCTGGCCGTCGTCGTACAGCGCCAGATCGCGTCCGAGGCGTCCGGGGTGGCGTTCACGGCCGACCCGCTCTCCGGCGCCCGGAACCGGGTGGTCATCGACGCGACGCTCGGCCTCGGCGAGGCGCTGGTGTCGGGACAGGTCGTCCCGGACCACGTCGTGTGCAGTCACAGCGGCGAGGTGCTGGAGCGGGTGCGCGGCGAGAAGGCCGTGGTGACGGTACCGATCACGGGCGGTGGCATCGAGACGCGCGAGCGGACCGGCGAGGAGTGGTCGCTCGACGACGAGCAGTTCTCCGGAGTGGCGAGGCTGGCTGTCGAGGTCGAGCTCGAGTACGGGACGCCGCAGGACATCGAGTGGGCGGTGGCGGAGGGCCGGCTGTGGCTGCTGCAGGCGCGGGCGATCACGTCGCTGTACGAGCTGCCGCAGGACATCGACACCCCTGACGAGCTCGGGATGTGGGGGTCGTTCGGCGCGTTCCAAGGGATGCTCGAGCCGATCACGCCGATCGGTCAGGACGCGCTCCTGCTGCTCGTACGTGGCATCCACGCGATGGTCGGAAGCCATCTGCCGAGGCGCGCGACCCTGGCAGACTCGCCGATCCTGCGCGTCGCGGGTGAACGACTGTGGATGCGGCTCGACCTCGCGTACCGGACCGGCGTAGGACATCGGATCCTGCCGGCCCTGCTCTCCTTCGCCGACCCGCCGACGGCGGCCATCATCGAGAAGCTCGACGAGCCCAGGTGGGCACCACACCGCGCGATGTCATGGAAGTCGGCACGCGGGCTGTCGCGTCCACTACGGCGGATCTTCCCTGCGCTGCTGGTTTCGCTGCGCGACCCCGAGGCCGTGCGACACCGTCTGGAGGAGGAGTGCGAGAAGCTCGTCGTCCTCGCCTCGGAGCGGTTCCGGCGCGCGTCGTCCGTACAGGGTGCAGAGGAAAGGTTGAAGGCTCGGATCGCGGCCACGCACGAGTCTCTTGAAGAGGCGTTCCCCGTGCTCCTCGTACGGTTCGGACCGATCCTGCCGGTAGGTGGGGCCGGGATGAACGTGCTGCGGAAGATCGGCGGCCCGGAGGCTCTCAAGACGATGCGGTCGCTCGACGGCAACGTGACGACCGAGATGGACCTCGCATTGTGGAGCGCGGCCGAGGCGATCCGTGCCGACGAGGCCGCGCGTACGGCCGTGCTCGGGCAGCCGGCCGACCAGGTCGCGACTGCCTATCTCGTGGGGGCGCTGCCGGTGGTCGCCCAGCGGGCGATCGGCGAGTTCCTCGACGCGTACGGGATCCGTGGCGTCGGCGAGATCGACCTCGGGCGTCCACGGTGGCGCGATGACCCGGCCGGCGCGATCGTGTCGCTCCAGGCGTACGTGGGGTTGCCCGCCGATGCCGCCGGGCCGGCAGTGGAGTACGCCGAGGGCAAGCAGGTGGCGCAAGCCGCCACCGAACGACTGGTCACCAAGCTTCTCGCCGAGGGACTGCCCGGGCGTGTGAAGGCCGCCGTGGTGACGCGCCTCATCCGTACGATCCGCGGCGGCTTCGGAGGCCGCGAAACCCCGAAGTTCACGATCGTCCGCGTGTACGGGCTGGTTCGCGACGCCCTGCTCGAGTCGGGACGCGACCTGGTCGAAGCAGGCCGCCTCGACGACCCGTACGACGTCATGTACTGCCACCTCGGCGACCTGATGCAGGCGTGGTCCTTGCCGGTTGGCGACCTGAAGCGGAGGGTCGCGGCGAACAAGGAGGCGTACGGGCGGGAGGCGCGGCGACGCCAGATCCCGCGGCTGCTGCTCGGCGACGGCCGTACGTTCTACGAGGGCATGGCCGACCAGGACGGCGACCTCATGGGCTCACCAGTCTCGCCGGGCGTCGTCGAAGGACGCGTACGGGTGGTGCTCACGCCGGCGACCGCCGGGCTGGAGCAGGGCGAGATCCTCGTCTGTCCCGGTACGGATCCGGCCTGGACCCCTCTCTTCCTCACCGCCGGCGGCCTCATCACTGAGGTCGGCGGCCTCATGACCCACGGCGCGGTCGTGGCCCGCGAGTACGGCCTGCCCGCCGTCGTGGGCGTCCACGCCGCCACCGAGCGCCTCGTCACCGGCCAGCTCATCCGTCTCGACGGCAGCACCGGCCACATCACGGTGCTGGAGGACTGATCGTCGCATCAGTCGGAGCAGGGCGGGCTCGCGATCGGCTGACTTACTCCGTAACGGGACCCACGTAGCGCGTGCGCAGCGCGCGGGCGTCGATGGCTGTACGAACGGTGGCCAAGGCCACCTCGATTCCTATGCGCCCGACGAGGATGAAGAACAGTGCGGGGATCCAACCGAGGATGAGGATTGCGATTCCTACCGGCGGCATCACCAGCAACATCGGGATCGCCGCGCCAAAATAGGCCAACGCCACGCTGACGATGAGGAATATGTAGAGCATCTTCACGAGCCGAAGACTCGCGTACGTGCTGAACGAGAGGTCGAATACCCCTGCGAATGGACCATCGCCACCCGCGCCTCCGCCGGTGCCACCACCGCCGTTCCCTCCATGGGTCCGGTTCTGCCAGCCCGGCAGGAGCTGCTGGGCGTAGAGAGGCTGTGGCGGCGGGTACATCCCAGGGGGCAGGTTGGTCATGTAGGCATCGTGGCGGACGTGAGGCCGCGGGCGTGGGTTCCTGAAGAGCCCCTCACCACATGAGGCGTGCGACTGCAGCTTTCCAGGTGAAGGCACTTGCCTTACACTGAACCAGTGAAGTCATTAGCCTTCAGGTACGTGGTCATTGCGGACCAGGTCGACAGCCGTACCGCGTCGGACCGGGTCCCGTTGGCGCTCGAGGCGCTGTCGGGGGTCGGGATGCTGCTGCCGTACGAGCGGACGGCCGGCGACGAGATCCAGGGGCTCGCCGGCACAGGACAGGCTGTGGTGACCTCGATCACCGCACTGACAAGGCTCGACGGCTGGCGGATCGGCGTCGGCGTGGGACTCGTCGACGAGCCGCTGCCCGAGTCCACGCGCGCGGCCCGAGGCGATGCCTACCTCGCTGCTCGTACGGCCATCGGAACCGCCCGCCGGAGCCCTGTCGCGCTGTCCCTCGTGGCCGGAGACAGTGTCAGAGCAGACGCGTACGGTGATGTCGTCGAGGACGCGGAGACGGCGCTGTGGCTTCTCCGCTCGACGCTCGCGCGGCGGAGCCGGGAAGGATGGGAGCTCATGGACCTGCTCGACCAGCGCCTCACGAACGCCCAGGCCGCCGAGCGGCTCGGCATCAGCCCGTCCGCGGTGAGCCAACGGCTGGCACGAGCGGCACGTACGGAGTCGGAGCGGGCCACGCGACTCGCGACCCGCCTCCTTGACCGGCTGGTGGAGGTGCCCGCGTGATCCTCAAGATCCTCGTCGTCGCCGTCATCGGCGCTGCCGTCACCTGGGGCGGCAGCCCTCTCGTACGGCTCCTCTTCCGTCTCGCCGACAAGGCCGAGGGCCCGCGCGCCATCGCGGCCGGACCCGGTTTTCAGGTGTCGGAATCGTCAGCGCTCGATGTCCGTCACGACGACGCCCAGGACGGCCCGATCCAGGCAGCGGCCAGTCAGCTGCGCGGCGGGTTCTGGATCGGGCTGCTCGAGCGGTTGGCCATCTTCGCGACGATCATGGCGGGGTACGGAGGCGGGCTGATCGTCATCCTCGGCGTGAAGAGCCTGGCTCGCTACCCCGAGCTGCGAGCGGAGGATCGTCGCGGCGCCGCGGAGAGGTTCATCATCGGCACGTTCGCGAGCTCTCTCGTGGCGGCCGCCGGTGCCGGCCTGGCTCTCTGGCTGATCAGTCTCTGGTGACCTCAGGCGGCGGGCGGCGTGGAGCGGCGGTTCTCGACGCCGGCGAGTCCCCAGCGGACAGCGGCCGTGCCGAAACGGCCCAGGCCTGAGGCGATCGGCACGACACGATCCGGCAGGGAGATTCCCAGCATCTCGCGCACCCAGTCGGGCAGGATCGCCACCGCGCCGTTCGCGAGCAGCTGGTAGCCGGGGCGGGCGACACCGGGCACGGGCGGCGTACGGAGCAGGAAGTCCACGGTGTCGAGGGCCTCGGGACTCACCTCGAGCTGCGGCCGCATGGAGTCGATGAGCGCCCTCAATTCGGCGACCGAGCACGGAGGGTCGGGAACGCCGAGCTTGGCGGCGGGTAGGCCCGCCTGCTCCACGTACAGATCGGCTTCGGTGTCCGACAGCGGCTTCGCTCCGTACGCCTGATGCGCCCAGAGGAACGCCTGGATCTCGGCGGCGTGCACCCACGTCAGCAGGTTCGGGTCGGAGGCACGATAGGGACGATCGCGATAGTCCTTGCCGCGCACCTGCTCGTGCCGCTCTCTGACGCGGCCGATCATCGCCTCAGCGTCCGGGATCGTCGCGTACGTGGTGATCGCGATGTAGTCGCTCGTGCGCTTGAGCCGCCCCCATGGGTCGCTGCGATAGCCGGAGTGGCCCGCGACGCCCGCCATCGCCAACGGGTGGAGCGTCTGCATGAGCAGCGCGGCGATGCCGCCGGGGAACATCGAGGCATCCTCATGTACGCGCCACACCGGGTCGGTGGGCGTGAACCACCGAGGACCCGGGGTCCCCCAGATCTGTACGGCGCGCTCAGCCGCGTCCGATCCCGCCACACGCGATCGTACGGACTCGCCGAACGCGCGCTGTACGCGCCGAAGCACCATGCGTTTCAGCGTACGTGGCGACGCGAGCCCCTCGAGGTCAGTGGCGGGGAGCCCGGTGCGTCACCCGTGACGGACGCGCCGATCAGGCCGCGACGGACCGTTCAATCTGAACGATGAGCCCGTACTGGGGGCTCATGCCGCGCCACCTGAGGCGTCCGTGGAGCGAAGGGAGAGTGGTGAAGGCGACGGGGCGGAATGCGCGCTGGGCCTCGTCCAGCGAACAGAACCGGCCGACCTGGCGGAGGACGTCGGAATCCTGTTCGACTGGCCACGGCTTTCCGGCGTATGCGATGAATGGCGTACTCATGGGGGCGTCCACCTCCTCCAAAGAGGTCTGGAGAGCCGACAATCATCTGTCCGGCCCTCGGTGATCTCATCCTCACGCAGACCGACAATCACCACAAGAGTCAGTTGAGAGTTGACCGTTTCAATGAGCAAGCTCATTGCCTCCCCATAGACTTTGCGGGGAACGACAGGGAGAAAGGTCGACGGATGTCCGACGACACCGCTGGTCCCCCTGTACCCACTGGTCCCGTCACCCTCTCGAAGGCATTGGCCACCGACGGCGTACGCCGCGTGGTCCTCACCGTCTCGTACCTCTTCTGCCTGGTCGGCGCTTTGGCCGCCTTCGGGGTGATCGATGACCAACCTCCCTCCTTGTCCGCAGTCCTGTTGCCGACCGCGTCGTTGCTGGCCCCGGCTCTCGAGGGGGACGGTCTGTGGTGGGTCGTGATGGTCGGGCTGGGGATCTACGCGGCGTGGATGTGGCTGCCTACGAACGCAGGCGAGGCTCGAGGCCGAGCGGTCGCCTACCCGGCCTCCGCCGCGATGGGGCTGCTCGGGGTGTGGTTCTTCGTCGTACGGAGCGGCGACATCGTCATCGGGGCGTTCGCGGCGCTGGCGGTCGTCGCGGCGCTGATCAGGACTCTGTACGTCGCCGACAGGGTTCCCAGTCACCACTTCCTCGACCGCCTGTTCACCCAGCTTGGCGTGGCGGTGACGTTGGGATGGATGTCGGTCCTCACCGCCGACCTGTTTGCCGCCGCACTCGCCGCCCACCACGTACGGGCCATCTGGATCTCCGCCGAGACGTGGGGAATCCTCGCCACCACGGCTCTGCTCGGGTTCGGGATGGCGCTGCTGCGCTACCTGCCCGGCCGCCTGTATATCGCGAGCGCGATGGCGTGGGGCTTCGTCTGGATCGCGTACGCAAGGGTGCTGGGCCAGCCGAAGGCGTACGGCGTCGCGGTCGTTGCCCTCGTCAGCGCCCTGCTCGTCCTCATCGCGGGTGTCGCAGTGTTCCTCTGGGCACGCGGGCGCGTGCGCGAGAGGGTCAGCTGATCCACCCATGACAAAACCCCCCGACCCTCGAAGGGGTCCAGGGGGTTCGTCCGGCCGGCCTCACAGCGGCCGGGACTGTGGGGTCACGGCTGCTGGATGGCCGAGATCTCGATGTCGAGGGTGACCTTCTCGCTCACGAGGACGCCGCCGGTCTCGAGCGCAGCGTTCCAGATGATGCCGTAGTCCTTGCGGTTGATCGTGGCCTCGCCCTCGAAGCCGGACCGCACGTTGCCGAACGGGTCCTTCGCGTTGCCGACGTACGAGAACGGGATCGTGATCGGGTGCGTCTGGTTCTTGATGGTGAGGTTGCCCGTGAGGTCGAAGGAGTCCGGGCCGGTGACGTTGACGCCTGTCGAGGCGAAGGTCAGGGTCGGGTAGGACTCGACATCGAGGAAGTCGCCACTCTTGACGTGGTCGTCGCGCATCTGCACGCCGCTGTCGAAGCTGGCGGCCTGGATGGTGACGTTGACGTTCGAGGCGGTGGGATCGTCGCCGTTGAGCAGGGCGGTGCCCTCGAACTGCGAGAAGCCGCCGCGGACCTTGGTAACCATGGCGTAACGAGCGCTGAAGCCGATGCGCGAGTGGGCGGCATCGAGGACGTACGTGCCCTTGAGGTCTGTGAGGCTGGACATATGGTGGAACCTTCCGATTAGTTGATGTTTCAACTATAGCGCGCCGCCCCTCGATACGCAAGACTCAGCATGTGAACGTTGCGCAGGACCGGTTGAGCGGCACCTTCTACTCCCTGTACTACCAGGGATTCGCGCGCGTCGCTGCCTGCGCGGTGCCCGTCGCGCTCGCGGATCCGCCCGCCAACGCAGCCACCGTCATCGCGGCTGCCCGCGAGTGCAGCGAACAGGGCGTCGCCGTGGCCGTGTTCCCCGAGCTCTGCCTCAGTGGGTACGCGATCGACGACCTGCTGCTCCAGGACCCGCTGCTCGACGCGGTGCGGGACGCGGTCGAGACCGTATGCGCGGCCACCGCGGACCTGCTGCCGGTCGTCGTGGTCGGGGCGCCGCTGCTCACCGGCAACCGCCTGTACAACTGTGCCGTCGTCATCCACCGGGGCAGTGTCCTCGGCGTCGTGCCGAAGTCGTACCTCCCCAACTACCGCGAGTTCTACGAGAAGCGCCACTTCGCGCTCGGCGCCGAGGTCGGCCCGTACAGCCAGATCGAGATCGGCGACACACGCGTACCGTTCGGCTCCCGCCTGCTGTTCGAGGCCGCCGACGTCGCCGGGCTCACGTTGCACGTCGAGGTGTGCGAAGACATGTGGGTGCCGGTACCCCCGTCGGCACAGGCCGCGCTTGCCGGCGCGACCGTGCTGGCGAACCTGTCCGGCTCGCCGATCACTGTGACGAAGGCGTCCGAGCGGTCACTGCTGTGCCAGAGCGCGTCGGCACGTTGCCTCGCCGCGTACGTGTTCGCCGCCGCCGGCGAGGGCGAGTCCTCGACCGACCTGTCCTGGGACGGGCAGACGATGGTGTACGAGTGCGGCGACCTGCTCGCCGAGACCGAGCGCTTCCCGGAAGGCGTGAGGTACTCGATCGCCGACATCGACCTCGACCGCATCCGGCAGGACCGCCTCCGCCAGGGCTCGTTCGACGACAACCGGATCGCGGAGGGGCTTGACGACTACGAGACGATCCCGTTCACGCTGAATGCGCCGGTCCGCGCCCTCGGCCTGAAGCGGTCCGTCGATCGGTACCCGTTCGTCCCGAACGACCCCGACCGCCTCGCGCTCGACTGCTATGAGGCGTACTCGATCCAGGTCTTCGGCCTCGAGCAGCGCCTGCGGGCCATCGGGCACCCGAAGGTCGTCATCGGTGTCTCAGGCGGCCTCGACTCGACCCACGCGCTGATCGTCGCCGCGCGTGCGATGGACCGGCTCGGGCGGCCGCGCTCGGACATCCTTGCGTTCACGCTGCCGGGCTTCGCCACGAGCGACCACACGAAGAGCAACGCGACGGCGCTTGCGACCTCGCTAGGAGTGACGTTCGAGGAGATCTCGATCGTGCCGCTGGCGACGCGGATGCTGCAGGATCTCGGGCACCCTTTCGCCGACGGGCATCCCACCTACGACGTGACGTTCGAGAACGTACAGGCGGGGCTGCGTACCGACATCCTGTTCCGTGCCGCGAACCAGCGCGGCGGCATCGTGCTGGGCACGGGCGACCTGTCCGAGCTGGCGCTCGGGTGGTGCACGTATGGCGTCGGCGACCAGATGAGCCACTACACGGTGAACTCGGGCGTGCCGAAGACGCTCATCCAGCACCTCATCCGCTGGGTGATCAGCGAGGGGATGTTCGCCGACGACGTCAACGCGACGCTGCGCAGCATCCTCGACACCGAGATCACGCCCGAGCTCGTACC
>Ga0182021_10004338_pt1 | contig 16684 bp, 13 predicted proteins | sample 612E3MmetaG_FD_120493 | JGI IMG/M metagenome (GOLD analysis project Ga0182021, IMG submission 120493) | Permafrost microbial communities from Stordalen Mire, Sweden - 612E3M metaG (Illumina Assembly) | ecosystem: Environmental > Terrestrial > Soil > Wetlands > Permafrost | place: Sweden...
ACTTTAAAGACAGTCCCACGTCAGTGGGACATTAAGACAGGCTGAAGGCCGTAAAGACAGCGAGTGAAACGAGCAAGACTCTTCTTTCCCTTGTGCCCTGCACCCCTTTTATCTTGTGACTTTTGTCTTTTGTCTTGAATTTCCTTTCGCCTTTCGCCTTTAACCTTTCGCCTTCAACTTTCTTCAACCCCCTTCAACCAAAATGCCTTTCCGCCCTTGTGCCTTCCCCAAATATTAATTTGCCATTTAATTTTTTCCTGTGTAAATTTGGTTTGCAATGCACCCTGGAAGAATCTAATAAGTCTGAGCAACGCACCATTTGAGGTAATGATAGCCTTTGTTGGTCATTTTACCATGTGACTGACGGGGCGGAAGCTTGATCTAACTTTCTCTTTTTTTCTCCATCATTAATGTTTATACTTACTAATGAAGAAGTTAATATCTTGAGGTCGCAAATTGCGATCTCAAGTTGGAGCGGTTCCTGCACCTTGAACCTTGAACCCCGCACCCCTTTTGTCTTGTGACTTTTGTCTTTTGTCTTTCTCTTTAAAGCCTTTATTGCCGGTCCATTAGCCGTAATTAACAACACTACACGATATGAAATTCTGCTATTTAGATGAAACTGGAACGGGAAGTGAACCAATTGCTATAATAATTGGAATTCTTGTTGATGCTTATAGGATGAAACCAACAAAAAAAGATTGGGATGAAAAATTCTCATATTTGACTGATGATTTGGGACTTGATATTGAGGAATTACATGCAAAGGATCTGTTTAAAAACAAGAAAGCATGGCGTTTAACAACTGGAGAACAAAAGACTGATTTCGTGAATGAATTGGTAGATTGGTTTGTTAAACGAGGACACCAAATTATTTATTCTTGCGTTCGAAAAGATCGCTATTCTGAAATGGAAACAACAAATGCAAAATTAATAGAAATTGGATCTTTATGGAGATTTCTAGCGATGCACATTATATTATCTGTTCAAAAAGCAATGCAATCGAAATCAAATAATAAAGGAAATACCGTCTTCATTTTTGATAAAAAAAATTTAGATGAAGGATATTTCACTGACCTATTATTATCACCACCAAAATGGACAGAAACTTTTTACAAAAAGAAAAAGAAAGAACAAGCTCTTAATCAAATTATAGATGTCCCACATTTCGTCGACTCCAAACATGTCGGTTTAATTCAATTAGCAGATTTATTTGCATATATATTTAGAAGAGATATAGAAATAAAAGAGAAATTGTCCGATGAAAATTTCACTGGTGAGTCAGAATTAATGAATACTTGGACAACGAAACTTAAATCAACCTCAATACCAAAGAGTTGTATGTACCTTACTAAAGGGGCTTGCGAAACTGCGATTTTAATTAATTCACTCGCACCTGATTCTATAAAATAATCCAACAGGCTATTTATTTAGCAAAAAATAACTCCTGCTAACACTGACAATAAAGGTTATAAGCTTCCCGCTTTTTTCACAAAAAGCGGGACAGGTGTCAAGGTTTTTGCAATCCGTTCCTGCGTTAATAAAATAAAACTAAAGGTGGTAACCCCGTAACATAAATTTAGATCCTAAAGTAATCATGCACTTTTTACTTTTACCTTTATACTTGCTTTCTGCTTTGGGGCCTTTATAGCTATTATTCATACGAAGACTCTCTACAAGCTTTTTGATATTAATATAATTCAAAATAGTAACTTCAATGCTTTATATGAAGCATTTTAATGTGCTATTTGAAAATGAATTAATTTTAAATGGTATTTTAATAATATCCAGTCTAATTTATAAAATGTATGAAGTTTAAAATTGTTGGACCTTTTAAGCTACAAAAAGGACAAAACGGATTACCCAAGTTTGATCTAATATCAATAAGGGCTTTTTGGAATTCGGTTTCAAAAAGAGATCCTAATTTAGCAAATGCTTGTGGATGTTATATTTATGCTAACAAGGCAGGTCTGGGCTCTAAACCTTGGTATGTTGGTAAGGCTGTAAGCCAGTCATTATGCCATGAAGTATTTGCGCCCCACAAGAGGAGCATTTATCAAAGTGCTTCGGCAAATAAGAAAGGTACTCCTCAACTATTCTTTATTGCACTTCAAACTAGGAGTGGAAGGTATGCCAGACCAAATAAAAATTTTAATACTCAAATTTCTTTTTTAGAAACACTGTTAATCGGGGCTTCAATCGATAAAAACTCTAAACTGCTAAATATTCAAAAAACAAAGTTTTTAAAAGAAATGGTTGTACCCGGATTCTTTAATTCACCCAAAAGAAGGAAATCAAATAATGAAAAGAATTTCGCAAGTATGATTAGATAGTTATAAATAGTGGACAAACCCTTTTAAAATAACATACTAACGCCCCTTCCCGGGGCGTTTTTGTTTTATCCCATCCTCTCCCTGAAATATTTTTCCGTCTCCTTATCCACGAAATAAACATAGCATCCTACCATCCCTCTTGTAAGAAGAACCCTGTAAATGTTTTTCATGTAGGTTTCGAAATTGGAAGGATCTCTTCGAAGGGTGGGATCTTTGGTCTGTGACATATCCCCGTAAAGAGAATCTTTCTCTTTGTTATATTTCAGATCGGGACCGATTATTACCCCGATATAATCAAATTCAAATCCCTGGGCAGTATAAATGCATCCCACCTGCTTAAAGCCATTGGGCTTGTATGCCCACTGATACCAAACCGGATACTGACCCACCGCATGCTCCCCCTTCGTCTCCCAGGGCATCTCAAAATCCCCGATCTTTACATCATTGACCAGTGTTCCATCCGGCCTTGGATCATGCCATGGCCAGCAGTAACCTGCCACCAGCCTGGCTGAGTTTGGTTTCTCCGCTTCCTTCTTTCTCAGCTCATCGTAAAGATCTGCAGGCGAGCTGACTATTCTGAAATCGAATATCTCATTCTTTCTCAGGGTCTTTTTTGTGTCTGTGTAACCAAGCACCGACTCAATCCATTCAATGTAATTATTTGATCCCATGCATCTGAACTGGGATAATAATTCCACCTCTTCAACCGAAGCCCTGAACTTTTCTGCAGCAACCTTAATCGTCACTGAATTCCCGATCTCCTGGTGCCTGACCCTTTGCTTGTCATCAATAAAAAAGACAGTCGTCCTCGAGCATCTTATAAGCTGATCAACCATCGGCATGTCCGACCTGTCTGCCGCCCGCATATGCTGAAATGCATTTTTTGATTCAATCCTGTGAGCTTCATCAATAAGCAAAACATCAATTTCGTTTTCTCCTCTTTTTGATGGTGTAAGTGAATAGGGACTGGCAAAGATGTTCCTGCCTTCCGGGCCGACCAGTGATTGTAGTCCATCGCGGAAAGGCTTTGATTTGCTTACAAAAAGCACATTTTTCTTCTTTCCGGCAGCCTCTGCCAGGATATTCAGTGCAATAAGCGACTTGCCTGTTCCTGGTCCTCCCTTAACAAGGATTACTGATTTCTCATTCTTTGATTCGGCCCTGCGGATCTTTCCGCTTATTATATTTTTTGCGACAAGCTGCTCATTCAGAAGAGAAAAGTTAACCTGGTTATTTATTATCCCATGAACATTTTCAAGCAGCTTTTTTGAAGGCCTTATGCGGCTCATCATAAACCTGTTATAAACTTCAGTGCCCTTGCCGAAGTGAAGAAGCTCTTTTAGCTTTTCCGCAAGCTTTTGTACATCCTCCCTGCAATAGACCGGGTAATCATTCAGGATGTTATTGTAGATGTTATTAAAAAGTCCGGATCGGTCTGTGTTGCTGTAATTATGACAATATGAGCAGCTGGTAAGAGTAAGTGATGGAGTCTTTTCAAATTCCTCGACAAAATCGTGCAGGTAGTTATGATAACCCTTTACCTGTTGCGAGGGATGTGCAACCACTTTCAATCCCCCGCCAGTGTATGTTTCGACAAAGTTTCCCTCAATCTCAAGGGCAGTCACGCTGGTCCACTGCTTAAGTTCAATAAGAAAGATATTATCATTGCCTGAAGGACCTTTCCCAAAGAGAAGGCAATCTATGCGGCTCTGATTGTAGGGAACCTGGTATTCAAGAGCTATATGGTTGTCTTTTATTTCTGCAATCTCAATAAGATCTTTTAGCCGGCTCAGAGAGTTCTGGAAGGAGAGGAGCTCTGATGGCTGCACCTTATGTCCGAAGCTTGAAACAAAAGCATCGTTCATAATATCTGCAATCCTGTTATAGAGGACATCCTGTCTGAACTGTTCCGTTGGATTGCTGTAGATGATCATGATTACAGCTCATTGTATTTCTTTGCAGTCCCTTTCGACTTTTCTACTGGATATTTCTCATTGTTTTTCTTAATCTTCTCGAGAACTATCTCCTTTACATCGAATCCATGTTTTCCGGCAAGCAGCAGGCTGAATGCAAGCACATCTGCAAGTTCTTCCTTTAGCTTGTTTTTATCAACCTTTTCGGACTCCTCAACTGTTTTCCAGAGAAAGAGCTCATTAAGCTCGGCGGCCTCAATTGAGATTGCCAGGGCAAGGTCTTTAGAATTATGAAACTGCTCCCAGTGACGGGCATCACGAAATCCAACAAGTTCGTTTATAAGGAATTGAATATCATTCATAGATTTTCCATTAGGACTACCAATTTAATAAATTAATACATATGTTCTCACGGTTTTCATTTACATATAGTCCACGGTTTGTCGTTCGCCTACTGTTTCTTATTTATTTTTCTAAATATTCAACGAACAAGGGATATGGCCCCATCTTTAATTATGGCGAATTCGCCATAATTAAAAATCAGGCAGGTTTGAATAATTATAAGATCAGTGTAAAGGACTGGGTAGAAAAAACCAAAACAACAGGTAGAAAGACTTTGTCAGATCAATGCCATTGCAATCGCTCAGATGAAATCATTGCTTGGGCATAAATCTCTGAAAAAGCTGAAATAGGAATCAGTTTATCGGGGAAATCTGTAATGCAAGACTACAAAACCGGGAGATGCACGACGAACGCATAACGACTCTATGCTTTTAAATTACTCATTGACATAATTGAATTTTGGATTATTCCGGTTAATAGATGGAGTTCTGCGGCTTCAATTGATATTGCAAGGGATTCTTATACCTGAGGAAAACTTGAGTTAAAGTGTTAAATAAATAGTTTATTAATATGCAACTCTTACCAGTTTATTAATTTATTTTTACTCAATGGATCAAAATCTTAGATTTTCAGGACATGAAACCTTTGTTTGTAAACTATTCTGGCTAAAGAAAGGCTTTGATTTCGCTATAAATGAAAGGAGTTTTAATGATCCTGAAGCTGTTAGCGAACTTGGGGTTGGTAAAAACATGGTTTCCGCAATTAATTTTTGGACTAAAGCCTTCGGTATTACTGATGATTCTTCAAAACCTACTGAACTTGGAAAATTTCTTTTTGGGGGGAAGAAACCAAAAGACGAATTTTTGGAAGACATTGGTTCACTCTGGCTTCTACATTATTATCTTATTTCACTTGCGAGAGCATCTATTTATAGCTTGGTCTTTAATGATTTCATAAGAGAGCGGATAGAATTCACAAAAGATCAATTACATAATTATCTTAGAAGGAAATGTTATGAAGTTTCAGACAATCTTTACAATGAGGGATCAATTTCAAAGGATATCAATGTTTTTATACGTAATTATTTAAGACCTAAAAGAGATGGAACTAAAATAGAAATTGAGGAAGATTATTCAGCTTTATTACTTGATTTAGAACTTATTTCTTCAAAAAGAGTAAATAATATTGAATATTTTTCTTTTGAAATCAGAGAAAGAGAAAGTATACCATTTGAAATTATGCTTTTTGTCATTTTGGATAATTTAACTGATAGTTCCATCCATTTTAATAGTTTATTACTAGATAATAATTCTCCAGGCCGAGTGTTTTGCTTAAACCAGGAAGGACTTTATAATAAAATTAACCAAATTACACAACATTATAAGGGTGTATCTTTTTCTCGAACAGCTGGGAATGAAGTATTGCAAATAAATACTAACTTGAATAAGTGGGAGGTACTTCGTGAATACTACAAATAAAGCATTATATAATCCATCCGTCAATATAAAAAGAGATCTAAGGAAAGACCTTAGTTATATTCCTACACCAAATAGTGAATTGGTTTATGAAGAGCTAGTTAAGCAATATGGTAATGGGACTCATTCATTTACTATAATAGGTGCTTATGGAACTGGCAAATCATCATTTCTTCTTGCATTAGAAAAAATCCTGAATAATAAGCAACGTTATTTTTCAGAAAAAAGTAAGGTAAAGTTTAAAATCCCTTTTGAGGTAATTCCATTTGTTGGGGATTTTAAATCTATTATATCAGGTTTTGCAAATGGGTTGGGTTTAAAAAATGAAGGAGATATTAAAGTATCTGATTTATTATCAGAAATTGATGAGATTTATCAGTCAGTCAATAAATCTGGGAAAGGATTAGCTATTTATATAGATGAATTTGGAAAATTTCTTGAATATGCAGCCAAGAATAATCCAGAAACTGAATTATATTTTATTCAGCAGCTGGCTGAGTTAGCCAATGATGGAAATAAAGATATTCTTCTAATAACAACACTCCATCAAGGCTTTAACAGCTATTCAAGAGGTTTGTCAAAATCACAACAACAGGAATGGGACAAGGTAAGAGGACGCCTCGCTGAATTGACATTTAATGAACCTGTTGAACAACTACTTTATCTAGCTTCTCAAAAACTTGAAAATAATCGGCTGGAGATTCCATTATTTTTTAATACTTTATTTGCTTCAATTGAAAACTCAAAAGCTTTCCCCTTAAAAGATTATTTAAGTTCCGAAATAGCAAGAAAGTTATACCCATTTGATGTTTTATCAGCATCTGTACTAACTCTTGCATTACAAAGATATGGACAAAATCAAAGATCACTTTTTTCATTTCTGGATTCAAATGCATATTTAAGTATAAGAAGCTTTGATAATAAGAAGGACCAGTTTTATAATCTTGCTTCTGTTTATGATTACTTAATATTTAATTATTTCTCTTTGCTCTCCTCAAAGTACAATCCAGATTATGGACAGTGGGGAGCTATTAAGAACTCAATTGAAAGGGTTGAAGGTATCTTTAAAATAAGTATCAATGACACCTCAAAAATCATTAAATCAATTGGACTTCTTCAAATTTTCTCTCATAAAGGGGCAACCATTGATAGAGATTTTCTAGAATCTTATTCAAAATATAGCCTCAAAATTGAAAATCCAGTAGAATTAATTAAGTTGCTTGAAGATCATAAGATTATCTTATTTTCTGCCTATAACCAAAAGTATAAATTATTTGAGGGGACTGATTTAAATATAGAGCTGGCAATTGATGAAGCTGGAAACTTAATTCAAAAAATAGGGAATATTGTAGATTATCTTTACAAGTCTTTTGATTTCCCCTACTTAATGGCTAAAGAGGCTTATTATAATTCGGGAACTCCAAGATTTTTTGGTTTCAATTTAAGCATAGAACCCACCATAATAGTACCTGAAAATGAAGTGGATGGCTTTATAAATCTCATTTTTTCAGAAAATTTTTCAGAAGATGATTTACATGAGTTCTCTTCACAATGTGAAGAGCCCATACTTTTTGGTTGGTATAAGAATACGACTGAAATTAAAAAATTACTGTTTGAAATAGAAAAAGTAAAAAAGGCTATTGATATTAACAAAAATGACATATTCGCTTTAAAAGAATTCGCAAGCATTTTAGAACATCAAAAGAACCTTTTAAATTATTTTATTCTTGATAATCTTTATGCAAATAATCATATTATATGGTCATTTAAAGGCAAAAGAATAAAAATTAAAAATCAAAAGGATTTTAATAAGGTACTTAGTAATATTGTTACTGAAATATATTATTATACTCCAATACTTAAAAATGAACTTATAAATAAGACCAAAATTAGTTCTGCTATTTCATCTGCAAGAAAAAATTTCCTGGAACGGTTAATTAATCAATCTAAAACCTTAAACCTTGGCTTTAATGAAGATGAGTTTCCTCCTGAGAAAACTATTTACATAACCTTATTAAAGAAAACAGGTATTTATAATGAGAAGGACGAAAGATGTAGTTTTAGTAGCCCCTCCGATAAATCATTTAAACCAATGTGGAATATCGGAATTGAGTTTATTCAGAAATCAAAACTTGGTAGAAGGAAGATTAGTGATCTGATAGATATTTTTAAGTCCCGGCCATTTAAACTTAAAAATGGATTTATAGACTTTTGGCTACCTGTTTTTCTTTATCTGAACAAAGATCAATTCGCTTTATATGAAGATGATGTCTTTATTCCGCAACTAAGTGTAGAAACACTTGAATTAATCTCAAAAAAACCTAGCCATTATGAAATTAAGGCTTTTGATATAACAGGTAAGAGGTTAGATCTCTTTAACAAGTACAGGATGTTTTTAAACCAGATAGAGGAAAGGGCACCTACTAATGAAAGCTTTATAGAAACCTTTATACCCTTTGTCATATTCTATAAATCCCTTGGATTTTATAACCGTAACACATCAAATATTAGTAAGAAAGCTGTAGTCTTAAGAGAAGCGATTGCTAATGCTAAAGATCCTGAAAAAATATTTTTTGAAGATTTACCAAAAGCGATGGGCTATTCAACAAATGAGCTTATTAATAATGATGTAAAGCTTGAAGATTTTGTTCTACAATTAAAGTCTTGTGTTCAAGAAATTAATGGAGCTTATGATAATTTAATAAATAGGCTTGAAAATTTCATCTTAATAAAAGTAATTGGACAACAATTGAATTTTCCTGAGTACAAAGGAATATTGATTAAACGATTTAGTAAGATTAAGAAACATTTATTAGATACAAAACAAAAAGCCTTGTATCAACGGATCAAATCACCTTTGGATGAAAGAAAATCATGGTTAAACTCACTATCCTGTACCATTATCAGCAAGTCACTTGAAGACCTAAATGATGAAGAGGAGTCATTATTATATGACAAATTGCTTGAAAAGATTCATGAGCTTGATAATCTTTGTGAATTAAGCAGTGCAGATATTGATGAGACAACTGAAGAAATCTTTAAAATTGAAATTACTTCATTTGTTAAAGGCCTTGAAAAAATATTAATTCGCTTGCCAAAACAAAATACAATCGAAATTTTAAAATTAAAGAAAGATATTAATAAGGTACTCCAGGGGAATTCAAAAGACTTGAAAATAGCCCTGTTAACCAAATTATTACAAGAGCAATTAAATCATGAGTAATAAATTAAGACATTTATTAGGAATATCTGGAGGGAAAGATAGTGCTGCTCTTGCAATCTATCTTCATAACAAGTACCCAGAAATTGAGTTTGAATATTATTTCTGCGATACTGGAAAAGAATTGGAAGAGACATATGCATTGATTAGTGAGTTAGAAGCCTATCTTGGTAAAGATATTATTAAGCTTAGAGCCGCTATTAATAGTCATAAAAAATCCTTTGATCACTTCTTAAGTAAATATGATGGTTTTTTACCGTCTGTAAATGCCAGATGGTGCACTAAAAATCTAAAACTTGAGCCTTTTGAAAAGTTTGTTGGAAACGCGCCAGCCATTTCCTATATTGCTATTCGAGGTGATGAGGAAAGGGAGGGTTATATATCAACAAAACCTAATATACAATCCGTATTCCCATTTAGAAGAAACATATGGAGTTTAGAAGTACTATCCCTATTTTTACACAATGATAATATTAAGAGAATAGCAGAGATTTACCAAAGAAACGCTCCTAAAGAAAAACTAGACAGGATGCTAGATGTAGTTTTTGAACCAAAATCAGAAAAACTAACTTTTTCAAAGAAGCTCAATTCATTGCTTGATCTGGGAGTAATAACTTTTAACCATGTTGTATTTGAGTTTTTGCGAAAGACGAACTATCCTCTATCAGTTATTAAAACATTTCCATTAGTAGATAATGATGATGTTTTGGTTAAAAAAGACATATTTAATTTGTTTAATACATTTGGAGTTTCGATACCTAAATATTATGATGAAGTTGAGTTTGAAGTTAATGGGCAAAAAGGTACATATGCTAGAAGTCGTTCGGGATGTTATTTTTGTTTTTTTCAACAAAAAATTGAGTGGGTATGGTTGTACGAACAACATCCAGATTTATATAAGAAAGCTATGAGCTATGAGAAAGATGGGTATAAATGGAATGAAGATGAAAGCTTGACTGAGATTATTAAGCCAGAAAGATTAATTAAGATAAAGGAGGATTATTTAAAAAGATCCAAATATAATAATAAGGGCATTAAATCAGATAAACTTGTTGATATCCTTGATAGTCCTACAGGAATTAGTTGTGTTAACTGTTTTATATAATTATGGAATTTAAAGCATTTACTTTCTCCATTAAAAGTTTAATTGATCTTTATGAAAAAGATGAATTAATACTTGACCCCCCATATCAAAGGAATTTCATTTGGTCAAAAGCTGATCAAGAACAATTAATTGATTCAATACTAAATAATTATCCTTTACCTAACTTATTCTTTTTAAAGAAAGAAGAAAAATTAGAAGTTGTTGATGGACAACAAAGAATTAGAACAATAATAAATTATCATAAAGGATTATTAATCCCAAAAAATAAGTATCAAAGAAAGGAAAATATAAAATATGATAAATTCTTAAACTATATCTTGTTAAGAATTGAAATAACCTCCTTAGAAGAAGGAAAAGATTTCATTGAAGATTTTTATACAAGAGTGAACAAAACAGGGTTAAAATTAAATAAACCAGAGCTGAATAAAGCAGAATATTTTTATACTGAATTTTTAGCCCTTAATCAGGAATTAGCTAGTTGTGAACAAATAAATGAATTAGACATATTTACCGACGCTACCACGAAGAGAATGAATGATATTGATTTCATTTCTGAATTAGTCGCTCTACTAAATTTTGGTATTTATGACAAAAAAGATAAAGTAGAAGAATTATATGATACTGATATTACACTTGAAATTAAAGAGAATCTTAAAAGCGACTTCATTGAAATTCTTGATATTTTTATAGTCTTAAACACCGTCTCTCCTATTAAAAAAAGCAGATATAAGCAAAGAAATGATTTTTATACTCTATTTGGCTTTATTAAAGATCTACGAGATCGACTGACGATTGAAGATTTTATATATATCTATAATATTTTAATTCTTATCCAGGATGACATTTCGCCTTCAAATGAATTTTGCCCTCCTTTTAGAGAATATGCCTTGAATTGTGTATCTCAATCCAACTCAAAACCTGCTAGAAGTAAAAGACTTAAATTCCTTCATGATTTATTTCTTAATAAGTCTATGAAGCCTAGCCTTGAACAAGCTGAGGTCATGAAATATTATGAGATAAATGCATATAAACTTCAACCATTAAGTTCTGATTTTAACTCAATACCATTAGAACCGATAAGCGGACTTAAATAGATCAGATATAATGGATATTCGACTCTCAAATAAAATTAAATGGTTCTCAGACAGTAAGAAACTAAAGCTTTCTGTGAGAAGAGAGGATAATATTTTTACGATGAAAGGATATGATTATGAAATCCGATATCTTGATGACATAAAAGGAAGTTCTGGTGGGAATTCAAATGTTTTTATGCTATGTGATCCAAATGATCGAGAGAATGAATCAGAATATTTTGCAGTAAAAATATGTAACACACCTATTGAAAACTCATCTAATGATTATAGAAAAAGATTTACTAGAGAAATAATTGCTTTAAATAAGGTAAAGAAAAAATCAAAAAACAAATTCATAATTGAATACTTTGACTATGGTAATTTTCTTTTAGAGAATCTTACCTTTCCCTTTTATATAATGGAAAAGGGTGATCAAAACTTAACTACTTATATTCAAGAAAGCGAGTTTGATGTTTCTGAAAAAATTGCTCTCTGTTATTACATCATTCAAGGTTTTTGTGATTTGCATGCATTAGACATATACCATAGGGACGTTAAGAGTGGTAATTTTCTAATCTTGGAAAATGTTTGTAAAATTGGGGATCTTGGCTTAGCCGATTTCAGGGATATGGATAACAAGCTTCTAATTGATGAAATAGGAAAGAAAATTGGATCATTTGGCTGGGAATCTCCTGAAGTCATGAATAAACTTTTAACAGAGAGAACCAATTCAGAATTTGATTGCAAAATTGATTTCTCCTCTGATATTTTTCAACTTGGTAAATTATTTTGGTTCATTCTCCAAGGGAATCTTCCAATAGGATTAGTAAATAAAGACGATTTTCTAACCGATGATCTTGAACTTTTTGAATTAATCTGTAAAATGCTTGAGCATAAAAAGGGGGCAAATAGAAGACCTGTTAATGTGAACGAGGTAAAAGAACTTTTTAAGCCATTTGCTAAGAAATACTCTGTGATTTAAGAATATTTTATTAATCACCTAAACCTTGCATCATTTCTTCCATACCTCCAAAATTAAGTATGAACTCAGAATAGTAGGATTCAAATAGATCTTTTAAATATGAACTAATTTCAACAGGTTCTTCATTATTTTTATTTTCTTTCGAGATCTGGTATTTCCTATTCTTTGTGATTGTATAAAGAAATAGTGTATGAAAATAGACTGAGGCAATATACTTCCTATCGGCCAATTCAAGCTGAGTTTCAGCTGCATTTCTATATTTTGCTTTAAAATTTTTAAGGACAGTGCTATCCATATTAATATAAATACTTTCTAGTTCGTCCCCTTTCGCAATTGGACACATTACAGTTTCCCATCCAATCGGTTCATTAGTCGCTTCACTAAATTTATCCCATGAAAGACAGCCTTCTTTTTCTACCTTATAAACAAGATTAAAAGGAGGTAATCCTATATTTTGATCATCCGATTTGATCTCTTTTTTTGATTCTTGTTTTGACTGTTCTATATCTGTAATCTTTACCCATAGAATCTCTTCAAGGTTTGTTCCTGTACCATTTAAGGTAACTTTGATTTGTGCTTCGTCCCCTACCTTACAGCTCTTCTTTGGATTTAAAGCAATCTTAATTGTTCCATCTTTCGGACTAGACTTTGCGATATTAAAGACATCATCTATATCTTTTATTTCACCTTGTCTATCTCCACCAGATGCCACATTCTGCTTGAAATTTAATAAAGCAATTTTTAATTCACCTGGTTCATCGATCCGATCAAAATATTGATTTTCAACATCTGTATCGAATTTTATTGTTTTTTCTCCATTGATTGGAATTTTTGCAACCTCAAGTTTGCTGTCATTTTTAGAGTGTAATTTAAAAATAGACGGAAATCTTTGAGGTATGAAAGGTTCTTTCTCTGGTTTTTGGACAACCTTATCTTTCTCATTTTTCTTCGTTTTCTCTTTCTTTTGTTCTAGTTTAAAAGTTTGATTCAGAAGCTTCATTAATTCTGAATTAAGAGGCAAGTTCTTAGTAAAGGATCTTAATAATTCTTGTGTATCTCCAGATTCTATTGCAATTGAATCTTTTCTCCTCTTTTCAATCTCGGATAGTCTACTACCAGAAGCACCTAATTTATCTCCCAAATATCTCCTTAGAGTTCGAGTCTCATCTCCATCCTTTAATCTATCTCTAGAAGCCATAAAAAGCTCTTTCCTGAAATTGTACTTCATTTTAGTACAATCAATATGTATCAGCAAATGGTTTTTCAGAAGACTTAATTTTAATGTACGAGTAATAAACTCATTTGTATAATGACCATGTACTTGCCCATTAATAGAAAAAAGGACTGACATATTGTTCTTGAAAAACCTATCTCTAATTATCTCCTTGCTGTTTTTTACATCATTATCTTTTATTTTGGATTTAAAAACGTAACAAACAACTTTCATCTCGCCAAACAATTCATCTTTGAACTCTTCAGAAAAACAATCATCTTTCTCCACATATTCATTTTCAGCTTTTTCAAGTCTACGTTTAAGCCCATATAAGTCTAATTCAAGAACTTTGTTATTTGGATATCTCTCCTTTTTATCAACAGTATATATAGGCAAAGATGGTTCAAACAAAAACTCATTAATACTTTGATTTAAATCTTGTGCAAAGCCTGAATAGCCAGAAGGAAATTGGTAAGAATATAATTTAATTATTGTCCCAGTGGAAAATTTACGATTAAAAAGACATAGATCAAGTTCCTCAATTGGGAAAGATGGTATTTGATTTTCAATTTTAAGAAATTCATACCATGTATTCTTTTTAATTGTTTCTTCTTCCTTCGATAATGGATGTTCCCGTATCAAAGTAAAACCGAAATCACCACCATTATATCGCTTTGAAGCAATAAGTTGAAATCGTTTCTTCCCACAAAAAACTATTCCACCACTTCCTCCCATATTATATTTGCCTTGAACAAAATGGATTTCATTTTTATTCCCTCTAAGTAAAGAAAGAAAAGTATCTTCAAATATGTGAGGATATTGTCCTTCTCCATTGTCATAAACAATTACAGAAGTTTCTTTTGGAGGACCATCTGCAATAATCTGTATATTTTCTGCTTGTACCCTTCTAAAAGTCGGTAAATCCCATTCTTTATAATCTGGGAAGAATAGTTTTAATGCTTCATCCATGCTTTTGGGTGCTTCAGCACTTCTAGGATCAATGTTTTCTTCATAGCATCTTTTCGTTAATATTGCATCGATAGAATTTGTAAGCTTTTCTATGAGAGCCGCAATAGGATTCGATTGCTGGTTCTCTATTACACCAAAATTGCTATAATTCTTTCCTAAAGGATGCCAATTTTCTTGTATAAATACATCATGATTTCCACTAACAATTTTCTCTACATCATTTTCCGTTGGAGCAAAGTAAAGTTTGTTAAATAATTCTCTTGTTTCCAGATTGTTCATAATTGGATCATTTGTTAAAACTAAAGGTATTTTTTCGTTTACTTGCTTTTTGATAAAACATAGATTCTACATTTCTTAGTTTCTCTTTAATTGCTCTAAACATCTTATTAACATCAGTTTCCAAATATTCATAATTATTTGTGTTGGAGCATTTAGAGAGAGTTTCTAACCTATCCAGGATTATTTGAACTCTTTTTGATGCTACTGTTTCAAATCGTTCTCTTTTAGTTTTTTGTCTATTTATCATAAATAATAATTTTTACTAACCTTAAAATTAAAGTTTTAATTTCAATTAGAGGGTATTAATACAAAAATAAATTACTATATATTATAAAATATAGTATAATATATAGATGATATAATAAGGTATCTTAAATAAAATGGATATGATGACTGCTTATTATTGGGGCAGGTACTTCATTTAGGTAAAGTTGGTTATTAAACTAATAACTTTATGAAATTATTATATTTTCCGGCATTAAGTAGTGTATTAATTATTTGTATCTAATTTAGGTATTAGCTCATGTAAAATCGATATTCTGAATTATGCAGCTTGAAACATATTGGTAACTAGTACGTTACAAAATCAGTCACCAATTCCATCAACCCTCAAAATTTAAAATCCCACAGATCATTGATCTTGCGGGATTTGTGATTTATAGAAATGGTCTCACTCAGTATATTCCTTGTAAAGCTTTTCTGAATTTAAGACTGCCAGTTTTACCGCCATAAATACCACTTATCACTATCAAGATCATGCTTAATGAAGAAGGCTTTAAAGGCTGTAAATGCTATAGATGCTTTAAAAGAATTACATGATTGAATGACCCAAAGACCTTGCAAGGTTTTATAGACATAGAAACCATGTATCGCTCTTAATCTCATGCTTTAAGATAAGCTGCTCCCCGGAGGTTGTATCGACCTTAAAGTAATCTGAAGCCGGCCACTCAGGATTGCTCTCGCCCTGATACCAGCGGTCCGTTACCTGCTCTATCTCAAACTTGGTATTGTCCCAATGGAAACATTTTGGATATTCATCTGCTTTATATCCGGAATGGCATTCTACTTCTATCGGGATCAGCTCAATCATCTTTTTTACTAAAATAATGTTAAAGTTTTTATAAGACCCATGGTGCTGAAAACAAAATGCAAGATATTATGTTATCCTATTAAACGCTAAAAAAAAGATTTATGAAAAGAATAAAATGGTTGTTTCCGGCTTTGCTTCTGGGTCTTTTATTGTCATGTACAAAAACCCCCACATCCGCTCTGTATGTACCTGTGAGCTCAGACGCAACTGCAAGCGCAACCCTCCTGGATCTGCAGCAGGGCCGCACATTGTATATGAACAATTGCGGGAGCTGCCATAGCCTCTACTCACCTGATGATTACTCTAAAGGCGGCTGGACAAGCATCCTTTCGACTATGGCACCGAAGACGAGTATGAATGCTTCACAGGTTACTCTTGTTACAAAGTATGTGACGAGGGGACTCTAGGGAAGAAGGAGGGGGGGATGTCTGGCGCTCTTTGAGCGCTGTCATGCAAGTCTGGTCGCTTCGCTCCGTCGTGCAAGACTTGCAAGACTGCTAGACCTCAAGACCTCAAGACCTCAAGACCTCAAGACGTCAAGACCTGCAAGACCTGCACGACCTGCACGACCACTATAGCACCCCTGATTTATTTTTTGAAATGCTTTTGTATTATCTCCATCAGTAAATTGCCATCTATGGGCTTTGAAATATAGTCATTACAGCCTGCCTGCAACGCCCTTTCTTTGTC
>Ga0182021_10004339_pt1 | contig 16684 bp, 9 predicted proteins | sample 612E3MmetaG_FD_120493 | JGI IMG/M metagenome (GOLD analysis project Ga0182021, IMG submission 120493) | Permafrost microbial communities from Stordalen Mire, Sweden - 612E3M metaG (Illumina Assembly) | ecosystem: Environmental > Terrestrial > Soil > Wetlands > Permafrost | place: Sweden...
ATGGATTTCATCTGTAAAATATTTGATTTTTTCAGTTTGGACTGATTCGATACAGATTTCAATCGAATAAACTCATTATTATCTTTATTTGCGTTTAAAAAATATACTTGTTTCATAATAATATGTTTGTATAGTTTAAAATCCTATTTGAATACCCACATTGTACGAAGACACCGTAGGATATATAGTTCCAATTGCTTCAGGATCGACAACTTTAATCTTGTCAATTGAAAGTAAATTCATTCCTCTCACATATAACCTGGCCTGATTTACTTTTATTTTCGAAAGCAGCTGTTTTGAAAAATCAAAGTAGAGTTCCACTGACCTTAATTTCAAATATGAACCATCAACAAGCCAGATTGAGTTAGGCTGGTAATTATTGACATTTGAAGACATCGTGAGTCTCGGCAGTGTTGCTGTAGCGGCAGTTGCAGGAGTCCATGCGTTGTCAGAGTAGGTGGAAATGTTGGCGTTGCTTACCAGTGGCCAGAAAATGCCTGGTGTGTTAAGATAGGTTGTCTTATTTGAAATGCCCTGTAATACGGCATCTATTCCTATACCCTTGAACTCTGCACCTATTGAACCCGAATAATATATTTCAGGAGTTTGAGTACTATGACCTATTGGTACCTCATCGAAGGCATTAATGATACCATCGCCATTCTGATCCTTATATTTTACGTCACCAGGTCTGACAGGCGAGAAGGTTTGTTTAGGACTGGCTGTTATGTCAGCTTCGCTGGCAAAAAACCCTACTGCTTCCAATCCGAATGCCTGATTAATAGACTGACCTGTTCGTTTCAGATAGTCATAAGGCTGGTAGCTTTCTTCCATATTCAATATTTTGTTATGCGAATAGGAGAACTGTCCACTTAAATGATAAAGGAGATCACCTGTACTTTTATGTAAATTTAAACCAAGTTCGATACCTTTATTACTTACAATGCCTGTACTGCTGTATGGCGTAAGAACTCCAAGTACAACAGATTCTAACCCTGCGGTCTGGACAAGAATACCTTTTCTCTTATCGTAAAAACCATCGATGGTCAGATCCAACATTTTAAACAAACTGGCGTCAATTCCGATATTCGTTTTATATGATGTCTCATATGTCAAAGGAGATGAAGCCAGCCTTCCCTCTCTCATACCGTAATTAGTGGTATTACTTGATGAAAAATAATAATTTGATGAACCTACATATGGATTTACAGAAATATTTTGTATAACCTGATCATTTCCTGTCATCCCCCACGAAGCCCTGAGCTTCAAATCATCAAAAATGGTGCTTCCTTTAAGAAAGTCTTCATTTGACAGTTTCCAGGCTAGCGATAAGGCAGGAAAGAATCCATAACGGCTGTTCTCCGGCAGAATATTAGTACCGCTATACGACAAAGATACATCTGCAAAATACTTATCGGCTTTTCCATAATGCACATTGGCAGCGGTTAGCAAATGTCTGTATGTATTATTTTGACCAGTCATTACCAGTTCCTCCGATTGAAATAAAAGTATGGATTTTAATACATTGTCGTCCCACTCTTTTGAATACTTCAGGTCGCCCACTAATGTTATCCTTCTCCTAACACTTGGAACGCTTGTGTTGAAAGACAAAGCAGTATTACTCCCGTATATCTGACTTGTTGAATCAACAATGTCATGTGTTGTCGGATCCAGTACGGGACTAAGTGTTTCATACAGAACAGTCTTGGATTTTGAATCCTGGTAAATAAAAGACCTGTCAAAAGAGACCCCCGCTTCTATTGTCAAACCACTCAATAGTTTATCCAGTTGTTGCTCCAACAAAAAATCTGTCATTACTTCCCTTTTCCCTTCAAGTGTATATCCGTTAGCGGATATTAATGCCTCCGGGTTATTCGGCCAGGTAGAGGTTCCTCCAAAATTTTTCGTTAGCCTGTTTTCCGGATTGTGTGTCCATACCGGGAAAGCTGCAGATGGAGTGCTATAGATCGCAGATATGATATTGTTTTCACTGCTGGACGCTGGTCCGGGTCTTTGGTCTTCTCCTAAACTTCCTGCTATGTTGGCTGTAACTTTGGTTGTATTCGTAATATTAAACTCCAGATTTGTACGAAAATTGAAATTGTGACTTTTAATCTGTGTATCATATCCCTGGTTTAAATTTACAGGACCCAGCAAACCCTGTTCATTATCATAATTAAGTAATGTGTAATATCTTACTTTGCTGGTCTGTTGCTGAAATGAAACGTTAAATTTATCAGTAAAGCCAAAATCCCTTAAACTCTGGTTAATCCAATTTACATTTGGATATAAGAATGGCGAGCTGCCTGACTGAAATCTGTTCAATTCAGGTTGTGAATAACGTGCGGCTAATCCATCATTGAGTCTTGCCTGGTTAACAGCTGTTGCATAATTGTATGAATTCAGAAAATCCGGCAAACGAAATGCCTGTGTAACTCCACGTTCATAATTTGCATTGACTGAAAGTCCTGTCCCTGTTCCTCTTTTAGTTGTAACCAATAAGACACCATTAGCTCCGCGCAAACCATACATGGCCAGCGCAGCGGCATCTTTAAGAACTGCAACGCTTTCGATCTCAGCCATTGATAAGGAAGAAATTGGACGTTCAAAACCATCAACAATCTCCAATATATTTGTATTAACAAACGACCCGATGCCAAATGTCTCCACACCTCTGATATACATCGTAGGATCATTATTCCAATTTGTACCTCCATTCTGGAGAACGGTCAAACCGGGTATCTTTCCATAAAGAGCATTCGCAGGATTCCTGACTGAACTTTTTCCAAGTTCATCAGATTTTACAAAACCAATTGCTGACGTTATTTCTTCCTTACGCAGTTCCATCCTGTTTCCTACCGGTATAAGCTCATCATTATCACTTATAATAACAGTAATCTGATCGTCTGTAATTCTGAGTGACTTATAGCGATTTTCTCTTGTTCTTACTTCAATAATCTGGCCTGTCTCACCGGTAATACTGAATTTTCCTTCATTATCGGTAAAAACGATTATCCCTGGTTGTTCTTTGATTGTTACAAGTGCATTTGCGATCGGTCTGCCATTGTTATCATTTAGCGACCCTGTAAATACCTTTGTCTGTGCTAAACCGGGCAAGCTTAGCAGGAACAATAAAAAACACAGGTATATATATTTTTTTGAATATTTATTTTGCATTTTCTTAATTTTTAAATATTTATAACTTTTTCAGTTAGTTTTTACCATCCGGGGTTTTGTACCAATCCGTAATTTTTATTTATTTCATCCTGAGGGAAACATGACAGGTACCATTTTGGCGACCAGTTATTCTGCCAATAACGGGGTGAGCACAAAGTTCTCACATAAGTAAACTTAGTGGGGTCAGTTTCAGATTGGTAAATATTCATCCCATGCAGAGGCTTGGATAAATCGAAATCTCTTTTCCATCTGGTAAGATCGTTCCATCTGACTTCTTCCTGATAAAATTCAACAGCCCGTTCTAATAATATTGCTTCGCGGAAATCAATCTGGGACAATCCCGGAGGAACAGGAGGCATTCCGACTCTGGCTCGTACAAGATTAATGCATCTGTAGCCTTCAGGGCTGGGTCCTCCATTGAATTCGTTGTCTGCTTCTGCAAAAGTAAGGTATACTTCCTCTAATCTTATTAACGGAAATTGAACAATTCGATTTATCATTGTCGCAGCATCAGCATCCTGAACGAACTTTCTCAACTGATAGCCTTCTTTGTTCTGATCTTGTCCATCTGTTAAACGTTCCCGTCCGCCGATATACAGCTCCGCTGTTCTGCCCTGGTAAGCATCGCCATTAACAAGTACCGATTCATATAACCTTGGATCCCTGTTTATATATGGATTTTCCGGATCATATCCTGATGCAGGGTCGGTTATGGACTTACCGTTAGTCATCTGGAACATTTTTACGTAATCGTCGGTTGGATTATTTGCACCAAAAATGGTTGCCATTAAATCAAACTGATAACCGGCCCAATCCCATGTAGCCGTGTAAAATTCAGTCCGGGTAGAAATAAGAATTTCACTGCTGCCTCTAAGGCTGTAACCCTGCTGAAAATCCTGCCTGTAGGTATTTCCTGCTTTATGGTAGAAGTGATAATTATTGGTGGATTCAACCTTGTCAATCAATAAATGGGCTGCATCAGCAGCTCTTTTCCAGAGATTTTTATCATATCCGCCGTGCCATACAAGTTTTTGCTGTGCTGCCGCTCCATCAAGGTAAGGTGCAGCGTCATTGAATAACGGACTTGCATTGAAGAGAAGAAGGCGTGCTTTAATTGCCAGCATACCTGCCTGTGTAAGACGGCCATCCCATTGTAGATCCTCCGAAGAGGAAAGGGCCCATGGTAAATCTCCCGAATATTTGTCAATAACTGCAACAATAGAGTCGCAGTACGCCTGGGCAGTAAGCCTTGGAAATTTACTCAAATCTTCGCCAGTTTTAAATGCATGATTTATCCAGGGTAACCCTCCAAAATGACGAAACATGTCATAATGTTCGATAGCAATTATACTCCAGGCTTCAGCTTTGAGCCGTTTCAAATAGTCAGGAGCCACATCTGGCACTTTGTGTATATTTTCAAGAAAGATAAAACAATTCCTTATCCCCTTCCAGGTTTCTTCGTCTGTAAAACCATATGGTATACCTGAATAACCGTTTACCCAATTAGCCGATGAAGGATTGACCAGCCCCTGATAAGTATAGGTTTGCAGTCCTGCCCAGCCTAAATCACATTGAGATAAATCTGTCATGGCTTCAATGACATCCATTCCTATCTTATCATGCGCAGTACCAGGCCCATCCGGACCCCCAACACAGAGTCCATAAGGTAAATAATAGTAGCATGATGTTAAAAAGCGTGTCGCATATTCAAGACTACTGAAGATAGTATCTTTAGTCACATCAACTCCCGGAGCTTTTGAAATGAAATCATTGCCTAACTTCAATTTCTCGCATCCGAGGGTTAAAAACGATATTATAATAAGAAAAGTAATTAAAATCCGTTTCATGGTTAAAGTTATTTCTGTTTATTAAATTAAAAGGTCACATTTAGTCCTAAATTCCAAACCTCGACATTAGGGTAGCGTATAACGTTGTTGAAGTCCGTTTCAATTTCAGGATCGAAGTATTTTTTCCATTTACTGAAAGTAAGGACATCGTAACCCGAGAGGGATACTCTCATCTGGGTTATTCCTAAACGTTTTAAAGCGGCATCGCCGAAACTATAACTAATTTCCACACTTTTTAACCGGATATATGATGCATCCTTAATCATAAATATACTCGTAGGAGTTATGTTATTTGCCTTTCCGGCAAATGAAAGACGTGGTAATGTGGCCGTAGCTGCAGTTTCAGGCGTCCATGATTCCTCATGAGCATATACAGATTCTGAGCCATTCTGTGTTGACTGAAAAGCATCTACAGCAGTCCAGATATTTCTGGAGACATGAGCTGCTCCTGTCCATTGCATATTGAAAGAAAATCCTTTATAATCAATCTCTCCTGAGAGGCTTCCAACATATTCAGGATAGTTAGGATAACCGATTACTGCTTGGTCTTGCCCATCAATGACACCGTCTTTATTCATGTCTTTCCATCTTGCATCACCCGGTTTTGGATCATAATTTGCATTCGGGTAATCGCTAATGTGAGCTATTTGATCTGCTGTCCAGAAACCATCAAAAACATATCCGAATACTGCATTAACGCTTTTTCCTGTTTGGTTATGATAATCCCATGGTGTAAGTACTTCATCCATATAAATTATCTTGTTGTGAGCATATGATATGTTTGCTGTAATATTATAATTAAATGCGCCGGCTTTGCTCTTCCATCTAATCTCTGCTTCATAACCTGAGTTTTGGACTTTTCCAATATTCTCTGCCGGTAAAGATATTGACAGAAAACTGGGTACAGTTTGTCGTGTAGCAAGAATGTTATCTCTATATTCGTAGAAATAATCTGCAGTCAATCCCAGTTTTCCTCCCAAAAATGTCCAATCAATCCCATAGTCCTGTTTCCTTGACTTTTCCCAGGTTACGTTAGGATTCCCGATATTTCCTTCTGAGGCCATAAGTGCATCTTGAGGAATGTTGATTCCAAAACTATAACCGGGACCGGAATTTGAATTATATGAATCGGGGAGATAAAGAAATCTGTTGTTGCCTAATCTGTCATTACCGACAATGCCATAAGAAGCCCTTAATTTCATATATTCAATAAAAGGTAAATTGTCTTTCAAGAATTTTTCTTCTGTCATTACCCATCCGGCCGAAACTGCCGGAAAAAATCCGAAACGTTTCCCCGGTGCAAAGTTTTCCGAACCGTTGTATCCAATGTTTAATTCCAGGAGGTATTTTGACTTGTAATCATAAGTACCCCTTGCTGCCAGTCCTACATAACTGGAGGGGATATCGGCAAAGACTTGTGGATAAAAGATCTGACTTTCGTTATAGAGGACGAGCCCGGTTATATTATGAGGTCCGAATCTACGTTCATAATTCAGCGCAGTCTCCGCATACCAGTTTCTTGATTTTGAAACTGATTCACCGTAACTCAAGACTCCATCGGATCCTGATTTCCTGAATACTACTGAACTATCGCCCACGGCAGTTGGATCAGCATCGCACTTAAATATAGGTGCATAGGTAGGACCCTGGTAACTTTGTGTTTTTGTGGTGGCAAAAGTGTTGTTATTGGATACTTTAAGCCTCCAGGTAAGTCCGGGTGTAATAAAATCCAGCTTTTGTGTTACACCAAGGTCTAAGTTCATAATGTCAGTTATTATTCTTTTGTAGCCGCTGTTGTAACCCATAGCAGTAATTGCATAAAAGCCCGAGGTAATGGGTATATAAGTTTGATCTGTCACAATAGCTTTGCCCTGGTAGATTTGTCCATGGAAGGGATCGTCCTGTGTCACAGTCATAAAATCACTGGCGGAGCCACCTGGCGTCTGCTGCTGCTGACTTCTGTAACCAGCAGACAAAGAGAATCTTGTAGTACTTGTCAAATCCAAATCTATGTTTCCACGATAGTTAAATCGTTGATATCCATAATTATAAGAATGTGGTGAATCATACGTTTTACCAAGTCCGTCCTGATTTAAATATCCTACTGAAAAGAAATATTTTAAAAGCTTAGTACCTCCGGAAATGTTTAAATTATGTTGTGTCTGAAGTGCAGCTTTTTTCACCCAAACATCATACCAGTCCACATTCGAGAATACTAAAGGATATCTATTTGTTTTAAACGCATTTATAATAAATGGAGAGAATAGTGGTGTGTCATTCGGATCATCGTTCAACTGGGCCTTATTATGATCTATGGCATAAGTATAACTATCAGTTGAGAGCATATATTGTTTTGGTATTTGCACACCAACACTTGAGGTAAAACTTATTTGGGGCTTTCCCTCAGTACCACGTTTTGTAGTTACGATAATAACCCCGTTTGCACCCCTGATACCATAAACTGCCGTTGCAGATGCATCTTTCAAAATAGTGATACTCTGGACCTCATTTGGGTCCATTTGTCCAAATGTTCTCTCCACTCCATCAACAAGCATAAGAGGAACTGAATTTGACGAAGAAAGTGTCCCGATACCACGAACAAACATAAAATTGGGTTCATCATTACCTGGCTGCCCGCTATATTGAACTGTCGTCAACCCTGGAAGTCGTCCTGTCAGATTATTCGTAATAGATGCAGTGGGAGCTTTGACGATTTGATCGCCTCCAACCGATGTAACGGCTCCTGTAACAGAGATCTTTTTCTGAGTGCCGTATCCTACTACCACGACCTCATCTATAAGTACGGCCGATTCTGTGAGGGAAACATCGAATACACTTCTGCTGCCTATCTCAAACTCCTGGGGCACCATCCCCACAAAGGTAAATGAGAGAATTTTTGCAGATACAGGAATGGATAAAGTGAATTTCCCATTCAAATCTGTCAGCGTTCCTATAGATGTTCCTTTTACCAGTACTGTAACTCCGGTTGATGGTACATTGCCAGGTCCTGTCACAGTACCCGAAATTGTTCTTTGCTGTGCAGAAGCACTTAGCTGGAAACACAGAAAAATTCCAGCTAATAAAAACTTTGCCAGAAGCAGATGACTCCTTAGCAAATAAGTTTTCATTTTTTCATTTTTCATTGTTTGGTTTTTTTAGGCTGAGGTTAAAATTTAAAATATCTAATGGGTTTATTTAGAATATTAAAGTGTCAGATTAACTATGGTGTTTGCGGAGGCATATTAAATCCAAGTGCTCTCAATAAAGGAATATTTAAATCATGATTGAAATCCAGTTTTGACCCTTTATTAAACAAACCGAAACCGCCCTTATAATCCCATATGGTCCAGGCTATGCTATTCTCCTGGAGGTATTGCGTGACAACGCTGTACCAGTATACCCTGTCCGCCGGATCGCTTTTCCAGTCTAAAGCTCCGAATTCACCACAAAAAATCCTGACATTCCTTGTCTTTTTAAAATTCACTGCAATGTCAATCAAAGATTTTACGTGTTCAACGGTTCCTTCATCCGGGTAGTTTTTCAGATCCCTTTCAACCGATGTACCTTTCAGTGCATCAGGGTATGGAGGCATCTTTGATGCATCATAAGGAAACGGCACTCCGGAAAGCAATTCCAACCCGGATGTCGTCCAGGTTGCTCCCTGATGAGTGAATATGAACGGATCATAAAAATGAAAAGTATAAATGAGGTTCGGATCAGAATAAACCGGAATACTCCGGAGCTCTGTGTAATTATTCCAATCAGCCCCGCCGACAATAATCGTATGCTTTTTATCAACAGTCCGGATAGCATCGATCACCTTACCCTGAATAAATCCCCATTTTGAAGCATCAAGGTCATGCGGCTCATTAAGTATCTCATACATAATTAAATCCGAGCGCCCTTTATAATGTTCAGCCATCTGTCTCCATACCTTTGTCAGGATATCGTCAAGATTATGAAGCATTTCCTGGACAGGAGCAGGTTTAACGTCATTAAAAAGGGTGTGATTATCAAAAATAAGATATAAATGAAGTTCTTCAGCCCAATTAACGACCGAATCAAGAGATGAAAAAAATGACGGCCTGAGGGTGTATGCCGGGCTTCCTGATGTCAGGCTTGTGTGAAGCCCACCGATAACCAAACGGACCACATCACACCCCAGGCTTTTGAAGTTTATCAAATCCTGTTTTACTGAACTGTTAAGTCGGGTCTGCGCAGGATCGCGCCCCCGCAACCAGCCGCTAAGATTAATGCCCCGGTGAAATGGTACTTGAGGTGGTTGTGGTGCCTGTGATCTTGCTATGCCTAAACAAAGCAGGCAAAGAATTATCAGCAACAATAATCTGTGATTTTTCATTTTTCCCGATCAAATTAAAGAAGTGAAATGCTAATCTAATGATCAGCATTTCACTTAACTAACCTAACAACTTTCTATTAACCCCAAAAATGTTCATATTCAATTCTTCCTCCGGATTTTCCATGTCTGCTACAGCGACCAAGCATTTGAATAATTATGTAAGTTTCAATAAAAGTAATTCTATTCAGGTAACGGTTAATGTTATAATCTGTTTTAAGTACACGCTAACTTTAACGTGTACTTAATATACCAAATATATTAAATTAAAATCAAATACAAATAAATTAGGGACCTATTTTCGAAAAATATTTTTTTCTGAAATGTGCTGAAAAATGGATAAGAAAATTGCATAACGACCATCTCCAGGTCTTAAAATTTGAAACATATTTTAAAATTTTATTCTTTTATTTCCTGTGTGCCTGTGAAAGGAGGCACTCCAGAAATTAGTGGAGCTAAATATTAAATCATTTAAGAGTGGTAATAGTCGAGATACTATTCTTGGGAAGCAATACCCTGATTGTATGGTTATTGATTGACGGTTCTTTTTTCTCAGAGCAATTCTCTGCTTTGTCAGTAACAAAATGATGTAAAGTTTTTGAAAGTGAAACAGTGCCAATATCATTCAGGTTTATAGACATATCAACATCTGATTCAATGGCATTCATGATTAGTATACTATAATCATTACCTTCAGGTGAAGCAAAAGCCAGTACTCTGATATTGCGGAATGGGTCGTGCCATTGTTTGTAAACATCAAATTTGGTTGGCTTTGGCGCAGTGGTTTCAACCATTTTCCAGCCGGGTAATACAAATTTGTAAACCTGTCTGGCAGCATAATAGCGCTTCCTGGGCGTGTAAGTCCAGTTTACTGTATCTGTCCTAAACAGTCCGTATTCTGCCCAGATTGTATCGTGCGCATGAAAATTATCAAAAGCGTCCCAGGCGATAGCAGCACTAAATCCATTGCTTAAACTTTTCATCAACCTTCGAGTTGAACGCCACGCAAACTCATACTCGATTTCAAACGTCTGGTCAAGATCACCATATTCGGTCATCCAGGCGGAGGCATTCCTGAATGCGCTGTTCTTTATTTTACCCGAAAACCCCGATTCGTTGGAATCTTCCATATCACTAAAATCACCATCTCCGTAATCGTGGGTACCAAAGGCATGAATCCGGCTGGCATAACTGGAATCGGAAAGGACAGCTTCCAGCACATCTGATCTCCAGTGTGAGTCGTCAATGGCTATTAAATTGATATCTTTTAACCCATTGGCGTCAAGCTTCTTTATAATAGCCCGTGTAGCAGTAAGCATATTGACTCCGTCGATTTTTGGTCCCTCGGGATAGCCCAGGTCGGTCTCGTTAAAAGGAGCCAGTAAGCTGAATTTAAGTCCTTCTTTTTCCCTGGCCCATTTCAACATGCTTACCACCATTTCAGCGTACCCGTCAAAATCATTCAGCGTGTTCCACTCACCTGTCTTTCCCAAACTGGGATTAATACGACCGCTTACATTGAAAAAGGGTTCAACACCTTTTTTGTTCAAATAACGGAATGTTGCCCATGCGTCAGAAAAAATCTTTGACCTATAGACACTGTCGAGATATGTTTCCGTCCAGGTTCCGTTTGATTGTCTTTTTGCCGGATCGAGCCAATTAGCCAGACCGACACAATCGAACCTGAATAATGTTGAACCAAGATCATCGGTAAGCATATCCAGTACAGGCTTCAGTTTACCATTCTTCCATTGAGCAGGAGTGATATTTACTCCAAAGCCGTCTACTTTGGAAAGTGATTTTGCGAGGTTCACATTAATCTCTTTTTTGACATAAATTCCGGATCTTGAGGTACAACCTGTTAAGCTTCCTGCTACAAGGATAGTCAGAATAGTGAATTGCAATAGATGAATTGGTTTCATTTTGATTTTTTTAACATTTATAAGTTGGAAATTGGTTCGTCATGTTGATTAAGGCAAATTGATCCCAAGGAACGGATGAAAATCTGATGACATGAATGCTCTCCGAAAATCTCTTTTATTTTTATTGCATATTGTTCAGCCTGTTTGTTAAGCACAAAAGCTTGTATTGTACCGGCAAAGCCACCTCCGTGCACCCTCCAGGCTCCGCTTTTTTCCAATATTTCAGAAGAGACAGCAAGAGCGATGCTAATGCTCTGCTCCTCAAAATGCTTTGATGAATAACAATTCTGACATAACATCCAGGAACTCTCACCTGATTCTTTTATCAATCTCAGAAAGTTTTTCATGTCTTTAATTTTTAGGGCAGCAACTTGTTCTGCCACTCTTGAATCGTCGTTGTAAAAATGTATTGCTCTCAAAATTGCCCTGTCGTTAACCTTCGTTCTAAGGTATTTTATTCTGTCAAGAACAATCCTTTTGTCTAATAAACCTAAAACATCAGCCCCGAAAACTCTTGCTACACTTTTCATTTCTGCTTCAAGGGCAGAATAATCGTCATTCATATCCGCATGACTACCCCCGGTATCAACAATAAAAATCGTATAACCTTCTTCAAAAAAATTAAAATCTACCTTTTCAATAACCGGTTTATCAAAATCTTTGAAATCAATATAAACCAGTCCACCATAGGCACATGCGGTTTGATCCATTAAGCCACAGGGCTTGCCAAAAAAATTGTTTTCAGAATATTGTGCAATTTGTGCTATAGCAGTATTATCTATTTTATCCTGATTATACAATCTGTTTAAAATTGTAGCTATTAAAACCTCGAATGCAGCCGATGAACTCAAACCTGACCCATTTGGTAACGTAGCGTGTATACTTGCCCTGAACCCGCCAATTTTAAATCCCAGTTGCTGCATTCGGGCTGTTACCCCCCTGACAAGAGCCTGGGATGTAAGTTTTTCTTCCTCTAACGGAACCAGTTCATTAATCTTAACAGATATCGATGGATAACCATCTGAATGTATAATAATTAAATTATCACTGGCAGGCGATACAACCGCCACAAGATCTAAATCGACAGCTGCTGCAAGTACCCGTCCACCATTATGATCCGTATGATTACCTCCTACTTCTGTTCGTCCTGGAGCATTAAACAAGTAAAACTGGTGGTTATCAGGGAATTCATCTGCAAATTGTTCAATCAGCGATTTGTACCTGTTAATTTGTTTCTGAATTGTCTCCGGATTCTTTCCATAGAGCTTTTCAAATAGTTTAATCGTCTCTGTACTTAAAAGCCCTTTTATCAAATTATTTGTCGCCATTATGATATTTTAAAGAATTTTATGGGTAATCATTTATCGTTTTTACAACACAGGGAGCAAAATAGCAGGTACTGTTGATTTTATATTTATATTTATCTTTCAGACAGCGAAATAATGCTGTCTGCTAAATAATCCAGCGCCTCAGTAGTAAGTGACGGATGCAAAGTGAATGTAACATATCGTTTAAATGCTTCTTCAGCAACCGGACATTCTCCCTGCTTATGACCTTGAGCAATATATGGCCTGGTGAGATGAATAGGCATGTAATGCGACCATGCTTTAATTCCTTTCTTTGTATAAAGTTCCCACATGAAGTCTTTTTTGGACATTTTGAAACCATCAGTTAGCCTTATCAAAAATAAATGCCATGTGTGAATTCCATTGGGATCCTCTTTGGGAAGGTGGATACCCTTAACTTCTTTTAGTCTTTCAATGAGATAAGCGGCATTCCATTTTCTCTTTTTATTATTGGAGTCGAGTTTTTTGAGCTGCACGAGCCCAACTGCTGCCTGTGCATCGGTCATACGGAAGTTATATCCAATATCATCGAATGTCAGCTTCCAGTATTCTTTATTCATAGGATCTTCACCTTCGTCGATTGATAAATATTTAGGACTCGGTCCATATATACGGCAGCATAATGAACGATAGCTGAGTAATCTTTCAAAAAGTGCTTTATCGTTTGTAGTTACCATTCCTCCTTCGCCCAGCGTGGACATGTTTTTCTGTTGATGGAAGCTGAAAACCCCCATAGAACCTATACTTCCTGAACGTTTCTTATTTTGCTCACCTCCCGGATTATGAGCGCAGTCTTCGATAACAAAGATTTTATGCCGGTCAGCAATTTCCATAATTTTATCCATCTGGCAACACCTGCCATACAGATGCACTGGGACAATTGCTTTGGTCTTTGATGTAATAAGTTTCTCAAGTTTAGACGGATCAAGATTCAGAGTATCTTCCTCAATATCGCAAAACACCATCTTTGCTCCTAATGCAGAAAAAGCATACGACGTTGATATCCAGCTATTTGGAGTAGTAATAACCTCATCACCAGGTTGAATATTTACCGCTTTGCCGGCAAGGGTAAGACCTGTAGTTGCTGATGTCACAGCAATTGCATATCTGGTACCGCAAAAGGAAGCAAATGCATCTTCAAATTCTTTTACCTTCTTGCCGCACGATGGAGCATTATTCTGAAGAACTTCCATAAGTGCAGCAGCCTCCTCCAGGCCATACGTTGTTCCAAATGCAACTTCCAAATCATGTACAACTTTAACTTTTTCCATATCTTAGTCTGGTATAATTTTTATAATAATCTAAAGGAGATTTACCTAATCCGCTGAGTGGCATTTAATATTGTATCATCAAGAGTGAGCATTTTTGTCCTCAGGACAGCCCCCGCTTTATCTATCTTCAAAATACCATTCTTATGTCTTGAAGCCTTTGAAGGCTGGTCAACAGTTGACATAACAGGTTTAATGAGTTCAGGATTATAGCCGAGTGCAATGGCTAATTTACATGCAAGATCATAACGATTGATTTTTTCTGTCGATCCGATGTGAATGATACCCGATAATGAATTTTGTCCTAACTCCATAACAACATTTGCAAGCGTGTGAACGTCGACAGGTGTTCTGATAATATCCATCGGCGCATTGATAACATTTCCATTTTTTAGTTTAATTTCTATCTCAGAAACAAATGAATTACCACTGCCCAGCGGGAAACCAAGTACAAGTGAAATCCGGATTATGACACTATCAGGATTAACCAGCATTATTCCTTTTTCGGCTTCCTGCTTAGTTTTCCCATAATAGTTAACCGGGTCTGTGATATCCGTCTCAGTGTATTCATCTTTCAAACCATTAAAAACAGCGTCGCTAGAGATAAATATATGCCGGATTTTTTTTGTTCTACATATCAATGCAATATTTATGGCAGCGTCAACATTGACTTTTTGAGTTAATCCCCTCTCCTTTTCTGCAAAATCAATATCAGCTATTGCGGCAGCGTTAACTATCACATTTGGTGAGATTTCATTAATTATTGAGGTAGTGGTTTCAAAATCAGTTATGTCAGCTGCTCTTGATTCAACATTAGGTATGATTGCTTTATTTCCCCTGTCTGAAATGTAAACTTCCCAACCAATCTTGCTGGCGAGCAGGCCGATGTTGCTGCCGAGGAAACCATTTCCGCCAAAAATCAGTATTTTTTTCATCTACAATTAAAAAATGGTTGATATTGATTGTTATGTGCAAGTTTAACCAATTAATTTGAATTATACATCAATAATAATCAAATATTTATTTTTTTTAATTAATATTGTATGTCCGGTAGTTCCACATGTAACCGCTTAGAAATGAATGCGAAGATTCAAAAACCTAATATTTCTGTATGAAGAGATTAAGAGAGCTTGAGATACTTGACTTGTTAAAAAAGAGAGGATCGATCAAGATTAAAGATATAGTTGACCTCTGTGGCGTTTCTGAAAATACTGCCCGACGTGATTTACATAGCATGGAAAAGCAGATTTTACTTGTCAGAACTCACGGTGGGGCAATCCGGGTAAATCAAAATTCAGTATTGCCGGATTTTGAAACACGGTTGCAAAATCTTTCTGATGAAAAGGAGAGAATTGCAAAGTGTGCTGCATCATTTATAAAAGATAATGATGTCATTTATATCGATTGTGGCACTACATTATTTTTTATCCATAAGTTTTTAAAAGATAAAGATAATTTGATAGTAATTACCCATTCACTTCCTCTAATCTATCAACTTTCAAATCAGCCACGAATAAAACTGGTCATAATAGGCGGAGAAGTGGATAAAGAAAGGAAAGCGGCATATGGACCAATTGCTGAGAAAAATATAAACGAGTTCCATACAAATAAAGCTTTTATTGGCAGCGATGGAATTTCCCTGGCAAATGGGTTAAGCACTTATGAGATGAAAGAAGGTTTAATTACAAAACGGGCGGCAGAAAATTCCAAAGAAGTTTTTCTGGTTTGCACTTCTGATAAAATTGAAAATGATGCATTTGTTAACTTTGCACCATTTGATCTAATTGATCATATTATTACAGATAATAAAATCACGCATAATATATCTTCAAAATATAAGGAAAGGATTGATCTTGTTATATCCGGTGATGATTAAAAGGAAACTGGGAAATCCAGGCTATCGAGATTTTCAGAAAGTAGATTTGTAATTATTTTCAATACCCAATATACCTTCCGAAAATTTGAAGATGATGATTGATACAGCCAGAAATTTCAGATGAAAAGACATCATATAACGATTATTATCTAAAAAAATGATAGCGCTTCATTTAAGCTTAGGAAAGACCCTGTGCGGGAAAAGAATTATTTCTTTATTTCTTTGTTTTTTACAGTTGTGCAGCAATCTTGCTGCGCAGGAAAATATTATGTCCGAAATGGCGAAGATGCGTGAGCTGGTGCACACTGAGGATCCAGAACTCAACACCATTGCTGAAAAGATATTTTCGCAATGTATTTTCTCGAAGTTGTTTGCTCCGATTCTGCCTGCATTACCTAATAAATGGTTTTCACCTGGTGGTGGCTACGTTGGTCAATGGATATGGGACACCCAGTTTGTTTTATCGGTTTATGCGCCTATGGGTGAGGATGCAGTTATTCGTGGTGTGTACAACAACTATTGGCAGACAATAGAGAAAAATCCTGAAGCACCGAGGGGTTCCTATCGTTTTGGCATGGTGCCAAATTCTCTTAGGGATTGGCCACCGAAAGGTTTTTCACAGATTCCTATACTTGCCTGGGGCGTAGAGCAGGTTTATAATCAGACTGGCGACCGAAAGTTGCTGGAAGAATCTTTGCCCTATCTGTTGGCTTTTGACGAATGGTATTCTACCGAACGCGACGTGGATAAGGATGGTCTGATAGAGTATGGCGCTTACAAGCCTGTTGGAGAGGTTGATATGTTGCAAACTGCACGTTATGAAACCTTTGACTTCTTTCCACCCCTGGATAATATGAAGCTTACAAAACATCCTGCCCGTCTCGATGGAGG
>Ga0182021_10004341_pt1 | contig 16683 bp, 14 predicted proteins | sample 612E3MmetaG_FD_120493 | JGI IMG/M metagenome (GOLD analysis project Ga0182021, IMG submission 120493) | Permafrost microbial communities from Stordalen Mire, Sweden - 612E3M metaG (Illumina Assembly) | ecosystem: Environmental > Terrestrial > Soil > Wetlands > Permafrost | place: Sweden...
GATAATGTGGAAATTGGTCCGTGCGCATTTATCGGGAACGGTTCAAGGATAGGAAATGATGTAAAGATTCTGCACGCATCTTCAGTAAGCGTGTGGCCGAACTCAGTTTCTTATAATTTTGAGGACAGCACTACTGAAGTAGGTGACGGCACAATAATAAAAGGTCAGTCAACAGTCTGCAGGGGAACGAAACACACATTAAAAACAATAATAGGAAAGAACTGCTATATAATGAATCACGTTCACGTCGCTCACGATAACAGGATCGGGGATAATGTTACGCTGGTGAATGGCGTAAATCTGGGCGGGCATGTAGAGATAGGGGATTATTCGAATATAGGAGGGCTTGTAGGTATTCATCAGTTCAGCAAAGTCGGAAAATTTGTGATGGTGGAGTCGAGCACAAAAATTCACAAAGACATTCCGCCTTACATACTTGCAGGGAGATTACCCATAAGGTACAGGGGATTGAATTTAGTAGGTTTGAGAAGAAACGGATTTTCAACAGAAGTAATTCAAAATATAAAAGATGTTTACAGGATGATATATGACTCGGGATTAAACTTCAAAGATGCCTTGGAAAAGGTAAAATCGGATTTTAAATTAACGGAAGAAATTAACGAAATTATAAAATTTATAGAAAAAAGTACAAGGGGAATTTTAAAAAAATGAATTATAAACTCATTCATAGACTTATCGGATTATTTGTTTACCTGGTAGCTGTATTTGTTTTGTTTTCCACAGTTCAGCCGTCAGTATCGTTCTGGGATTGCGGAGAGCTTTCAGCAGCTTCGTATTTTCTGCAGGTAACACATCCGCCGGGAGCACCACTGTTTATTCTTGTAAATAAAGTCACGTCACTCATTCCATTTGCCGAGAACACGGGGTTCAGGGTGAATTCTCTTACAGTTATCACAAGTGCATTTTCGGTTTTGTTTTTATACCTGGTAGCAGTGAGGCTGATAAATAACTATAAAAGCAAACAGGAGCAATCGAATTTTAGTTATATAGTAACATATATTTCGGCTGCGATTGGAGCTTTTTCACTTGCATTTTCCGATACATTCTGGTTTAACGGTACAGAGTCAAACGTATTCGGATTCAGTACATTCCTTTTTACACTGATGGTTTGGTTAATGATGGTCTGGTGGGAAAAAGCAGATGAGCCTGGGAACGAGAAATATCTAATGCTTGTAGCTTTTATAATCGGTTTATCGCCCGGAGTTCATTTAATGTCTGTTCTCGCAGCAGTTCCTTTTGGTGTATTGTTTGTAATGAGAAAATATACGCTCAACGAAGAAGTTGCAAAGGAATCCGGCAAGATTCTGATATATAATTTAATTGCATTAATTGTAGTTGCATTTTTTATGTGGGGAACACAGACTTCAAACACGCCTCCGACGCCTGCAGAATTTAAGTCTTTTGATTCGACTTTTAAAATAATTTTACTTGTTGTAACGATAGTATTTGTTTTTATTTTTCGCAAAAAAGTTATTCACAGGAGTTCATTATATTTACCATTTGCAGTGGGTATAGGGTTAAACTTTGTTGTTTACCCCGGTGTAGTAAAATATTTGCCTCTCGTCATTTCTTCGTTATCCGGAAATAGTTTATTTGTTGATTCATTTTTATTTTTAGTAGTATTCAGTACAATTGGTATTCTGATATACTGGTCGCAGAAAAATAAAAGACCTATGATAAACCTGGTCTTCTCATGTTTGTTTTTTGTAATACTGGGCATTACCACTTATTCAATGATAATAATCCGTGCAAACAAGCAGACACCGATGAATGAAGATGAGCCTAAAGATTTCTCAACACTCGTATCTTATTTAAGCCGAGAGCAATACGGTGATTTTCCGACGTGGAAAAGAAGATATTCATCGGAGCCTCAGCACAGGCAAATCTGGCAGAACTATTCAAGCGACCTTGACTATTTATTGAAATGGCAGATTAATCATCAGTATAACAGGTATTTATTCTGGAATTACATAGGAAGAGAAGGATGGCAGCAGGATAAAGGGGCGGATTTAAAGAAACTGTTTGCAATACCATTCCTGCTTGGGATGCTTGGAATATTCTATCATTTCCGTAGGGATTGGAAGATGGCAACTGTATTTTTTGCCGTGTTTATTTTTATGGGATACTTCATATGTTTTTATCAGGACCAGCAGCAGGTGCAGCCGCGTGAAAGGGATTACTTCTATGCAGGAAGCTTTTTTATATTTTCAATTTTCATTGCTCTTGGTGTAAGGGGGATTATAGATGAAATTCAGGAGAGGTTTAAAGAATCCTCCGCAAAAATTCCGGCAATGGGAGTATTGCTTTTTGCAATAGTATTTGTTCCTTTAAATATGCTGAGAGTAAATTATAATGAACACGACAGGTCAAAAAACTGGATTCCATGGCAATATGCTTATAACATTTTACAAAGCTGTGCGCCGAATGCAGTACTCTTCACATGCGGAGATAACGATACATTTCCTGTATGGTATCTTCAGGATGTCGAGGGTGTAAGACGTGATGTAAGAGTAGCAAATTTAAGCTTGATTAATACAAACTGGTATCCGAAGCAACTGAAAAATACGACACCATACGGTTCGCAGAAAGTGGCGATGAGCTATACCGATGACCAGCTCGATAGACTTCAGCCGACTGAATGGAAGCCAAGGGTAATTGAACTGCCCGTTCCGAAAAATGTATATGATGAATTCGGAATAAAGGACACGACAATTACAAAACAGGGTAAAATTTCGTTTCTTATGAATGCCACGCTCGGTGATTCAAAAGTAAAAGGCGTGCGTGCCCAGGATTTATTAATCAAGGATATAGTTGAACAGAATAAATGGCAAAGACCGATTTATTTTGCAGCTACCTGCGATGCAGGCAGCAGAATCGGGCTTGATGATTATCTTCAGCTCGAAGGACTGGCTACAGGCTGACACCCGAGAAATTCGACAAAGGAGAAAATGTGAACGTAAATTTAACATCAAATGCGCTGCTTGGTGAAAATGTCAATCCGAATAAAGAATTCCAGAGAGGATTTATAATTAAAGGGTTTAATGACCCGAAAATATTCCTGGAAGAAAATCAGGAAAGAGTCGTAAACTACAGCTATCGTATTGTATACATGTCTTTAGCGAATTACTATATGACGGCTCAGAGAAATAACGAAATGGCAATTAAAACCCTCGACAAGATGGAAGAAAACTTCCCGACATCAAAAGTTGCAATGGATTTCAGGATGCACTATCAGGTTGCCGAGATTTACTATAATGCCGGAGCCAGGGAGAAATTTAAAAGTATGATTACGGGAATCGAAAAAGAAGCCAATGATGTATTGACTTCCGAGAAGCCCGGTTCATACGAGGTTCAGGCTGCACAGTATATATTGCAAAGAGCCAGGGAGCTGCAGGACAGCATTAAGACCAAATAGGCAAATAATTTACAATGCTGCGGAGAAATCCGCAGCATAGTTTTTAGTTAACGGGGGGAGATATTTTTAAAATATTAGTTAATTAAAAAGAAATTATGAATTATAAAAACTACCTTGAAAGAATCGGGTATTCAGAAAAACCCGAAGTCAATTATGAAACACTAAAGACATTACACAGGAAACATCTTTATTCTATTCCATTCGAAAACCTTGACATACATAGAGGCAAAAAAATTATTCTCGATATCAACCTTATTGAAGAAAAAATACTCAACAATAAAAGAGGAGGTTTCTGTTACGAATTGAACAGCCTTTTCTTTGAGCTGTTAAAAGAAATCGGATTTGATGTGAAAATGCTTTCGGCAAGAGTATACAATGATGATGAGGTGCCGGGAGATGAATTTGACCACATGACTTTGCTTGTTAACATAGACGGGGAAGAATATCTGGCAGATGTCGGGTTTGGCGACAGTTTTATAGAGCCGGTTCAGTTCAATCCCGATTTTGTATTTGAAGATGACGGAGGGTTTTTCCAGATTGTAAAAGAAAATGAAAAACATTTTAAATTACTAAGGTCAGAAGATGGTGTTTTGTTCACTCCAAAATATTTATTTTCAAAAGATGTAAGAAAATTATCAGATTATACCGAAGCTTGTGAATATACTCAGACATCTCCCAAATCACATTTTACGAAAAATAAATTATGCTCAATTGCAAACGACTGGGGTAGGGTTACGCTCGTAAACGATAAACTGGTTATAAAAAAAGGCAGAAATAAAGATGAAAAGCCTGTACGCAGTGAAAAAGAATTTAACGAGAATCTATTGAAGTATTTTGGAATAAGTATTTAACTAATCGATTACGGTACTTTTGAATTTTTTACGCTGATTGATGTAAACTCCGATTGCGAGGAAAACTATTATACTAATAACAATCATACCTATCTCATAAAGCATATCGGTTTCTTCGGTAAATAAATCATATACTACCATCCCATCCATAATGAGTAATATAATTATTATCAGAGACAGCAATATATTAATAATTTTTACAGGCACGTCTTTATTTTTCCCTCTGAGCAATTTTATGCATTTAATTGGAAAATATCAAATCATTAAATATTGCATAATAATTTAACGCATTATGTGTCTGAAATAATAATCTTTTATATCATTTGTCAATATAATAAAAATTAAAAATCATTAACAGTATTTTTGTTCTAAAAATATTAAAATGAAAAAATCAAATAAAAGACAAGCTGAAGATGATAAAGTGAAAATCATAGATGATTTTTGCAGGCATATTGAAAAGGGATATTCGGAATATTCATTTGTGGATTATGATTTCAGGGATATCGAGAGGTTTGCAACAGATATTGACAAAAATAACAACAATAATTTGCAGGTTGAGAAAGTTAAGAAATCCCTGAGGAAATCTTTTTTATTCTGGGAAAAAATTGCATTTGAAATTTACAAAGATGAAACCAAGAAGCATTTTTTCCCATTATGGATATTTTACATGAAAAGCAGGTTCCAGTTCGGGGCATCGGAATATAAAAAATCAAATGAAAAGAAAAAAATAATCGATATAAATTTATGTTTGGATAATGAGGTCAGAGAGATAGAAAAGTAGGACGTCACATGCAGGTGAGCGAAATGTTCTGCAGGAATGAAAACGGGAAATCCGGTTTCAATGTCAATTTAATGCCTGTAAATAAAATTTACAGGCACTTGCTCGATAATAAGAACAGGTATTTGCATTTATACGGCGGTGCCGGTTCGGGGAAAAGCTTCTTTTCGGCACAGAAGTTTATTTTGCGGTCAATGCTGGAAGAGAGGCACAGGATACTGCTTGTAAGGAAAGTTGCAAGGACAATAAGGCATTCGCAATTCGGATTAATAAAATCTTTATTATATTCTTCGGGTCTTAGTGAGCATTTCAAAATAAACGATGCGGATTTAAGGATGTGTTCGCTTTATAACGGCAATGAATTTTTATCTGCAGGACTCGATGACAGGGAAAAGCTGAAATCTATTTTCGGTATAACTTCGATATGGATTGAAGAGGCGACTGAGCTTGACTATGCGGATTTTAACCAACTCGATTTAAGGCTGAGGGGCAGAACTAAAAATTATAAGCAGATAATTTTAACTTACAATCCTGTCAATTCTTTTCACTGGCTGAATACAAAACATTTTAAGGATTCATTTAAACTCAAAACCACATATAAGGATAATGAACACATTGATGATGAATATATAAATGTACTTAATAATTTGAAAGAGCAGGATGAAGAATACTATAATATATATGCTCTCGGTGAATGGGGAGTGCTGAAGAATGTTATTTATAAACCGTTTGAAATATTAAATGCGTATCCTTTATGCTTTGATGAAACAATATATGGACTTGATTTCGGATATAATAACCAAACTGCACTTGTGGAAGTGAATATTAAAGATAATGTATTTTATCTGATTGAACTTATATATCAATGCGGGCTGACAAATTCTGATTTAATAAATAAAATGAAAAGCCTGCAAATTAAAAAGGGAAGTTATATATATTGCGATTCAGCTGAATCCAATAGGATTGAGGAATTGAAGCGGGCAGGATTCAACGTGTTTCCTGCAGATAAAAGCGTAAAAGACGGAATTGACTATCTGAAAACGTGCAATATTAAAAGCCGCCCGGAAAACAGCGGAATTAATAAAGAAGTTTTATCATATTGCTACAAGCAGGATAAAGACGGAAATTTATTCGATGAGCCGATAAAATTTAACGACCACCTGATGGATGCAATAAGGTATGCGATATTTTCTCATTGCAGGAAAAGGAGAGAAGCAAATATAAGATTGCTATAATTCTTAACCATTATTTCAGCATATAACTTTCTCTTTTATTTGACAAAGATTATGCATAAATTTCTTTAACGAAACGAAAAGGATATTTACGATGAAAAAGTTAATTTTACTTTTAGTTTTGAATATTGCATTTCTTACATTTACCACTGCATTAAAAAGCCAATATAACCGATTGACAGATTACGATAATTTAGTGATAGATACTATGGCATTAAAATATTTTCCCTTGACTGTAGGAAATGTGTATAAATATCATTGGACTTCTTCAGGAGGTTATCAAACTTATTTTAAGGTAAGAATCATTAAAGACTCTATAATAAATTCTAAGAGATATTATATAATAAACGGTTCATTTCCGGGATATATAAGTGGTATACTGCGCTGCGATTCAGCAACAGCTAATATTTATGAATGTACAACATATGGCAATTGTCCTTATAGTTTGAATGAAAGTATAATTGATAGCATGCGTGCTAAATTAAAGGATACAACATATGTCTGTGATAATTATGTATCCCGGCATATTTGTGTTGACACAAGCTTATTCAATATTTTTGGAAATATGGTTAAATCGAAAGTATTCAATAGAAATACTTCTTTTGTTTCAACATCAGTTTTTTATGGTTTCAATTTGGGAATAATATTTTCTATGGAATCAGATTCTTATGGCATAGCTTTCAAAACTTTGGAAGGAGCATTTATTAATGGAGTATTATATGGTGACACAATTATTACAAACATAAATAAAATTAATTATGAATTACCAACATCCTATTCATTATTTCAAAACTATCCCAATCCCTTTAATCCGAATACAAAAATTAATTATCAGATATCTAAATTGGCGAATGTAAAGATGGTGGTTTATGATGCGACGGGGAAATTAGTTTCAACTCTTGTTAACGAAAAACAATCGCCGGGAACATATGAAGTTACATTTGATGGGAGCAATCTGCCGAGCGGAATTTATTTTTACAGGTTAACGACGGAGGGGTTTAGTGAAACGAAAAAAATGATTTTAATGAAATAAATTCTCGTTCCCAAACTCAGTTTGGGAACGAAGGTAAGGTAGTTGATATTCTTAATTTCCGAATTTTAGTTTGATGTTTACTATCTCAGGTGTATTGCCTATGCGCACGGGCGGTCCCCAGGTTCCTGCCCCTGTCGATACATAAAAATGTGTTTGTCCTTTTTTAAGATAGCCCGTGCTTAATTCGAAAACCATGCTTGTAATAAAATTAAGCGGAAATAACTGCCCGTGATGCGTATGACCTGAAAGCTGGAGGTCAATATCATTCTTTACGGATTCATCGAGGTCAAATGGCTGGTGATTCATTAAAATTAACGGACAGTTTTTATCAGTCTGTCTTACGAGTTCTTCCAGTGATTTTCTTTTCTTTCCTGCAAACCTGTTAATATCCCTGTCTTCACGTCCGATTATATAAAATGCATTATCAATTTTTACACTGCTGTCTCTTAACATATTTACGCCATGTGCATTTAAATATTCACACGCTTCTTCCACTCCACCGATATATTCGTGGTTACCGGTTATTCCGTATGTTCCGTATTTCGATTTAAAATTCTTAAGAGTCTCACCGAGATTATTCCTTATCACTGGACCCAAATCTTCATCTACAATATCTCCGGCGAGCAATACAATATCAGGATTCAGGGAATTTGCTTTATCGATAATATTTGTAAGCCGTGAATTACTTATTATAGTACCGAGGTGCATATCGGATATCATTACAATATTAAGTTCCTTAAGTTCGCCGCTGTTTTTCGGAATGCTGAATTCGAGTTTCTGAATTTTAGGATTCTTAGCATTATAAAACCCGTAAACAAGAATCACGCTGACAATCAGCACCGATAAAAAGAGAACAATCTGTTTTGTTCTTGCATAATCAAATGTTGCAAAGGAAGGATACAGGGGAGTGGAGGCGTTTATTGTTCTAAGTACATCCAGAAATATTACTATTAAAAAGAAGTACAAAATAGCAGCGAACCAGAATGAGCCAATCCAGATGAGAATATCTGAAAAGGCGGAATAATAATATCTTTCGAGAATCCTGCCGCCGATAAAAGACAGGAAAGCTATTAAAAATAATATTAAATATATTTTACGGATTGCACTGCCCTGAGGAAGCGCCTGCCAGCCTCTTATAAAAATGTAAAAATTAATAAGTGCAAAAATTGCAAATACTATGGAGAAAAATATTATAAGATTTGTAGTTTTCATATTGTCGGAATCAAAAAATTATTTTCTTATAAAATGAGGAAAATCAAAGGGGATTTCAACAGTAAACTCTATAAATCCGGAATACTTACCGCCGGAAAAAGACGGAGTCTGATAGATTAATTTCTTCACACCGTTTTTTTCTATTGTATAGCAGTTGGTTTTTCTTTCATCCATCAGATTTTTTAGAGCAGTCTTTGACGGTTCGGGATGGCAGTCGAGAATTCCGGTGCCGATTAATTTTTCCCCGCCGTCATTTTCAAATGTTTTTATTGCTTTATCGTTCATATATACGATTATTCCTTTTTCATCACATATTGTAATTGCACCGTTAAATTCTTTTGTCCAGTTATCCATTTTTATTTTAAAAATTTATTAAAATGAATTTTACTTTTATCGAACCTGTTCGAAGGTGACTTTGCTTCGGCAGGATAGCCTATTGGAATCAGGGATACGGGCTTTATATTGTCCGGAAGATTCAGGAGTTCAATCATACCGTTCATCCGTATTTCTTCGGGATAAATTCCAACCCATACTGCACCGAGACCTTTTGTATGCGCAGCGAGTAAAATGTTTTGAGAAGCCGCAGAGCAGTCCAGCATCCAGCGTCCTTTATATTTTTCTCTTGTAATATCAGCACAGACCAGAACTGCAAGAGGAGCTTCGGTAACCATCTGAGCATAGGGGTGAATCTTTGGTATTTCATCAAGAATTTCCCTTTTATTAATTACAAAAAACTCCCAACATTGCGAGTTACCCGCAGAGGGTGCTGCCATAGCGGCTTTCAGAATGTCCTCGATATCTTTATCCGATACCCGTACGTCGGTGAATTTTCTGATGCTTCTTCTTGTTAAAATAGTTTGCAGCATAAATTTGTATTTATTTTATAAATAATCTGTCAGGTTTCCCAGACCTTCCCTGACGATGTTAAATTCTCCTTCGGAACAATCAATAACAGTAGAAGGTCTATTGCCTCCAAACCCGCCGTCAATAACTATATCCACAAGTTTCCCGTATTTTTCATAAATATGCGCAGGGTCAGTCGTATAATCGATTATTTCGTCCTCATCGTGCACAGAAGTAGTCATAATAGGATTACCTAACTCTTTAACAAGTTCCGTGCATATTTTGTTATCAGGAATTCTGATTCCGACCGTCTTTTTTTTACTTTGAAATATTTTAGGGACTTTGCTGTTTGCCTTAAGTATGAAAGTAAATGGTCCCGGCAGGGTTTTTCTCATCACCCTGTATATTGGTGTATCTATACTGAATACAAAATCAGAAAGATGACTCAGGTCATAGCAGATGAATGAAAAATTTGCTTTTTTGGGTACTTTATTTTTTATTTTATAAATTCTTTCAATTGCTTTGGGCTGATAAATATCACATCCTAATGCATAGACTGTATCGGAGGGATAAATAATAACACCGCCGTTTTTAAGGCAGTCAATTACGATACGAATCTTTCTCATTTCAGGATTTTCGGGATGAATCCTAAGCAGCATACAGCAATTATTTTTTTACAAATTTACAAATCGAAAAGGGCAAAAAAAATGCCATTCCTGTTCGGAATGGCATTATATTAAACTAAAAAATTTATTTTATTTTGTTATCAGCATTTTTTTAATATCAGTGAAATCGTTAGCTGTAATCTTATAGAAATAGACACCGCTTGCGAAATTCTTTGAATCGAAAGTATAGCTGTAATATCCCGGTTCCAGATATTCATTTACAAGTGTCTCAATCTGTCTTCCAAGAGCGTCATAAATTATCAGTTTGACCTGCGAATTTTTTGCAAGGTCGAATTTAATTGTTGTTGACGGGTTGAACGGATTCGGATAGTTCTGACTAAGTTTATATTCACCGGGAATTTCACTGCTGATGTTTGTGATTCCTGTAATGTTGACCCACCTTGTTATCTCAATAATAGAATTCTTTATGCCGTTTGCCATGAAAATCGCAGAATCGAGTCCGGTACTATCGGGACTCGTATACGAGCCGACTCCGGAACCTGTAAAGCCTTTATAACGGTAGGTTTGACCGCCCTGCGTTACAGTTCGTGAATTTACACCAAATGTAAATGCTGCTGCCGAATCATAATATAAGCCTCCTCCAAAAGTAGAATTTGATACAGATGATAGAACAGTAAGCAAGTACTGTACTTTATAATTCACGGTTAAAGACAAAGCTCCCGAAATTGTTATGTTGTGGGTTGTATCACCGTTATCAGACCAACTGCTGAAAATATATCTTGTTCCTCCAGAACCCTGCGGACTTAATGCCTGAACATTAACTACTGTACCAATCGGGAAAATAAATTGCTGCGAGGAAGTATAGGATATTCCGTTTACCTTAAAACTGCAAATATTATTTCTGTTAGACTGAACTGTAAGAATGTTCGAGTTTACAAGGAGGTTTAGAGTTCTTTTATGAACAGGTGTTCCGTTTGAGCCGGTACCTGTGATTATTACATGATAATTTTTAGCCGGAGTGACCGTACCTATAGTTTTTATTTTAAGTGTAACAGAATCCGGAAATGCCGTAATAGTATCTTTACCGTTTAAAAATGAAAAAGAGATTGAACCTGTTACAGGTAATGAATCGAGTGCTGCGGTAAATTTAGCTTTATCATTATAAACCCCTTTAATAGCAGGTACAATAACTTTAATTGTTGTACTGTCATTATTTCCGATTGCTTTACTTGTCGGATTTATTGTCATGGCAAAATCAGGATTATAGGCAACAAAGCTCTGTGACGTACCGGTAGTATTTATCCTGTCTTCCATCCAGGCGTTTAAGGAAGTAATTCCAATTCCTGCATTCCCGATATAGTCACCCATATATCCTGCATCCGAGCCTCCGCCGATAGCCATTGTATTCGGATTAAAACTTGCATCTGATATTCTATTATTAGGAGCAAATGTCTGGCCTCCGTCAGTTGATGTTGTTCCATACATTTCAGTCAATAAATTTCCGGCAGGGTCATTCCTCGAGTCGAACCAAAAAATAAATAATCTTCCTGTTTTTTTATCAACTGTTACAGCAGGCATCCACTGGTCTGTTGTTGTATTATCATCATTTACTTTAACCGGTGAAGTCCACGTGGTTCCGTAGTCGGTTGATTTAACAAGAAATATATCCGCTCCATCAGGACCGGTAGGATTTGCCGCGTAAACAATATAGAGATTTCCTCTTGTAGATGTCCAGCTGTTATCGGCAGCCATTCTCGGGAAATTATCGGTTCTGATACAATTTTTCACAGTATAACGACCGAAGCAAATTGAACCCGGACCTGTGAAAGACAGACTGGTAGGAGTTTGCGTCATAGTAGCACCTCCGTTTGTTGACCTGTACAATATAATTCCGCTTCCGCTTGAACAGGCAAAATAAACATTTCCTCCGGGTATATTTCCGTTTGGTCCAACAGTCACATACGCACCCTGTGCACCCGATAACTGCATTGGTGAAGCCCAGGTTGCGCCTTTATCAGTACTTCTGACAAAATACATTCCTCCGCTTCCTCCAAAATATCTAAAGCCAATATACAGGTAATTACTATATGGACCGGCAGACTGGTCGCAAGTCATCCAGGGTTTATCACACAATCCGGCAGGTAACTGATATGCCTGAACAGGTGGTATCCAGGATACACCTTTATTGGTTGATTTCTGAACTACACCTCCGGAGGGACCATTTGTGGCTACTTCGAATATTTCCATGAAATACATATTTCCTAAACTATCAAAAGTCATAACAGGGTCTCCGATTGGTGAAAAACCTGTATAGCTGGGGTAAGTACGATTCCAATCATAGCCGTTCAGCGTAAAATAAATATCACTTGCTGTAGCAGTAGGACTATTAAAAGCACAAATACTATTCAATGGATCATTTGGATTTGTTGCAATATAGGGTTCACTGTTATCGTTTCCCAGGTAAAAATTATCAAATCCGTTAGTAGTAGAAACGGAACTTTGCACACTACCGGGATAAAACGGATTAACCCGGGGTCTTAATGGAACGGTATTATAAACTGTATTTATTTGTCCAAACAGGATGTTTGTGCTCAATAAAATGAGCAGGATGTAAAAATTTTTCATTTGCTAAAGATTTAATTTTACTTGTAATAATATAACTTTTAATCACTGATTTTTCTATATAAAACGAAAATAATTTAATTAAGATCTGCAAATAATTTGTTTTAAAAAAAAGAGTTAATATATTTTTATATATTAACTCTTTTTAAATATCAGACATAAATATTATTCGATTTCTATAAGAGTATCACCTTCAAGAATCGTATCTCCCGCTTTTACCTTAATGGATTTGATTGTTCCTTCTCTGTCGGCGGTAAGATTATTTTCCATTTTCATTGCTTCCCAGGTCAGAAGTTTTGCCCCGGGTTTTACAAAATCACCGACATTAACCATTATTTTTATAATTGTGCCGGGCAGAGGTGCCTTAATGACTCCTGCACCTTTCTTTTCGGACGGGCTGCTGGTTTTTGCAGTAGCTTTATGTGAATCCGTAGAAGGTTCATTTTTCGCCCTTACAAGTGTAGGTGTTTTTGGCTGCTCAATTTTTTTATCTACCTGTACATCATAAACAGTTCCGTTTACATCAATCTTAATAGTATTATCTTCAAAACTAATAACCGATGCTTCGTACTGATTATTGTTTAAATTGAATTTGAATTTTTTCATATATAGTAAAAATTTTATTTTCTTTTAAATATTCTGACTGAAAATTATCTCGGCATTTTTCTCAGACCGTAAATTTTAGAGCTCCATGGTGAATAAATTTTATCTATCCTTTTTATGGTCAGTGAATAATTTTCAAAATCGTGAACTTCCTGTAAATAAAGATGAATTGTAGCTGCAATTATTGCGCTTAAATCATCAGTTTTTTCTTTCTTAGCGACCATTACAGGTTTGGTTTCAGTCTGTTGATTTTTTTCTTCGTGTTTATTAAATATATTTTTTATAATTCCCATTTTTTTTCTCCTAAAGCGGCATATTTGAGTGTTTCTTTGCAGGATTACTGTCTTTTTTAGTTGTAAGAGATTGTAATGCCCTGATAATTCTGAATCTTGTGTTTCTCGGTTCAATAACGTCATCAATATATCCGTATTTTGCAGCTTCGTACGGTGTTGCAAATTTATCACGGTATTCTGCTTCTTTTTCAGAAATGAATTTTGCTTTTTCTTTCGGATCAGCAATTTCTTTAATTTCCCTGAAATAAAGAACTTCGATTGCGCCTTTTGGACCCATGACAGAAATTTCCGCACCCGGCCAGGCATAGTTTAAATCACCTCTTAAATGCTTCGAGCCCATAACATCATAAGCACCGCCGTATGCTTTTCGAAGTATAATGGTTATTTTCGGAACCGTTGCTTCAGCATAAGCATAAAGTAATTTTGCGCCGTGAATAATTATTCCGCCGTATTCCTGAGCTGTTCCGGGTAAATATCCGGGTACATCAACCAGAGTAATTATAGGAATATTAAAAGCGTCACAAAATCTGACAAACCTTGCGGCTTTTCGAGATGCGTTTATATCGAGTACCCCCGCTAGATAATCCGGCTGATTAGCAACCAGACCGACGGGCATCCCATTCATTTTAGCAAAACCAACAACTATATTCTGTGCATAGTTACTGTGCACTTCAAGGAATTCACTGTTATCTACGATTGTGTCGATTACATCGACTATATCATATGGTTTATTCGGATTATCGGGTATTATTTCATTCAAATTATCATCAACCCTGTCAATCGGGTCAATGCATGGATATAAAGGCGGGTCTTCCAGATTATTTTGAGGCAAATAACTAAGAAGTTTTCTGATAACCATTATTCCATCGTCTTCATTATCTGCAACGAAATGACAGACACCTGATTTTGAGCTGTGAACAAATGCACCGCCGAGTTCCTCATCAGTAACAATTTCTCCGGTAACTGTTTTAACTACCTTTGGACCTGTGATAAACATATAGCCTGTATTTTTTGACATAATAATAAAATCTGTCAATGCAGGTGAGTAGACCGCACCGCCTGCGCAGGGACCGAATACTGCGGAGATTTGAGGAATGACGCCTGATGCAAGCACGTTTCTCTGAAAAATATCCGCATACCCTCCGAGGCTTTTTACACCTTCCTGAATACGTGCACCGCCGCTGTCGTTGATTCCTATTACAGGTGCGCCGACTTTCATAGCCATATCCATTACTTTACATATTTTTGCAGCATACATTTCTGAAAGCGAGCCTCCGAACACTGTGAAATCCTGCGAAAATATATAAACCAATCTTCCATCTATGGTACCGTATCCTGTAATTACACCATCTGATAAATATTGTTCTTTTTCGAGTCCGAAATCCGTACATCTGTGTGAAACGAACATATCGAATTCTTCAAAACTATTTTCATCGAGAATTTTATCAATTCTTTCCCTTGCTGTATATTTTCCTTTACGGTGCTGGGCATTAATTCTTTTCTCTCCACCGCCCATTTTTGCTTCAACCCGCAAATCCAACAGCTCTTTAATTTTATCGTTTAAAGACATCGTAATTATTATTTATTTAATAAAATTTCTATTTAGAGATTTCTGTTTTTTATTTAGATTTTAGTTTTATCCTGAATATTAAATATTAAAAATCAAAATTTAAAATCAGTGTAATCAATTAATCAGTGATTACCAGTTATTATACAGTCCTTCAAGAAGCATATCTTTCTTTTCATCTTCCGACAAATTGTTATACTTTTCAGCTTCTTCGTGAATTTTTTTTATTTCAAGTTCTCTCAATGCTTCAAGTTCAGCGAGCATTTTTTTATATTCAATTTCTCTTTTTCTTTTTAGAAAACCGCTTGCAACAGCAGGGAAGAGGTCAAGGAGCAATTCTTCCTTTTCATTTTTAGCGAGCTTCATATTTTCAAATTCAGGCAATTCAGGATTTTCCGGTTTTTCATATTTCGATACATCATACGGCTGTTCGATTCTTGAACCTGTAATTTTTTGCCTGAAATTAGTTTCAATCGGGAAAGGAGTTTTTCCGTAGACACCTTTTACCAGATTAAAAAACTGTGATGATACATTATCGTAAAAAGGTTTTCCTTTATTTTCAGAAATTACAGATTGTACTGCCTGCACTCCCACAATCTGGCTTGTCGGTGTTACGAGTGGCGGGAGACCTGCATCCAGGCGAACAACCGGAACAGTTCTTAAGACTCTCTCGAGCAAGTTTTCCATTTTTGCCTGTTTTAACTGAGCCAGCATATTCGTGTACATTCCTCCCGGAATTTCCGCATCTTTTACATTATTATCCGGAGGCGGGAAGTTGAAATATTTTTCAATTTCCTGGCAATTGAAAAGTACCTCTTCAAAATTATTTTTCTTAGATGCTTTAATTGCATTCTTAAATAATTTTTCTATATCGGATTCCAATTTATAATTTGCTATATCAAATTCTTTCGGGAAAATTTTTATTTCATCGAATTTATCGAGTTCTTTTCTTATTTCAAAAAGTTCTTTATTGATTTTCGAAACCGCATCCAGATTCACGCCCGTATCAATTTTTAGCATATCACAGAAAACCTGTACAAGTTCGAAGGCGGGTGCAGCAGGACCGCCGGAGAAATTCCATATTACCGTATCCACTATATCTACGCCGTTTACTATAGCATTTAAAAGGCACGCAAGTCCGTAACCCGGAGTGCAGTGTGTATGCAAATCAATCGGGACTTTAATTTCCTTTTTCAGCCTTTTGATTAAATTTGCGGCAACATCGGGAGGAATAAGACCTGCCATGTCTTTAATGGAAATTATATCGGCTCCCATTTTCTGAAGCTGCTTTGCCTTATCTACAAAATAATCTTCCGTGAAAATTTTTCCCGGAAGTTTTTTACCTGATACGAAACCACGGAATTTTTCATAGAAAGAAAAATGCGGGTCTACGGTAAAACAAACAGCGCAATCTGCAATTCCGCCGTTTGCTTTAACGTATTCGATTGTGGATTTCATATTATCGAGGTCATTGAGGGCATCGAAAATTCTCATTATATCTATTCCGCTTTTTATTGCAAGGCGGTTAAAACCCTCGATTACGTTTTCAGGATACGGATTATATCCGAATAAATTTCTGCCTCTCGA
>Ga0182021_10004342_pt1 | contig 16682 bp, 13 predicted proteins | sample 612E3MmetaG_FD_120493 | JGI IMG/M metagenome (GOLD analysis project Ga0182021, IMG submission 120493) | Permafrost microbial communities from Stordalen Mire, Sweden - 612E3M metaG (Illumina Assembly) | ecosystem: Environmental > Terrestrial > Soil > Wetlands > Permafrost | place: Sweden...
AGGCGCCGGCAGATCGACGCGACGTCTGCCCTCGGATCGGCGAAGTCGTGGCCGAAGGCTCCGTTCATCTGGATGTCCACCAGGCCGGGCAGGATCATGGAACGCGCCCCGCCCAGCGCGCCTGGGGGCGGGCTGTCGGCCGGCTGGATGGAGGTAACGGCGCCGTCCGCGACGGTGACCGCGCAGAGTCCGCGGTCATCGGGCGCCAGCAGGCGGCCGAACAGCTGGATCACGGTCTGAGTCTCCTTCCGCGAGCGCGCGAGCGTGCGGGCGGCCGGGTCAGCGACTCCGCGCGGCCGGCCGGCCATCGGACCGATTGCCGGCGCCGCGTTCGATCAGTACTCGGCCGTGACCCGGGTATAGGCGGCCGCCATGACGACGATGATCGAGCCGAACACCACCTGCCGCCACGGCTCCGGCAGCCCGAGGTCGGTCAGGAGCGCCCCGAGGACCATCAGGATGATCGCGCCGACGATCGTTCCGGAGAACCCGCCCCGGCCGCCCATGATCGAGGTTCCGCCGATGACCGCCGCCGCCACGGACGGCAGCAGGTACTGATCGGCAAGCGACACGCTGGCGGTGTTGCTGTAGCCCGAGAGGATGAGCCCGGCGATGCCCGCGAGGACCGCCGAGATCACGTACAGCACGATCAAGACCTGCCATGAGCGAGCGCCCGAGAGGCGCGCTGCGACGGGGTTGTCGCCGATGGCGAACAGGAGCCTGCCGTAGCCGGTGCGTCTCAGTCCCAGCAGGATCAAAAGTGTCAGCGGGACGAAGACGAGGAGGCTGTACGGGATGACATCCCATAGCAGGTTGGACCCGAGCCAGCGCAGTTCGGCCGGCACCCCGGCGCCGGTCTGGACCATCCGCAGCTGCCACACGTTCGAGAAGCCGAGGACCACGAAGCTCATGGCCAAGGTCATGATCAGCGGGTGCACCCGGAAGACGCCAACCCCGATGCCCGTGACGAGGCCGGCCAGGGCCGCCGCGGCGAGGGCCACGGCGATCCCCTGGGGCCATCCTCCCGGGCTGTGGACGAAGGTCGCGGTGACGAACCCGGCCATCGAAGCGATCGAAGCGACCGAGAGGTCGATGCCGCCGGTCAGCATGGCCAGCGTCTGGCAGCCGCCGAGGATGGCCAGGGGCACGGACTGCCTCAGGATCACCCCGGCCCAGTGAACGCTGACGGTGCCCGGGGACGAGAGCTCAACTGCCACCACCAGGACGAGGAGAAGGCCGGTCAGCGGGATCAGGGGCCGGTCCCGGAACAGGTTGCGCAACGCGGTCGGGTCCAGCCACCGTTTGGCGCGCACGGCCGCGCTCATGCCCGGTTCCTTCGCATCTGGACGAGGCTACCGAACATCAGGACTCCCACGAGGATGAGGCCCTGGGCGACCAGGGCGTAGTTGGTGTCGATGCTCAGGAAGGTCATGTCGGTCCTGATCATCTGAAGGACGATCACGCCGATGATCGGGCCGACCAACCCGCCCCGGCCGCCCGCGAGGCTCACGCCCCCAAGGACCACGGCCGCGACGCTCATCAGAGTGTAGGGTCCGGGAACCGGCGTCCCGATCCCGGTGCTCGCGGTGAGCGAGATGCCCGCGAGGGCCGAGAAAAGGCCGCACAGGGCGTAGGAGAAGAACTTGGTCTGGCCGACCGCGATGCCGCTCCGGAAGGCGGCCAGCCGGTCGCTGCCTATCGCATAGATGGAAAGGCCCAGCCTGGAACGCGCGATGGGAATCCAGATGACGGCCACCACGATGATCAGGACGATTGCCGACTTCGGGATCCACTCGCTGCCCAGAGACCCGATGACGAGGTCCTTGAGCCAGCCGGAGGCGGCCCCTCCGGGCGCGGCCCGGACCAGCAGCGCGAAGCCCGCCCATACGAACGACATCGCCAGGGTGACGATGATGTCCGGCACCTTGGTGAGGACGACCAGGGCGCCGTTGACCGCGCCCAGCAGCAGGCCGAGGGCGAGTACGCCCACGACCACTGCGACGCCGAACTCGTCGCTCTGGCCCTTCATCTGGGTGGCGCAGACGACGCTCGTGAGCGCCATCATCGATCCGATGGAGAGGTCGATTCCGCCGCCGATGACGACGACCGCCTGGGCAACCGCCGCGAGCGAGAGCGGCAGCCCCCCGATCGCGAGGTTCTGCACTCCGCTCACGTCGTAGCTCGGCTGGATGAGCTTGGTGAACACGAGGAGGAGACCGAGGAAGACGATGAGGCCGAGCGTCCAGGCGTTGCGGCTCGCCCACGGTGCAACGGCGCCCAGGGCCCGCCGGCGGGCGACGAACGGAGCGGCGGTCACTGCGGCACCCCCTCGGACTCGGCGGCTTCCGAGCGAAGGTTGTGGGCCGCGCGCAGGAGGGTCGGCTCATCGCCCTCCGCCGCGCTGACCTCTCCGACCACGCGGCCGCCGAAGATCACGATGGCCCGGTCGCACACGAGCTGGACCTCCTTCAGCTCCGAGGTGTAGAGCAGGATCGCGGCGCCGGCCCCGGCCATGTCCCGCAGCAGTCCGTAGATCTGGGTCTTGGTGCGGATGTCGATGCCGCGCGTCGGGTCGAAGCACAGCATGGCCCGGACCCCGCCGGCGACCCAGCGGGCGATGGTCACTTTCTGCTGGTTGCCACCCGAGAGGCGTCGAACCTCGCCGCCGGCCCGGGCGTCGATCTGGAGCGTGGCGACGGCGCCATCCACCTTCACGCGTTCGCGGCCGAGGTCGATGGGGCCCCAGCGCCGGAAACCGGTCGTGTACGGCAGGGCGATGTTCTCGCGGACCGAGCGCTGCATCAGCAACGCTTCGGCGCGGTCGGCCGCGACATAGACGAGGCCGGCGCTGATCGCATCGGCCGGGTGCCGGAAGGAGGCCGGCTTGCCGTCGACCAGCAGCTGGCCGCCCCTGGGACGCTCCGCGCCAGCCAGGATGTCAAACAGCTCGTCCTGGCCCTGCCCCTCCAGGGCCACCACGCCGAGAACCTCGCCCGGGTACAGGTCAAACGACGCGTCGATCAGCCTCGTGCCCGAGCTGAGCGAGCGGGCCGAGATGCGCGGCGTCGCCCCCGGCTGCCGGGACCCGGCGCCAGCGGTATCGGCGGCCCGCGCCGCCAGATCGGCCACTTGCCGGCCGAGCATGAGCTCGACGATCCTCTCCTCGGTGCGGGCGGTCACGTCGACCACGCCGACCGTTTCGCCTTCGCGCAGGACGGTCGCCCGGTCGCAGACGGCGGCGATCTCGATCAGCCGGTGCGAGATGAAGATGACGGAGCGGTCGCCACCGCGAAGGCCGCGAAGCGCGTCCAGGACTCGCTCTGTGAGGTTCGCCGGCAGGGCGGCGGTCATCTCGTCGAGCATGAGCACGTCGGGCTCGATCGCGAGGGCGCGGGCGAGGTCGATGATCCGGAGCGAGGCCAGCGGCAGCCGCCGGGCCGGGCTCGACAGGTCCAGGTCGGAGAGGCCGAGCTCGCCGAGCCAGTGGCGGAACGGCTCCAGGGGCGTCTCGGTCAGGCGCAGATTGTCCCGGACATCGAGGTCCGGGATCAGCGATGGCTCCTGGTACACCGAGATCAGCCCGCCCCGGCGCGCCTGCGCTGGGGAGTGGACCGTGCGTTCTCTGCCGCGGACCGCGATCCGGCCAGCGTCCGGTTGTACCACGCCTGTCAGGATCTTGACGAGCGTGCTCTTGCCGGCGCCATTGGCGCCCACGAGGGCGTGGATCTCGCCCGGGCGCACGGCCAGCGAGGCCGACTTCAGGGCCACGACGGCGCCGTACATCTTCGAGACGCCCGTGGCTTCGAGCAGGAGGTCTGTGGCTACGGTCATCTTTCCCCGGTTACTCGAGGGGGACGCCGGTGGAACCGGCGTCCCCCTCCGCTCTGGTGCGGTATGGAAGGTTACGCGCCCGTGCAGGTCGAGGGGACCGTGTTCGGGTCGTAGGTGGTCCAGCCCGCAATCGACAGGGCGAGCGGCCACAGCGGGTCGAGCCCCGGAACCGATTGCCAGGCCTTGAGGCCGGCCTTGCCGGCGTCGGTCGTGTTGTCGAGCAGCACCGGGTCGAGCAGGACGGTGTTCGGCCTGCCTGCGCCGGCGGACTGCACGATCGGCTTGCCCTCGAGCAGCTTGACCGCCATGGTGACGCCTGCGCCGCCGACGGCGGCGGTGTTGGTGACGGCAGCGCCCACCAGGCCCGGGAAGCCGACGGGATCCAGGAGCTGGGTAACGAACCCACCGATGTCGGCGTCGACGATCGGCACGAACTTCTTGTTGGCGGCCTTGAGGGCGTCAACGATCTGCTTGCCCATGCCCGACGCCCAGATGCCCTGGATCTTGTCGTACTGACCACTGTTGATGAAGTCGTTGGTCAGGTTGGTCGTGGTTGCCGGATCCCAGCCCGTGAACACGCCCGAGGTGGTGGGCAGGACCTTGATGTTCGGATACTGCTTGAGGACGGCCTGGAACCCGACGTCACGGTCGGAGTCGGCCGGGTGTCCGGCGAGACCGCGCGTGTACCAAATGGTCCCGGTGCCGCCCAGCTGGTCGAACAGCCACTTGGCGCCGAGTTCGGCGTACTTGACCTGGTTGTTGTAGAGGTTCCAGGTGTGCGAGTCCGTAACGTAGGCGTCGATCGAGACCGTCACGATGCCCTTGGCGGCCGCCTCGTCGAGGGCCGGGTTGAGGGCGTCTGGGTCGTTCGGGTTGAACACGATCGCGTTGACGTTCTTGGCGATCAGGTCGCGGATGTCGGAGAGCTGGCCCGCGGCGTCAGTGTTCCGGTGGATCACGGTCATGTTGGTGACTTCCGGGTACATCTTGACCTGGGCCTTGGCGGTGCAGACCTGCTCCTCGCGGAAGCCGTTGCCCACGCTACCACCGTTGGAGTAGCCGAGCGTGTAGGTCGTGGCCGCAGCCGACGCCGGTGCGGCGGCAGATGCGGCTGTGGTCGGGGCCGCGGCAGTCGGGGCCGCGGCAGTCGGGGCGGTGGTCGCGGTGCTGGACGAGCACGCGCCACCCACGATGGCGGCAGCGGCGACCAAGCCCGCAAGGCGGCCGAATACGCTTCGGTTCATGGAAAGGGCATCCTCCCTACCCCGGGGCATCCCTCGGGTGCTGTTCATGCCATTCGATGGCTTGGTTCGTTGCGGCGTCGCTTCTCTTTCTACCTCCTGGCGCTAGGCCGTTGTGCTCGGATGGGCGGCGGGCCCGTGCGGCGTGAACGTGCGAGTTCTCGACTTGGGAGCGGCAGCCTCACGGTCGAAGGGTGCCGGACCGCTCTCCCCTGTGCTGTGAACTGCGCTGTGAACGGACTCCCAGCCAACTGGCTTGCTCGAGCGGTACCGGTCCGGACATCAGGCCTTGGGCTTCTCCCGTCTCGGACGGAATGCGCAAAACACGCACGGGCTGCGGGGTACGTTCGGGGCCAGTCTTGCAATCGATCATCGATGCCACAATGACAGAAGTGGCTACCAAACTGGCAGGAGCGGCCGCTGACGCGATGCCTGCTCCTGGCACTGGGGCTAGCTCGCTGCTCGTTGCTGCGTGTACGTCGCGGTGCCTTCGGCCGTCAGGCCGGTCGGGAACCGCGATCCGGTCGGCACCGTGTAGAAGCGCCGGTACTGGGCCGGAGACATGCGCGTGAAACGATGGAAGACCTTGTAGAACTGGTGGATGTTGGTGTAGCCAACGGCCGAGGCGATCTCGCAGATGTTGTAGCCGGTGTTCAGCAGCAGCCGCTTGGCCTCGGCCAGCCTCAGCTTGGTGACGTACTCCTTGAAGCCGACGCTCGTCACCTCCTTGAAGACGTGGCGGGCCCGTGACGTACTCACGTGCATCTTCTCGGCGATCTGCTCCAGGGTGACCGTCTCCCGGAAGTGGTCGGCCACGTAGGCCAGGGCCGGCTGCAGCTGGAGCTGCGCATCGCCGCCGGTCAGCACGGGACGGCCGGCCTTCTGGCCCCGGCGCTTGATCACCAGGCTGAGGAACCGGCGCAGGTTCGCGTCGACCAGGTGCCTGTCGGACTCCTCGCGGCTCTGGGCAGCCGTCCTCAGCTCGAACAGGATCGGCGTCAGCTCTTGGGCAAGCTCGGAGTCGTGGGCGATCCGCGGGGAGATGGTGCCGCTGTCGAGGAAGGGCGTCAGGTAGGCCGAATCGAACGGCCTGCAGCCGGGAGCCGCGATCAGCTCGGGCAGGAACAGCGCCAGGAGGAGCCGCATCGGGCTGCCCTGGGCATGGGCGACATGGGCCTCCAGGTTGTCGACCAGGAAGATGTCGCCGGGCTCGATCGCGTACTCGCGCTGGCCGAACCTGAACAGGCCGGTTCCCGAGAGGCACAGGGCCACCTCGAGGTAGTCGTGCGAGTGCATCGGATCGTCGCTGCCGGCAGTCTCGTACTCGAGCACACAGAGCGGAAACTCGGGCTCGAGGTCGTACCGCCAGAAGAAGATCCCCAAGTGACGCTCCTGCCCCCTAGAGAACCTCGATCCGCCGCGGCGCATTCCGCGTCCCGGCTTTCTCCAGCCTGCCGGGTGGGACGTCCCGACGGTACCCTCGCGTGGACTCGGACGTTTCGCGAACCACGACGGCCGGGCCGGACGCAGCGTTGTGAGGCACCTGCGGCCTCACACGGACCCCGGAAGGATAAGCTACCCGGGCCCCGGTCGCATCGTCCTTGGCGCATCCTCCACCACCGGTACGCCTGCCGTCCAGTCCCGACTGGACCTACTTGGGCAGGGCATCCAGGGCGACGGGTTCACCCAGCTCCAGGGACCTGTAGGCGGCCTGGACGACCTCCACGGCCCTCAGCCCGTCGAGACCCGTGACGGGGGGCTCGGTGCCGTCGCGTACGGCATCGAGGAACGCTCGCAACATGGCCCTGTCGGCGTCGCTGCCCCAGAACGCCCAGCTCGGCCCGGGCTGGCGCGCGTCGAACACGCTGAAGCGCTGGCGGAACCCATCCACGTCAAGAACGCCGCGCTCGCCGACCAGCTCGAGACCGAGGCCGCCCCAGGTGGGGTAGTTGTCCGGCCGGCTCCAGCTGCAGTCGATCGTCACGATCGTCCCGTTGCCAAATGTCACCGCCACGATCGCGCCCGTCTCGACCTCGGTCCGGCCGGCGTGGAGGATGTGGTTGGCGGTGGCCCAGACCTCGACCGGCTCGCTGGCCAGGAGCCAGCGCAGCAGGTCCAGGACGTGGACGGTGTGATCCGTCACCGCCCCGCCTCCGGCGAGCTCGCGGTCGCCGAACCAGGCCCGGTGCGGCGTGGGGATCTGGCCCTGGTTCACCGCGCTGACGGCACGCACGGGGCCGATCTCGCCCGCGGCCAGCGACGCGGCCACTCTCGCGATGACCGGGGAGAAGCGCATCGGGAAGGCGGTCATCAGTCGGACGCCGGCCCGGGAGCAGGCATCCACGATGGCCCGGGCGTCCTCGACCGAGGTGGCCAGGGGCTTCTCGCAGAGGACGTGGACGCGGGCGGCCGCGGCGGCCTCGACCTCCCGGCGGTGCCGGGCGTTCTCCGAGGTGACGACCACGGCATCGGGGCGACGCGCCAGCAGGGCGGTCAGGTCACCCATGTACGGGATCGAGTGGAGCGCCGCGAAGTCCCCCCCGCGCTTCGCGTCCTCGTCGGCGACGCCGAGCAACTCGACGTCGGGCATGGCGCGAAGCAGGTCGGCGTAGGTGTCGGCGTGGACGTGCGCCGCCGACGTGAGTCCGACCGAGAGCCTGGCGTTCATCGCGCACCCTCCGCGGCCGACTTCAGCGCCACCGGGCGCCCGCTCCGGGCCGACTCGATGACCGCCTCGGCGATCCTCACCGCCTCCAGGCCGTCCTCCGCGTTCACCTTCGGCGGTCCTCCCCCCTGCAGCGACCTCACGAAGTCGGCCAGTTCGAGCGCCCACGGATTCTCGGCGACCGGGCTGTCCGGCAGAGCCGTGCTCGCCTCGCCGGACTTGTGCTCCTCGACCAGGTAGGGCGTGACCGGCACCGCGTCGGTCGATTCGTACTGGATGAGGCCGCCGTCACCGGCGATCTCGAAGCCGGTCCGGAACACCGGCCACGGGTAGACCCAGCCGCCGGAGACGTGGCTGATGGCGCCCGAAGCGTGCCTCAGCACGGCCATGCCGAAGTCCACGTCCGCGCCGCTCGCGTCGCGAACGGTCCGCGCCCAGACCGACTCGACGTCGCCGGCGAGGTAGCGGGCGTAGTCGTAGTCGTGCACGAGGAGGTCCATCATCATCCCCCCCGAGCGGGCTGGATCGAAGAACCAGTGGTCGGCCGGCTTCTTCGGCCTCGCGGATTCGCGCCGAAGGCGGACCACGGCGAGGCGCCCGACGCGCCCCTCCTGGACGGCCTGCTTCGCCGCGGCGTACTCGTTGACGTAGCGGACCACGTGGGCCACGAACAGGGGAACCCCTGCCGCCCGGCACGCGTCGATCATGGCCCGGCCATCGGCGGCCGTCCGCGCGAGCGGCTTCTCGCAGATGGCCGGCCGGCCGGCAGCCGCCGCGGCCTCCACCACCTGCCGGTGCAGGTGCGTCGGGGTGCAGACGTCCACCACGTCGCACGAGCCGAACAGCTCGTCCAGGGACGCCGCCACGCCGGCCCCGGACTGAGCGGCGACGTGCTGGGCAGCCGACGGGACGGCGTCGTGGATCGTCAGAGAGGCGACCCCCAGCGAGCGCCAGGCGGCAGCGTGGGCCTCGCCCATGAAGCCCGCGCCGACGAGGCCGATCCGCAGGGCCCCCGGCCCCGGAAGATCAGGAACGAAGGCCTGTTTCATCTCCTCGCATCCACCTCCGCGGGCCGGTGGCGCTCAGCGCGGGCCGGCACGTCCCAGGGCCCTCGCGTCACGGCGAGAGCCGGCAGATCCAGCGCCGTCAAGGATGCCGCAGGTCAGGACTTCCCGGCAGCGTTTTCGCGCGCGATGCCGGCCAGTTCGAGCATTCGTTTCGCGGTGTAGGCGGGAGCCTCCGGACGGGTCAGCTGGCCGAGCACGTCGATCGGCAGGTCGTTGACGATGGCGTGGTTCGGGTTGAAGAGAAGGCGCTCGTCGATGGCGAGGCCGATGCCGGCCCCCTCCTTCACGGCGTGGTAGAGGTTTCGCACAGCGACCGAGTCGCCGACGTTGAGCACGCGGATGCCGGCGGCGCGGAGCTGCTCGAACAGCTCGGTGTGCGGCTTGGTGTGGCAGCCGACGATGTTGTCGACCGGGATCGTCCGCCGGTTGAACTCCTTGTCCTGGAGGACGACCTCGCCCTTGCGGATCTCGTGGACGGTCGTCTCGGTCAGGATCTTCACCGGGAACGGGTAGGGGCGGGACTTCAGGACCTCGGCGTCGCCCTGGGCGTAGCGCTTGCGGGCGACGTACATGTGGATGACCTCGACCTGGGCAGCGAACTCGCGGTTCTCGGTCACGACGGTGATGTCCTTGCCGATGTTCGCCAGGAACGAGATCGTGTCCACGGCCGCGTAGTGGTCGCCCCAGACCAGGACCTTCTCGCCGAGCTTGTGGAGCTTGCGGGCCCCGGGATGGCACTCGCAGGCGATCTTCGGGCAGGCCATCGCCTCCTCGAAGGGGATCACGTCGTCGGCGCGCCCGATCACGTCGGGGACGTACGAGATGGCGCCGGTGGCGTTCACGACGACGTCGAACGCGCGCAGCTCGTCCACTGTCGGGGCGTGATGCAGGCGGATGTCGACGTTCAACTCGAGCAGCTGGTCCCGGATCCAGTCCAGGTACCAGCGCATCTTCTCCTTGCCGGGGACCAGGCAGACGTACAGCATCGCCCCGCCCAGCTCGGTGTGGCTCTCGAAGAGCGTCACGTCGTGGCCGCGCTCCGTGGCGACACGGGCGGCTTCCATGCCGGCGGGCCCACCGCCCACGACCGCGACCTTGACCGGCCGCTCGGTCCGGGTCATCTCGGCGAAGGCCTGGTTTCCGCAGCCCGGGTTGATCGAGCAGGCGATCTCGTGCTTGGCCATGAGCGATTCCTGCCAGCAGCCGCCCAGGCAGCTGATGCAGCGGCGGATCGAGCGGACGCGGCCGTACTGGGCCTTCACCGGCCAGTAGGGGTCGGCCAGCATCTGGCGCGAGAGGCCCACGAGGTCCGTCTTGCCCTCGGCGATGATCTGCTCGCAGTACTCGGGATCGCGCAGCGAGTGGCTGGTGATGACCGGGATCTTCACGACCTTCTTGACGGCCTCGGCCGCGTAGGTGGCCCAGCCCTGCGGGTAGTGCATCGGGTCGAAGCCGGCGCCCGGGCTCTCCTGGATCCCCTGCGACAGGTCGACGGCCGCGCAGCCGGAGCGCTCGAGCATGCGGGCGATCTCGACCCCCTCGTCGAGGCCGCGCCCGCCCTCGCACCACTCCTCGAAGGAGTAGCGCAGCAGGACCGGGAAGCTCTTGCCGCACTTCTTCTGGATCGAGTCGATGACGGCGAGAGGGAAGCGCATCCGGTTCTCGAGGCTGCCGCCGAACCGGTCGGTGCGCATGTTGAGGAGCGGGCTCATGAACTCCGACAGCAGGTAGCCGTGGGCGGCGTGAAGCTCAACGGCGTCGAAGCCGGCCTGCTTGACGCGCCAGGCGGCCTCGCTGAAGAGATCGACCAGCTCGAGGATCTCCGCGACCGAGGCGGCGCGGATCTCCTTGCCTTTCTCCTCGGCGTTCTCGTAGATGATCTCGTGACCGGCCGACCAGGGGAGCTTGAGCACGCGGTCGGTGGCGCCCAGGGTGTTGTAGCGCGGGATCGCGCACTGGCGGCCGGGGTGCTGGAGCTGGACGGCGCACTTCGCCCCGTAGCGGTGCATCCCCTCGGCCAGGCGGGCCAGACCGGGGACGTAGTTGTCGCCGTCGGCGACCAGGCAGGTGACCGTGGGCCGGCCGGTCTTCATGTCGGGGGTCGTCGCCCCGACGATGATGAACCCGGCCCCGCCCCTGGCAATGTCGGCGTGGTGGGCGATATCCCGCTCGCTGACCTCTCCGTCGGCGTGGGACGAGCTTATGTCGGTCGGCACGTGAACGACGCGGTTCGCCAACTCGATGTTGCCCAGCTGAATGGGGCTGAAGAGATGAGGGAACTGCATCATCGTTTCGTGCCTCGCCGTCCATTGCGTGACGGAGGATGCGGCGCAGGCGCATCCCCGATGGGCCGGCTACGAGTGTCCGGCTCGGCCAATGACCGGGCAATGGCACATCCGGCCGCGGAATTGGCAGTAACGGCTGCGCCGCGTGTATGGGCGGCCCGGGTGAGCGGCGCGGACGGTCCGGTAGTCGGGACTGCAGGGAACGTGGCCCTCAGGGCACAACGACGATCTTGAGCGCTCCGCTGGCCGGATCCAGGAACGTGGCGAGCGCCTGCTCATACTCCGCGAGCCGGAACCTGTGGGTTGCCACGGCGTGGACTCGGATCCGGCCATTGGCCACGAGGGGCATGACCCGGAGCATCTCCCCGGCCGCAGCCCGGCTGCCGACCAGGTCCAGCTCGTCCAGGACGAGCCGCTGCGCCGGAATCTCCATCCCGGCGCTGGGGATCCCATTGACCGCGCAGCGGCCGCCGCGCCTGAGCATGGCGAGACCCCACTGGACGTTGGCCGGCAGTCCGGAGGGTTCGAGAACCACATCCACTCCGAGCCCCCCGGTCATCTCGCGAACGGTCTGCACGGGATCGCCCGCGGCCGGGTCCACGGTCTCGAAGCCGAATCCGGCCGCCTTGGCGCGTCGGCCCGCGTTCCGCTCGACCACGATGACGCGGGCCGCCCCGCGCACGAGCGCGGCGTCGCCGGCGAGCAGGCCGACAGCCCCGGCATCCGTGATGGCGACCGTGTCGCCCGGCTGGACGTTGCCGCGGTTTGCCACGTGGAGGGCCTGGGATGCCGAGTCGATGATCGAGCCGTCCTCGAAGCTGATCGCGTCGGGCAGGTGGAAGACGGCCTTGACGCCGTGCACGACGTAGTCAGCGTCGGCGCCGGGGTAGTTGTGGCCGTAGAGCTTGTGGAGGCCGGGCCTGCCGTCGTTCTCGCAGACGTTGTAACGGCCCTCGACGCACTTCTGGCAGAAGCCGCAGGCGTCGTGGGGAGTGCCGGCCACGCGATCGCCCACCTTGAATCCCAGCAGCTCGGCCCCCGGCCCGAGAGCCGCGATCTCGCCGGCCCACTCGTGGCCCGGGATGAAGGGGAAGCTCGGCGGCCACAGGCCCGGGTAACCGCCGGCGATGAGGCGGGCATCCGCCGGGCAGATCGAGATGGCGCGGACCCGGGCCAGGACCTCGTTCGGGCCCGGGACCGGCGTGGCCACCTCCCTGATCTCGATCCGGTTCGGCTCCAGGACGACCAGGGCCTGCATGGTCGTCGGAACGTCGAGCATTGCGACCTCCTGGGTGGGCTGCGGCCGGGGATCTGCGCCGGGACACCCGCGGATTATCGAGCCATCGAGACAGGCCGGCTCGGGCGGCCGGGACTCCGACACTCTCTCTCCCGAGCCCGCACCGCTCCGGCGGCCGGCTGGCCCTCGGCGGTCCGTCACTGGCTGCCCGAGCGGTCCGGGAATCCGAAGCGGCTCCCGAAGGAGCCGCTTCGTTGCTGTCCCGGTGAAGGGTCGACCCGTCGAGCGGACCGTCTTCTGCCGCGCTACAAGGCATCTATCACGTCGGCTGCACCGACTACCCTTACCCGACCTACCCATGACCTTGTAACTGGGGCAGCTTGCTGACTTGCAGCTTCTGAAGTCTACAGCCATATCTGCCTTCAATCCAAGGCCTTTGGGGGCTGGAGAGGTTAATATCCCGCAACTTTGTTAGGTTCAGGTTGGGGCAGTGTTGCGTATGCCGGAACGGGCGCCATCCTCGCCCGTCCGGGTGGGGAGTCGGCGCGGCCGCGGAGGAAGGCAGCTGGCCGGCGCGGACGGCGTGCGGCGGTGGGCCGGCTGGTCGACTTTCGAAGCTGGTCAGTCGCCGACAGTCACCGATGTCATGGCCGTGGGCTCCACGGGCTGGTCGTGGGCGTCGCGCTTCGCCGCCGCGATCGCGTCCACTACCTCCATGCCCTTCGTCACCTGTCCGAAAAGGGTGTACTTCTTGGGCAGGCGCCCGCCCGACAGGTCGGCCAGGCAGATGAAGAACTGGCTGCCGTTCGTGTTGGGTCCGGCATTGGCCATGGCCACGGCGCCGCGCAGGTAGTCGCCCTCGAACGGCTCGTCCGCGAACCTGTAGCCGGGTCCTCCCGTCCCAAGGCGCGCCCGGTCCAGCCTGTCGAGGTGGCCGTACTCGCCGTCACCGCCCTGGATGACGAACCCGGGCACGAGCCGGTGGAAGACGACGCCGTCGAAGTAGCCCTTGCGAGCAAGGTCGATGAAGTTGGCGGCGGCCTTGGGCGCGCTCGTCGTATGAAGTTTGATCTCGATCGGGCCCTTGTCGGTGTCGATCGTGGCGGTTGTCATTCACGTCTCCTGGGAAGTGGTTCCGGGACAGGGTGACACGGAATCGCCCGGCCCACGCGCAGGCCGGCTCCGGCGCCCGGGTGCGGACTGAGTCGACCTGCCCTGCCTCGTCCGCGCCGGGTCCAGGGGCGAGGTGCGGGATTACACTCAGGCCGATGAAGAGCATCCCGCGCGGCCTGCCTCGCGCCAAGCATGGCTAGACAGGGATTCGAGGTGCGGAGCCTCGCCGACGCCGACATGGGTCAATACGACCGCCTGGCCCGCGAGCACGGGACCGTGTTCGACACCGTGGCCTGGACCGGCATGTTCGGCGACGCGATAGCCCGCTACGGCGTCCACGACGCCGGTGGGGCCCTGAGGGGGGGCTTCTGCCTGTTCCGGGAGAATCGGTGGGGCCTGACGGTGTTGAGGAATCCCCCATTGACGCCTTGCATCGGCCCGTTCTTCGAGTCCCGGGCCCGGCAGCCCGTGGCGCAACTGGAGGAGCGGCGCGATGTGCTCACGGCCCTCGCCGGGTTCCTGGAGCAGCTGCGCCCTGCGATGGTGTCGGTCTCGCTGGCCCGCTGGGTCAGCGACGGTCTGCCGTTCTACTGGCGCAACTACAAGGTCGTCCCTCAGTACACGTATCTGCTGCCGCTCGATCAAACGGAAGAAGCCCTCCTCGCAGCGATGTCGGGGGGGCGCCGGAACGACATCCAGAAGGCCATCAGAGACGGCCTGAACGCCGAGCGGACGGACGACTACGCGACGATCGCTGACATGGCGGAGACCACCTTCGCCCGGCAGGGGAAGGAGGTGAAGCGCGAGTCGATGAAGAGCGTGCTCTTCTCCTTCGCGCGGCCCGACAACAGCTACGCTTTCACGGTTCGCTCGAACGACCTTCCCGTGGCGGGCGTCTTCGTCGTCCACGACTCCAGGACGGCGTACTACCTTCTGGGCGGCTACGGATCCGAGAACAGCCACCATGGTGCTGGTGCGCTGGCCGTGTTCGCGGCGATTCGACATGCCCGCGAACTTGGGCTCCGTACCTTCGACTTCGAGGGTTCGGTCATTCCTGCGATCGAGAAGTACTTCCGGGGGTTTGGCGGGAACCTGGCGCCCTACTACAGGGTCAACAAGGCCTGGCTGCCGCTGGAGATGGCGCTGAAGCTCATCCGGCGGGGACTGTTCTAGCCGACCGATAACCCCGGTTCAGGCGTGGCCGCCGTGTTCGTGCGGTCGGAGGGGCCATAGAAAAACCGGGCTCCCCGCAGCGGAGCTGCAAACGCTCGGGCGACCGGCAGCTGCGGCCCCCGGCTTATGGCGTCGCGATGGTCATGCCGGTGATCAGGGCGGGGACCAGCGGCATGGAGGGAGCCTCGCCGTTTGGTCCGGGATCGCCGCCGAGCGGCAGCGCCGCGATCTTGTCCACCACGTCCATGCCCGAGGTGACCGTTCCGAAGATGGCGTAGTTGTTGGCGGTGGTGGCCCCCAGCTGGGTATTGGCCGAGTCGCTCAGGACGAAGAAGAACTGGGATCCCCCGGAGTTGGCGTCGCTGCCCCTGGCCATCGCCACCGTGCCGCGCTTGTAGGCCGTGGTGACCTTGTCGTCGGGGATCGAGTAGCCCGGGCCGCCCTGGCCCATCTTCGCCGGCTGGAAATCGGGCAGGCGGCCGTACTGCCCGTCGCCGCCCTGGACGACGAATCCGGCGACCACCCGGTGGAAGAGGACGTTGTTGTAGAAGCCGCAGCGGGCCAGCGCCAGGAAGTCGCCCGCGGCGTTCGGACCCAGGCTGCCGTCCACCTTGATGACGATGTTCCCGAAGTCGGTCGCCATCGTCACGGTGGCGGTGCCGCTGGCCATAGCTGCCGGCGCGGACGTGGGGCAGCCGCTCGGCGAAGGGGCCAGGGTGTAGGGCGGAGGCGTGGGTGGAATGGTTGGCGCCGGGCTCGACGAGGGCGTGGGCGCGGCAACGGGAACCGAGCAGGCGGAAGCGCACAGCAGCGCGACGGCGCCGAGCGCCGCCAGGCGGTGCGGCGCCGAGACGCCGGCGGCGCGGCGTGGCGCCGATGTTGGGCGGGCGAGGATCATGCGGCGGCCTCCAGGGCTCTTGCGAAGTCGAGTGCTCCTGACAGTAGCGGTTCGCCGAGGATGATGCCCGCGATGCCGCCGTCGCGCACGGCTCTTATGCTCTCGAGCTCGACCGGTCCGCCGGCCAGGTACAGCTCGGCACTGACGTTGCGAAGGAGGTCGGCCAGCAGTTGCGGGTCCGGGGAAGGGCCTCCTCCCGACAGGATCAGCCGGCGGACGCCTGCGTCCACCAGCTCGACGGCCAGCTCCACCAGGGCAGGCGGCGCGGGCCGTCGCCAAGGATACGCGCCGATGCGGCCGGGACGCACGTCGAGGCCGACCGCCAGCCAGTCGCCGGCCACGGCCAGGCAGTCGGCGAGTTGCGCCGGCCGGTCCGCCATCCACATCGAGACCACGGCCCGGGTGGCCCCGGCCGCGAAGGCGAGGCGGACGTTGTCGGCGCCCTCGAGACCGCCGGCGACCTGAAGGGGAACCGCCACTCGCGACGCCACGCGGCCGATGGCCTCCAGGTTGACCGGGCGGCCGGCCCGAGCGCCGTCCATGTCGACCAGGTGGACCAGCGATGCGCCCATGCCGACGAACCGCTCGGCGATCCGTTCCGGGCGGTCGGTCGGCGAGCCCGCGCCCGAGGCCGCTCCCGGCCAGTACACGATGCGCGAGCGGCCATTCTCCACGTCGATCGAGGGGACGACCTGCATGCGTGTGCGGGCCGGATCAGACCGAGAATCCCGGGACCGAGCGCTCAGGCCGCGCCGGTCAGGAGCCTGCGGTGGAAGCTGATCGGCAGCGACCCGTTGTTCAGCAGGGTGTCGTGGAAGCCCTTCAGGTTGAACCGGCTGCCGAGCCTCTTCTGCTCGTCGGCCCGCAGTTGGAGGAGCAGCACCTTGCCCAGCAGGTAGCTCAGTTGGTAGGTCGGCGTGTAGGTGTAGCGGAAGACCTCGGCTTGGGCGTTGGCGTGTTCGAAGGCGGTGTGTTCGACCAGGAATGCCGTCGCCTCGTCGGTCGTCAACTCGCCCCGGTGCATACGCACGTCGAGGATGATCCGGCAGGCCCGCCAGATGGCGTCCGTGTGCAGGGCGAGCATGAACTCGGGCCCGGCATCGAAGCCCTGCTCGCGCATCATCTGCTCGCTGTACATGCCCCAGCCCTCGACGAACTCGGGCGCGTCCACG
>Ga0182021_10004343_pt1 | contig 16681 bp, 17 predicted proteins | sample 612E3MmetaG_FD_120493 | JGI IMG/M metagenome (GOLD analysis project Ga0182021, IMG submission 120493) | Permafrost microbial communities from Stordalen Mire, Sweden - 612E3M metaG (Illumina Assembly) | ecosystem: Environmental > Terrestrial > Soil > Wetlands > Permafrost | place: Sweden...
CGTCGGACGCCTCGAGGGCATCCGAGATGGTGCGCGACTGGTCAGCGACCTGCTGGAGGACCTCTGGCCCGTACAGGTGCTGGCTGCCGGTGAGGAACCAGATGCTTGACATGCGGTGTGCGTCCTTACTTCTGTCCGTAGACGTTCTGGTAGCGGTTGTACAAGGAGTCGATGTCGCTCTGGGCGAGGCGTTGGGGCTCGCCGTACTGACGAGCGAGGTGGACCGTACGGGCGACGTCCTCGCAGAGGACGGCCGCCTTGACCGCCGCCGCGGCGTCCTTCCCGATGGTGAAGGGACCGTGCTGCGCCATGAGCACGGCGGGGGAGCGGGAGCCCGTGAGGGTCTCGACGATCCCGCGGCCGATGGAGTCGTCACCGATCAGGGCGAATGGCCCGACGGGGATGTCGCCGCCGAACTCGTCGGCCATCATCGTGAGCACGCACGGGATCGGCTCGCGACGTGCGGCCCACGAGGTCGCGTAGTCACTGTGCGTGTGGACGACACCGCCGACGTGCGGCATGTGCGCGTACACGTAGCCATGCGCGAACGTGTCGGAGGACGGCGCTCGAGTGCCCTCCACGAGCGCGCCGTCGAAGTCGGTGACGACCATGGCGTCCGCTGTCAGCTGGTCGTAGACCACGCCGGACGGCTTGATGACGAGGAGGTCGGCTCCGGGCACGCGTGCCGAGACGTTCCCTGCCGTCCAGGCGACCAGGTTGTTCGCCGGCAGCAGCGCATGAAGAGCGGCGAGCTCGGACTTGAGACGGTCGACCTCCGCGCGTAGCTCTTCGGGGACACCCATCATGCGCGGACCTCTCGACGGAGCGCTGTGAGTTGGCGCCACACTCCGGTGACGCCGCGACCGAAGCAGGCGTGCATCGTCACGTTCTCAGCGAATAGCCGACTGCAGGTGTCCACGATGACTCCCTTCGTCGGGCGGCGGTCCCGATACATCCGCGGCTCGTCTGCGAGCCACATCGGACTTTAGACCTGTGCGATCCCTATATGTCAAAAGTCGATGGCTAAGTGACCGAACTGTGACCTTTGCGGTCAGATCACGTAAGAAGAGTGCTCTGAGGAGCGTCGAGCCCGAGTGCCAGGGCGACACCTCCGAGTGCGAATACGCGCTCGCCCAGCGGGGTCGTGAGCAGTCGAACTCCCGCTGCCGCAGGCATCGACAGGCGGGTGGCCATGGTGATCATGGGATCGGTGAAGATGTCGCCCGCCCTGGCGAGGTCTCCACCGACGACGATGACCTCGGGGTTGAGAAGGTTCACGACGTTGGCGATGGCGACGCCCGATGCACGGCCCATGTCCGTGACCACCCGGATCGCCGGGGGAAGACCGTCGGCGGCAGCGTCCAAGAGCTTCTCCGTGGAGTCGATCTCCGGATGGATCGGGGCTAGCAGCTCCAAGGCGCGGTTGATGGATGCCACGGTGTTCAGGCACCCGCGGTTGCCGCACTGGCAGAACTCGCCGTTCTCGTCGACGGTCGTGTGACCGATCTCGCCCGAGACGCCGGTCGCCCCGTGGAACAGGGTGCCCTCCAGGACGATCCCGGCGCCGAAGCCGTAGTTCATGCCGACGAAGACCATGCTGTGGCTGCCCTGTCCCGCTCCCCAGAGGTAGTCGGCGAGTGCCCCCAGGTTGGCGTCGTTGTCCGCCGAGAACGGCATGCCGAAGCGCTCAGTGAAGACCTCCGCGATGTCGACCCCCGCCCACGCAGGGAAGATCAGCGGAGACGAGGAGAGGATCCCGTGGACATCGAGCGGCGCCGGGACCGCTACCCCGCCACGCACGAGATCGGTGTGGCTCGCGCCGACCGACGAGAGCATGTCACGGAGGATCAGCTCGATGGCGTCCAGGGTCGTGGACGCGTCCGCGCCGAGGGCGAGCGGGCGGCGGACGAACTCGACGACGCGTGCCGACAGGGTCGCGAGAGCCATCGACAGGTGGCCGTTGCCGAGCTCCACGCCAAGGACGTAGCGGTCCTCGAGATCGAGGTGGATGAGCCGTCCCTTGCGCCCGCCCGGTTCGTCACCGGCGCGGACGATACCGCGGTCGGAGAGGATCGACACGATGCCGGAAACGGTGGACGGGGCGAGCGAGGTCCGGCGGGAGAGCTCCGCCTGGGTGAGCGGCCCGGCAGTCCTCAGCGCCGTGATGATGCGCTGCTCGTTGGCGGCGCGCAACGACGACTGGGACCCAGGACCCGGCTCGTCGCGCCCAGTGTCGGTGGGGGAAGCCATGGAGTAATGACACCACAAGAACCGTCAAGATGTGAACGATACGCGGGAGCCTCGCATCGAGTCTCGCGTCGCCGTACGCTCCACACGTACCAACGAGGAGGTTGGAATGCTCGATGTGTCCAGCGTCTCGCGGCTCCGCACGACGCGCACCAGGTCCTTCTGCCCGGAGAACCCCCGCGGCGGTCCCGGGCAGGCGGCGATGGCCGAGGTGGGCTCCGCGAACCGGGCGTCCCGTGATCTGGGTCGAGGCTGGAAGGTCGACCCCTTCGTGGACATCCCGCCGGGCGCGACGCACGAGCTCGCGATCGTCGACGAGCCCGGCTGCGTCCGTCATCTGTGGGCGACCACCGACCGGTCCCACTGGCGCAGCCTGATACTCCGCGCCTACTGGGACGGCTCCGACGAGCCGGCCATCGAGGTCCCGTACGGCGACTTCTTCTGCAACGGGTGGGGCGTGTACGCGCACGTGGCGAGCGCCATGGTCGTCGCCGCCCCTCACGGCGGGATGAACTCGTACTGGCCGATGCCCTTCCGCGAGGGCGCCCGGATCACCCTCGAGAACATCGGTCACGAGACGGCCTGCGTCTACTACCAGGTCGACGTCGAGGCGGGCAGCACCTCCTCCGAGGACGGCTACCTGCACACCCAGTTCCGCCGCTCCAACCCGTTGGCCGCCGGCACGACGCACCTCATCGCTGAGGGCGTCGATGGCCACGGGATGTACGTGGGGACCTACCTGGCCTGGGGCTCGAACTCGACGGGCTGGTGGGGCGAGGGCGAGGTGAAGTTCTGGCTGGACGACGACGACGAGTTCCCCACGGTCTCGTCCACCGGGCTCGAGGACTACATGGGCGGCGCCTGGAACTTCGACGTCAACGGCTACCAGACGTACACGACCCCATACCTCGGGCTGCCGCAGGTCATCAGACCCGATGGACTGTACGGGTCGCAGCAGCGCTTCGGCATGTACAGGTGGCACGTGCCTGATCCGATCCGCTTCTCTCGCCGCCTGGGGCGCGTCGACGTCCAGGCGCTCGGCTGGTACTCCGATGGCCGGTACAGGCCGTTGACGGACGACATCGCCTCGACCTCCTGGTTCTACCTGGACCGGCCCGCCGCGACGCGTCCCGCGTTGCCGAGCCGCGACGCCCTCTCGGTCTGATCCGATGGGGGAGCGACTCTTCACCGCGGTGGTCCCGCCGGTCGCCGTCATCGACGAGCTCGGCCGATGGGTCGACCCGCGCCGCGACGATGCCTGGCGCTGGACCGGTGCCTCCGACTGGCACGTGACGCTCGCCTTCTACGCCGATGTCGAGCCCTGGCGGTACGACGAGCTGGTGGAGCGTCTAGGTGGGGCCGCAGATCGTACGAGGCACTTCTCGCTGAGCCTTCGAGGCGTCGGATGCTTCGCCTCCGCTCTGAAAGCTCGCGTCCTGTATGCGGACGTGGCCGATCCTTCCGGAGTCCTGCCCGACCTGGCTGGCCGCTGCCACACGGCGGCGACGACGTCGGGCATCGAGGTCGCCCGCCACGCGTACCACCCGCACGTCACGTTGGCACGGAGGAACCAGCTCGTCGACGGATCGCGGCACCTTCGTGCGCTGGCCGAGCTGGCGACGACGCCCTGGGACGTGACGGAGTTCGCCCTCGTCCAGAGCTTCCTGGGCCAGGGCCCGCGAGGCACGCCGAGGTACGAGGTCCGGGAGTGCTTCCCCCTCGGGACAGTGGTGAGCCTGCGATCGCCGTCGGCCTGGCCGGGCGAAGAGTAATCTTCCGCCTGCTCCCGGCGGCCCACCTGACGCCGGGCTCCTGACGCCCCGGGAAAGGTTCCCCATGATCTTCGCCGTCCAGTACGACTTCGTGCCCGAGCAGACCGAGCGCCGTCTCGCCGCTCGGCCCGCCCACCGCGAGTGGCTCACTGCGCTCAAGGCGGATAGCCGACTTGTACAGGCGGGTCCGTTCGGCGACGGCCTTGCGGCTCTGCTCGTCTTCGAGGTGGAGGACGAGGGTGCGCTCGATGCGCTGCTAGCAGACGACCCGTACCCCAAGGACTCGTACGTCGTCGTCTCCCGGCGGACGTGGACGCCGCTGTTCTCCTTCGGGCGCTGAGTCCGCGAGGAGAAACGGCGGACCAGTCACGCGAGGGGGCCGATAGCCTGTGCTGACGCCCGAGACACAGGAGTTCCGATGACGCAGCCCGAAACACTCGCCATCCATGCCGGTCAGACGATCGATCCGACCACGCATGCCCTGGCCGTACCGATCTACCAGACCGTCGCCTACGGCTTCGACGACGCCGAGCACGCCGCCAACCTGTTCGCCCTGAAGACGCCGGGCAACATCTACACCCGCCTCATGAACCCCACGACGTCAGTGCTCGAAGAGCGCGTCACGGCCCTCGAGGGCGGGATCGGCTCGCTGGCAACCGCCTCCGGGGCCGCCGCCATCACGTACGCCGTGCTCAACCTCGCCCGCGCCGGCGACAACATCATCTCCGTCTCCACCCTGTACGGCGGCACGTACGCGCTGTTCGCCAACACGCTCGCCCAGTTCGGCATCGAGGCCCGCTTCGTGAGTCCCGACGACCCGGCGGTGCTCGACGGCGTGGTCGACGCGAACTCCAAGCTGGTCTTCTGCGAGTCGATCGGCAACCCCGCCTTGAACATCATCGACATCGACGCCTGGTCGGCGAAGGCACACGAGCACGGCCTGCCGCTCATCGTCGACAACACGGTCGCCACGCCGATCCTCTGCCGTCCCTTCGACCACGGGGCGGACATCGTCGTGCACTCGACGACGAAGTACATGGGTGGCCACGGCACGGCGCTGGGCGGCATCCTCGTCGACTCCGGGAAGTTCGACTGGGCGGCTCACGCCGACCGGTTCCCAGTGATCACGGCTCCCGACCCGGCGTACCACGGTGTGGTCTGGACCGAGGCCGCTGGCGCTGCCGCGTACATCATCCGCGCCCGTACGGTCCTCATCCGGAACACCGGCGCCACGCCCGCTCCGATGAACTCCTGGATCACACTGCAGGGCATCGAGACGCTGGCGCTGCGCATGGACCGCCACTCGACGAACGCGCTGACCATTGCGGAGTACCTCGAGGGCCATGACGCCGTGGCGTGGGTCAAGTACCCGGGCCTCGAGTCAAGCCCCGAGAAGGCGATCGGCGACCGCGTGCTCACGGGCAAGGGATCCTCCGGCCTCGTGTCGTTCGGTCTCAAGGCCGGCCGCGCCGCGGGGGAGGCCTTCATCGGGGCCCTCGAGCTGTTCAGCCACGTGGCCAACATCGGCGATGTGCGGTCGCTCGCGATCCACAACGCGTCCACGACCCACTCGCAGCTCAACACCGACGAGCTCGTCGCGGCCGGCGTGCCGCCGGAGATGGTTCGGCTGTCGGTGGGCATCGAGCACGTCGACGACCTCATCGCCGACATCGACCAGGCGCTCGCGAAGGCAGGTGCCTGAAACCAGGTGACATCGTCTGACGGGGTCGGGATCGTCGAGACCCGTACAGCAACACTCTTCGACGCGGCCCAGCCGTTGCGCCTGGCACGGGGCGCCGTGCTGGCGTCGGTCGAGGTGGCGTACGAGACGTACGGGACGCTGAGTCCTGCGCGCGACAACGCGGTCTTCATCTGCCACGCCCTCACCGGGGACGCCCACGCGGCCGGTTACCACGAGGGTGCGGACCGGCCCGGGTGGTGGGACAACCTCATCGGGCCGGGACGACCGCTCGACACGGACCGGCTGTACGTGGTGTGCGCGAACCTGCTCGGGGGCTGTCAGGGCACCACGGGTCCGTCGACGATCGACCCGAGAACGGGTCGGGCGTACGGTCTCGACTTCCCACTTCTCGACATGGGGGACTTCGTCACGGTGCACCGGGCGCTGCTGGCGCACCTGGGGATCGAGAAGCTGCTCGCCGCCTTCGGCGGGTCTCTGGGCGGGATGCAGGTGCTCGAGTGGGCGCTGACGCATCCTTCAGACCTGCGCCACGCAGTGGTCATCGCGGCATCGTCGCGGCTGTCGGCGCAGAACATCGCGTTCAACGCCGTGGCGCGTGAGGCGATCACGCGTGACCCGGGGTTCTCCGGAGGTCAGTACGTGGCGGAGGGGACGCTGCCGGACCGCGGACTGTCGATCGCGCGGATGATGGCGCACATCACGTACCTCTCCGAGGAGGCGATGGCCGACAAGTTCGGCCGCGCGCCCCAGGAGGCCGACTCAGCACCGGGCTTCGGCGCGGACTTCGCGGTGGAGAGCTACCTGCGCCACCAGGGCGAGGCGTTCCTGGAGCGGTTCGACGCGCTCAGCTACCTCTACCTCACGCGGGTCATGGACTACTACGACCCGTTCTCCCGCGAGCACGCGACCGACGCTGTGGCGGCGGCCGGCGTCCGGTTCCTGCTCGCCAGCTTCACGTCGGACTGGCGGTTCTCGTCGCTGCACTCGCGACGCATCGTCCGCCACCTCGAGCACGCGAGGATCCCCGTCACGTACAGGGACATCGAGACAGCGGGCGGCCACGACTCGTTCCTTCTGGAGATCGAGCCCTACCACGAGACGATCCGTGCCTACATCGACCGGGCGCTGGAGGAGCTGCGATGACCCTACGCGCCGATCTGGCCCTCGTGGCCGAACTGGTGGCACCGGGCTCCCGCGTGCTCGACCTGGGCTGCGGCACTGGCACGCTGCTCGGCCACCTCGCCGCCGCGAAGGGCTGCTCCGGGACCGGGGTGGAGATCGACGGCGACGCCGTCCTCGTGGCGATCCGCTCGGGAGTCTCGGTCATCGAGCTCGACATGGACCACCAGCTGTCGGAGTTCGCCGACCACTCGTACGACGTGGTCGTGCTCTCCCGTACGTTGCAGACCCTGCACCGGCCTCACGTGGTGCTTCAGGAGATGATCCGCATCGCGCCGCGCGTGATCCTGTCGATGCCGAACTTCGGCTACTGGCGCAACCGGGTCAGGCTCGCCCGCGGGCGGATGCCGATGTCGAAGGAGCTGCCGTACGACTGGTACGACACGCCCAACCTGCATCACGCCACGCTGGTCGACCTCGAGGACCTGTTCCGTACGGTCGGGCTCGTCGCGCTCGAGCGCATCCCGCTGACGGTCGACGGGCACAAGCTCACGCTGCCGGAAAGCACGGCCACCTGGGCGGCCGGCTCAGCCGTGTACGTGCTCGGCGGCGCCTGACCTCAGATCAGGCGCCCCGAGGTCAGATCAGGCCCTTGGACGACAGCCAGGCCTTGGCGATGTCGGCCGACTTCTTCTGCTCGTTGACGCTCTGCGCGTTGAGCTTGCGCAGGTCGTCGGCGGAGAGGGCGGCGCTCACCTTGTTGATCGCCGCAGCGGCCGTCGCGTCGACCTTGCTGGAGACCACAGGGACGACGTTCTGGGGCAGGATCAGGTTCTTCGGGTCCGCCAGCACGACGAAGTCGTTCGTCGAGATGGACGGGCTCGCCGAGTAGAGGTCCGCGAAGTCGGCCTTGCCGTCGGTGAGGGCCTTGACGGTCAGAGGGCCGCCCCCGTCCTCGACCGGGACGAGCGAGATGTCCACGCCGTAGGCTGTCTTGAGCCCGGGCGGGCCGTACGGACGGGTCGCGAACTCGCTGTTCGCGGCGATCGTCAGCTTCTTGGTGACCTTGCTGAGGTCGGCGAGCGACGTCACGCCGTACTGCGTCGAGAACGCCTTCGTGGTCGTGTAGGTGTCCTGGTCGGTCGCGGCTGCGGCATCCAGGACGCGCAGTCCCGACGGCAGGACCTTCGTCAGAGCGGCCTGGATCGAGGCGGTGTCGGTGACGGTCGCCGTCTTGTCGAGGTACTGGAGGAAGTTCCCGTTGTACTCGGGGAAGACGTCGATCTTCCCGCCGGTGATCTCCGGCACGTAGACCTCGCGCTGCCCGATCTGGTACTGCCGCGTGACCTTCACGCCGGCCTTCTCCAGGACCTGGGCGTAGAGCTCGGCGATGATCTCGTTCGAGTAGTACTGCTGCGAGCCCACGACAAGCGGACCGCCGGCTCCGCTGCTGGCCGCAGCGCTCGATGAGGAGGACAGGGGGTTCGCGGTCGAGCAGGCGGACAGCGCAGTGAGGCCGGCAAGAGCGGCGAAGCCACGTCGGGTGAGGTTCATTGGAAGGCCTTCCGGGCAGGCATCGATCTGGTTCAGTCGTTGGCCGAAACCGCCCCATCCGGGCCGATATTCCCGCCCGGGTGCTGTTTCTTTGTCAACGATTCCGCATCGCGTCGACGAGCCGGGCCGCCGGAGAGCCGAGCGCAAGGAGCGAAGCGAGCTCCTCGAAGGCGGCAGGATCCGCCACCTCGCGGGGGAGCGTGAGGTCTCCGGGCAAGAACAGGTCCGTCCGTACAGCCACCACCTGACGGGCTCTGCCGATGTAGTCGGCAGCGGCGCCCAGCTTCGCGGCGATGCTGGGGGAGAGGGTCGTGGCTTCGGCGATCCCCTCGAGGTCACCGTGCTCCGCGAGGAGCTTGGCCGCGGTCTTCTCGCCGATGCCGGCGACGCCTGGCAGCCCGTCCGACGGGTCGCCCCGCAGCACCGCGTAGTCGACGTACTGCGCGCCGCAGATCCCGTACTTCGTGGCGAGCCAGCCGTCGTCGACGGTCTCGTACTTGGAGATCCCGCGCGCCACGTACAGCACGGTGACGTCATCGGTCACGAGCTGGAACAGGTCCCTGTCGCCGGTGACGACGTCGACGTGTCCGGGGGCAGTCGTCGCGAGGCTGCCGATGACGTCGTCCGCCTCGTACCCGTCGGCGCCGACCGTGGCGATCCCCACCGCGTCGAGCACCGCCGAGATGAGCGGGACCTGGATGCTCAGCGCGGCCTCGGCGATCTCCGCCACACCCGAGGCGGCGCCTCGACCGCCCGCACCGATCGGAAGATGCGGATCCGCCCGCTTGGCCGGAAGGCCGCCTGCGACGCGATGGGCCTTGTACGAGTCGATGAGCGCCACCCGCCACTCCGGACGCCAGTCGTTGTCCCAGCAGGCCGCGACCTCGTCCGGATGCGTCTCGCGGACGAACTTGGCGATGATGTCCAACAGCCCGCGCACCGCGTTCACCGGCGTGCTGCCGTCTGCCGCGTACAGCGTGGGAACACCGAAGTACGCGCGGAAGTAGAGCGAGGCGGTGTCGAGGAGCAAGCGGCGTGGCGCCATGGGCAGAGGCTACTCACGTATGCTCTCGTCGCGTGACGACACGCGCCGCTGAGGCCCCCGCCACGCCCACCACGAGACCTCTCTCGCCGGGCGCTCGTCGAGGGCTCGCCGCCGTCGCCGGGATCCTCACTGCGCTCGCGTTCCAGCCGTACAACCTGTGGCCGCTCGTCGTCGTCGGGATCGGCCTGCTCACCGTGCTCGTGCGGGGACGAAGGCTGCGTGAGGGCTTCGGGACGGGGTACGTGTTCGGTGTCGCGTTCCTCGCGCTGACGGTCGGCTGGACGTACGTCATCGCCGTCCCGGTGGCCATCCTCCTCGTCGTGGTGTGGGCCCTGTGGTTCGCGGCGGTTGGCCTCGTCACCACGCTGGTGACCCGGCTGCCGCTGTGGCCGCTCTGGGTCGCGACGGAGTGGGTGCTCGTCGAGTACCTGTACTCCCGCGTCCCGTGGGGCGGTTTCGGTTGGACGAGGATCGCGTTCACGCAGGCCGACTCGCCGCTGGCCGGTCTCTTCCCGTACGTGGCGACCACCGGGGTGTCGTTCCTCGTGGCCCTGCTCGGTGCGGGACTCGCATGGGCCTGGGTGAGCTACCGCTCGGCGACGGGTCGCGAGCGGCTGCGCGTGATCGCGGTCGTCACGCTGGCCTACGTCCTCGCCATCGGCGGGGCGGTGGCCGCCCGAGCGGCGACCTCGGTCCCCGCGGCGACCGACACCGTCACCGTCGGCATGGTGCAGGGCAACGTCGACGGCGTCGGGCTCGAGGCGTTCGGGCGAGCGCGGTCGGTCACGAACAACCACATGTCGCAGACGGTGACGCTGATGGCCCAGGCACGCGCCGGCCTGGTGCCCGTCCCCGACTTCGTGCTGTGGCCCGAGAACTCCACCGACATCGACCCGGTCCTCGACGCCGAGACCCGCGACGTCGTCTCCACGGCGGTCGCCGTCGCCGGCGTGCCCATCCTCGTGGGTGCCGTGACGGACGGCCCCGGCGCGTACGAGCGGCAGACCACGGCGCTGTGGTGGGACCCGGTGACCGGTCCGGGCGCGATCTACCACAAACGGAACCTCGTGCCCTTCGGCGAGTGGATCCCGCTGCGCCAGCAGCTCCTGCCCCTCGTCCCGATGCTCAAGCTCGTCGGCGCGCAGAGTGTGCCGGGGAACGGGCCGGGCGTGCTCAGCGTCGACGTGCCGCAGCACGGGACGACCCGGATCGGCGTCCTCATCTGCTTCGAGCTGGCGTACGACCAGACCGTGCGGGAGATGATCAGCGGCGACGCGTCCACCGGAGGCGGAGCGCAGATCGTCACCGTCCAGAGCAACAACGCCACGTACGCGGGAACGGGCCAGATCAGCCAGCAGTGGGCCATCACCCGGATCCGGGCCATGGAAACACAGCGCGAGATCCTCGTCGCGACGACGAACGCGCTCAGCGGCTACATCGCGCCCGACGGGACCGTGAGGTACCAGACGCGACAGCGCACCCCCGCGTCCACCAGCGTCGTCATGCCGGTACGCAACGGGCTCACGCCGGCGATGCGTTTCGGTGCCGGGATCGAGCTGGCGCTGGTGGCCGTCGCCGCCGCCGCTCTCGCTGCCGCGGCGTGGCGCAGTCGCCCCGCGCGGACCCCGGTCACCCCAGTACGGCAGAATGGGACGGCCGCTTCCAGCTGAAAGGTCTTCCGTGGTCAATGACGTACCCCTGGACAAAGTCCTGGTCATCATCCCGACCTACAACGAGGCGGAGAACGTCGAACCGATCGTCGCGAGGCTGCGACGCTCCGTCCCGACCGCCCACGTGCTGGTGGCCGACGACAACTCACCCGACGGTACGGGCGAGATCGCGGACCGGCTGGCAGAGGCCGACGACCACGTCCACGTGATGCACCGCAAGGGCAAGGAAGGACTCGGCGCCGCGTACATGGCGGGCTTCGCCTGGGGCCTCGACCAGGGCTACGACGTTCTCGTCGAGCACGATGCCGACGGTTCCCATCAGCCCGAGCAGCTCCCGGCAGTGCTCGCGGCCCTCAAGACCGCCGACATGGTCAAGGGCTCCCGGTACGTGCCGGGCGGGAGTGTGAAGAACTGGCCGAAGTCCCGCGAGCTGCTGTCGCGTGGTGGCAGCGTGTGGACCCGGCTGATGCTCGGGATCAGCGTCAAGGACATCACCGGCGGTCTCAACGCGTTCCGTGCGGCAACGCTGCGGGCCGTCCTCCCGAAGATCTCCAGCGTGGGCTACAACTTCCAGGTGGACCTCACGTGGCAGGCCCTGCAGCAGGGCTTCACGGTCGCCGAGGTGCCGATCGAGTTCGTCGAGCGCGAGCGTGGCCAGTCCAAGATGAGCTCGAGGATCGTCGTGGAGGCGCTGTTCCGCACGACCGCGTGGGGGATTCGGCACCGCGTGTCACAGTTGAGGAAACTCGTCAGCGGCCGGAAGGCCGGATCGTAGGAGACTCCATGGCAACGCCCCGTCGTCGATGGGTCGTCTGGCTCGTCGTGGCACTGGTCATCGCCCTGCCCATCGCTGAGGTCGCGGTTCTCATCGCTACCGGACGGCTGATCGGTGCGTGGCCGACCGTCGGCTTGATGCTCCTCACATCGCTGCTCGGTGCATTCCTCGCCCAGCGCGAGGGACGACGTACATGGACGGCTCTGCGTCGCGCTTTCGCCGAGAACCGCATGCCGACCGGTGAGCTGGCAGACGCCGTCCTCGTGATGATCGGCGGCCTGTTCCTCATGCTTCCGGGATTCATCTCGGACGTCATCGGACTGATCTGCCTGCTGCCCTTCACGCGGCCGCTCGGCCGGTGGCTGCTCACGTGGCTCGTCGGACGGGCCGCCACCAACCGCGGCATCAACCTCGAGACGCTGCGCAACCAGGCGACGATCCTGCAGGACCCGTCGAGCGTCATCCACGGCGAGACCGTGCCCGACGAGGCGCAGCAACAGCCTCAGCGCGACGTCATCATCCGCGGTGAGGTCGAACGCTGAGCGGAGGCGTCAGTCCTTCTTGCGGAGGATCTCCAACCGCTCAGCCATGAGCTCCTCGAGCTCAGGGATGCTGCGTCGCTCGCGGAGCATGTCGTAGTGCGTACGCGGCGCCTTGACGTCCTTCTCCTCCGGCTTGGAGCCGTCGGAGCGCACTGCGGTCTTCCCGCACTTGGTGCACTCCCACTCCAACGGGAGCTCGGCTTCCTCGGAGAACATCACCGTGAAGTGGTGACCCGTTGGGCAGTCGAACGCGACTTCCTGGCGGGGAGCGAACTCCACGCCGGTGGAGTCCTCGAAGCTGCGACTGCCGAGCCCGCTGCCTCTCAATGCCCTGTCGGCCATGGTCGACCTCCTTCTGCCTACCTCAACGCGTGGCGGTCCCTGCCTGTTCCGTCACCGGCGCCTTGACGCGCAGCATGACGAGGAACCCTGCTACCAGGATGACGGCGATCCCCAAGATTCCCCAGTACTGGGAGTTCGCGTTGTGGTTGAGCGCGGCTCCGATGGTGATCGCGATGCCGAAGAACATCGGCGACAGGAACGAGATCGCTCGGCCCGTCGTCGCGTACAGCCCGAAGACCTCGCCCGACTTGCCCTCGGGGATCAGGCGCGCGAGGTAGCTGCGGGAGGCCGACTGCGCGGGGCCGACGAAGACCGTGAGACCCAGCCCGACGGTCCAGAAGACCGCCTTGCCGCCGTCGTGCAGGAGGAACACGAGGGTCGACAGGACGGACAGGCTGGCCAGCGAGATGAGGATCACTCGGCGAGCCCCGATGCGGTCGTCGAGGAAGCCGAACAGCATGGTCGAGACACCGGCCGTGATGTTCGCCGCGGCACCGAAGATGATGACGTCGCCTGCGCTGAAGCCGAACGTCCCCGCCGCGATGACGGCTCCGAACGAGAACACGCCGGCAAGGCCGTCCCGGAAGACAGCTGAGGCGATGAGGAACGTGATGAGCGGACGGTCCGTGCGCCAGAGCCTGACCAGCGTGTGCCAGAGCTGAACGTACGCCCCGAGGATCCCTGGATGAGCGCCGTCGTTGATCGCCGGCGGCTGGTTCTTCAGCATGACCAGGGGCGGGATCGTGAAGATCACGGTCCAGACCGCGCACACGAGCATGGAGATCCGGATGTCGAGCCCGTCGCGGCCCGTGACTCCGAACAGCCCGACCTCGGGGTGGATGAACGCGAAGTAGATGAGGAGCAGGGAGACGATCCCACCCACGTAGCCCATGCCCCAGCCGAAGCCCGAGACGCGGCCCACGCTGCGGGTCGAGGCGATCTGGTCGATGGTCGCGTTGTACGTGACGCCCGAGATCTCGTTGACCAGCGAGCCGATGCCGAACAGGACCAGGCCGAAGATCAGGCAGGCGGGGTCGGGCTTCACGAAGTAGAGGGCGGCGGACAGGACGACCATCAGTGCCGTGAGCACGCGCAGCACGGTCACCGTGCTGCCGCTGCGGTCGGACACCTGGCCGAGGACGGGGGCGAGCACGGCGATGAGCAGGCCGCTGATCGTCGTGGCCGTCGCGAGGGCGCGCGTCGTGTAGTTGACGTCGCCGAAGGGGGCGCTCGTCAGGTAGACCGCGAACACGAACGTGATGATGATCGTGTTGTAGGGCTGCGTGCCCCAGTCGTACATCGCCCACGTGACGACGCGGCGCCACTTGAGGGGCGTGTCGGTGAGGGCTGTACGGAACGGCAGCTCGTCGAAGGCCGGCGGCTCGTCCGTCGTACCGATGTCGCTCATCGTTCCTCCCAGATTCCACGTTCGGTGAAGACCTGCTTGAGCAGGTCGGTGCGATCGCTCACGATGCCGTCGACGCCCATGTCGAGGAGCCGGTGCATCTCGGCGGGATCGTCGACGGTCCAGATGTGGACGACCTTGCCGGCCAAGTGGGCGTGCCGGAGGAGCCGCCTGGTGAGGACAGGGATCTGGCGGGTCCCGACGGGCTGGGTCAGAGGGATCTGCAGCGCTGTGCCGGGGGAGTTCAGCAGCCGCGGGAGGAGCGGTACGTAGCCGTTCCAGACGACGCCGATGGGGGAGACCGATGTCGGTACGCGTCGTCCCATCAACCTGCGGAACTCCCGCAGCCTCACAGAAGAGAACGACCCGACGCAGACCCGGTCGTGCGCACGGTGCCGGTCGATCGCCCTGACCAGGGGGGTGATGCCGCCGGCATCCTTGATGTCGATGTTGAACCGGGTGTCCGGGAACGTCTCGAGGACCTCGTCGAGCGTCGGAATCGTCTCTGAGTCGCCGATCCGCAGCTTGGACACCTCGGCCAGCGTGCGGTCCCCGATCGCTCCTCGGCCGCCGGTCAACCGGCGCAGGTCGTCGTCGTGGAACACCACGAGCTGGTCGTCGAGGGTCGCATGGACGTCGATCTCTACGTAACGGAACCCGAGCGACACCGCGTGACGGAACGCCGCGATCGTGTTCTCCTTGCCGACGAGGTCGGGGTGGCCCGCGCCCCCGCGATGCGCGAAGGCCGCCCATCGAGGGGCGAACATCGGGAAATCGGCCGCGCGCACGGTCATGAGTATGGCCTCCCGCACGGTCTCCGATGCAAGGTTCGCCCCACACTCGTCTCAGCGAGCCGCAGTGTTCACCCGACCGACGCGTCCCCGACCAGGTGGGAGGCAAGGAACTCCAGGGTCACCGGCCAGGCCGCCGCGCTGGCGGTCTCGTGGTGGAAGTACGACACGTCGGTGTTGTCGAACGCGTGACCCGCGCCCTCGTAGGCCTCCCACCGGACCGGCCCCGTCGAGCTCGCGAGGGCCGCCCGCACCGTTGCCTGTGCCGGGCGCTCGATGAAGGAGTCCTCGGTTCCCCAGTGGTGCAGCTGGGGTGCGCTGACCTGTGGCGCGAGATCGAGGAGACGGGGGAGCGCCGAGCCGTAGTACGAGACCAAGGCGTCCGTGTCTGTCACGGCCGCCACGTTGAACGCGAGACCCCCACCGAAACAGAAGCCGAGCAGGCCGACCGTGTCGACGCCAGGCTCGGCGCGCAGCGTAGTGACGGCAGCCGCACCGTCTCGTACAGCCGTCTCCCAGTCCAGCCCACTGGAGGCTGCCATGCCCTGCTGCAGGTAGTCGGGCGAGGACGGGTCGAGAACGGGCAGTTCCGGGAGCCGATCGAACAGGATCGGCGCCAGCACGACGTACCCCTCGTCGGCGAGGTCCTGGCAGCGGCTCATGATGTATGGCGAGACCCCGAAGATCTCCTGAACGACGACCACTCCGGCGCCGTTGGGGGAGTGGGGGGCGAAGCGGAAGGCTGGCAGGTTCCCGTCGGGGGCTTGGATGACCACGGTCTCAGGCATGCGTGCAGTCTGACAGACCCATCCCAACACTCGGGGCAGCCAGCGGTCGGAGCAGGCCCCGCGACGCTCGGAGGCCCCTGGGGTGTTGAATACGGGCCGTGACCACCATCCTCTCGATCCAGTCGTCCGTCGCCTACGGCCACGTCGGCAACTCCGCGGCGACGTTCCTGCTGATGCGCATGGGGGTCGAGGTCTACCCGGTGCTGACGGTGCACTACTCCAACACGACGGCGTACGGGACGTGGCGCGGGCCCGTCCTGTCGGTCGACGACATCCGGGACGTGATCCACGGCGTGGACGAGCGGGGTGCGCTCACGGACGTCGACGCGGTGCTCACCGGCTACCAGGGGAGTGCCGCGATCGGCGAGGCGGTGATCGACACCGTGGCGCTGGTGCGTGAGCGGAACCCGAACGCGCTGTACTGCTGCGACCCGGTGATGGGCGACGTCGGCAGAGGGTTCTTCGTCGCGGCGGGGATCCCCGAGATGTACCGCGACCGGATCGTCCCGCAGGCCGACATCATCACCCCGAACCAGTTCGAGCTGGAGTTCCTCACCGGGCACCCGTCGAGCACGTTGGACGAGCTCCTGGCCGCCGCGGACGCCCTGCGTGCGAAGGGGCCAGGGATCGTCGTCGTCACGAGCGCGGTGACGACAGACCTCAACCCGGACGAGGTGAGCATGCTCGCGGTCACCGCCCACGGGGCGTGGCTGGTGTCGACGCCGAAGCTCGCGCCGACGTTCACCGGGTCCGGCGACATCACCTCAGCCGCGTTCCTCGCGAGCTACCTGGAGCTGCGATCGGTTCCCGAGGCGCTCGCGAAGACCGCCGCGGTCGTGTACGCGGTGCTCGAGATCACCGCCGAGTCCGGACATCGCGAGCTCCGCCTCGTCAAGGCCCAGGACGCCATCGTGAACCCGCCGCACAGC
>Ga0182021_10004344_pt1 | contig 16679 bp, 11 predicted proteins | sample 612E3MmetaG_FD_120493 | JGI IMG/M metagenome (GOLD analysis project Ga0182021, IMG submission 120493) | Permafrost microbial communities from Stordalen Mire, Sweden - 612E3M metaG (Illumina Assembly) | ecosystem: Environmental > Terrestrial > Soil > Wetlands > Permafrost | place: Sweden...
CCCCGGCCCCTGGCCCCCGGCCTCAAGATGCGTCTCCCAATTTCGACCCGCCGCCGCAACCCACTCAAACAATAGGAGGTTACTCCCTCATGGTTGACAACTCCACATCTCGCCACATGCGTCACCCCGGCACGTGCTCTAGCCCACGCCGGAACCGTACACAGATGCAAGAACCATGGCCGCCGCATCAAAGTCAAAGTCCTTATCCGTGTTTATCGGTGTTCATCGGTGGCCAAACCTGTTCTACCCCCCCCCGCTTATACCCCAGCGGATTCCGCCGCGCGGCCCCGAAGCCCCTGCACTGTCACGCACTTGGGCCTTCGGGCTTCGACCGTGCGCGCCACCCCTGGTCGAAACGTGCTAGCATGTGGCATCGCCACGGTGGTCGTAGTTCGCCATCCGCCACAATGACCTCAAGGAGATCGTAATGAAAGCAGCAGTTTACTACGGGCCGCGCGACGTTCGGGTCGAAAGCGTCCCCATGCCCTCGGCTGGCCCCGGAGAAGTCGTCCTTCGAGTGCTTCGCTGCTCGGTGTGCGGCACCGACAAGCGCATTTTTTTGTACGGACAAAAGAATGTCGTTCCGCCGACCGTCACGGGACACGAAATCGTAGGGACTGTCTACCAGGTCGGCTCCGGTGTTCCCCCCGAGATCGCCATTGGCAGCCGGGTGGTGGTCGCCACGGTGGTTGGTTGCGGCAAGTGCATCTACTGCCAGCGAAAGCAATATAATCTCTGCGATTCCTTCACGGCTCTGGGGTACGATTACGCCGGCGGATTCGCCGAGTACGTCAAGATTCCGGCCGCCGCCGTGGCCCAGGGCAACATCATCCTGGTTCCTCCCTCCATGGCCCTGGAGCGCGCCGCTCTCGTCGAGCCGCTTTCCTGCTGCCTGAATGGCCAGGAGTATTTGAACGCCCAGCCCGGCGACCGCGCACTGGTTCTCGGCGCCGGCCCCATCGGATTGATGCACGCGGCGATCCTCAAGGCCCGCGGCTGCGACCCCGTTATCGTCACGGATGTCTCCGACGAGCGCCTCGCCTACGTGGAGGAATTCGGCCTCGGCCGGTCCGTCAACACCACCGGAGGCGATCCCATTGCGAAGATTCTCGCCGCAGTCGGAGGCGAAAAGTTCGACGTGGCCCTTACCGCCAACTCCGTGAAATCCACCCAGGCCGATGCCTTGAAGTTGGTGCGCAAGAAGGCCCGCGTTTGCTTCTTTGCCGGCATTCCGAAGGACGATCCGGTGCTGCCCATCGACACCAACGCGATTCACTACAATGAAATCTCCCTGTTCGGGTGCTTCGCTTCCAACTTGCAGCATTACCATCAGGCCCTCGAGATGATCTCCCGCGACGACATTCCTTGGGACCGCTTTGTCACCCATAAGTTCAAGCTAGCCGACATGGTCAAGGCCTTCGCGGTGATCGAGGCGGGACAAGGCATCAAGACGGTTATCGACTGCGAGTAACGGCAACTGTAATGGACAAGAATTCCCTAGGGCAACTGATCGAGATCTCCCACGTCGTGGGAGCCAACCGGGAGTACGTGCAAGCGGCCGGCGGCAACACTTCCGTAAAATCCCCCGACGGCCGTACCATGGCCATCAAGGCCAGCGGCACTGCCTTGACCCTGATGAGCGAGACGGACGGTTGGGTGGAGATGGACGTGGCGGCGGTCTTGCACGCCCTCGACCGAACCGACCTGGCCGCGCTCCCCGTCAAGGAGCGCGAGGCGTGCGTGCTCGAGTGCCTGCACGCCGCGGCGGTTGGCGGCCGCGGACGGCCATCGGTCGAGACCGCGCTGCACGCCATGCTCGGCCGCGTAGTCGTCCACACCCACGCCGTGGCGGCCAACGCTTTGAACTGTGGGCCAGGCGCCGCGGCCCTGGCGGAGATTTGTCCCGCCGGCGAGCTGCCCCCGCTGTGGGTGCCGTATACCGATCCGGGCTATTGCCTGGCAGCCGCTGTCAAGACGGCCGCCGAGGCTTACCGGCAACTACACGGTTCCGCACCCAACGTCATTTTCATGGAGAATCATGGCATCCTGGTGGCGGGTTCCGACGCCGCCGACTGCCTGGCGCTCCACGCCGAATGGGTGGCGCGCTGCGAGCGGTATTTCTCCCCGCTGGCGCCGCCCGTCCAGCCCGCTCCGGAAATCGGTTCCGCCGCCGTGCGTAAGAGCATGGTGGAGCTTCGCCGCGTATGGCGCGAAGCCTTCGGCGCCCGGCCTTTCATCCGTTTCTCCAGTGACAAGGAACTGGCCGGGGCAGCTTGCTCGGAAGCGGCCGATCTGTTCGCCGCCGGCTCGCTTACGCCCGACCACATTGTCTATACCGGCGCCCATGCCGTGGTGGCTGAGTCGCTCGATGAGTTACCCGCCAAGTTAGCCCCCGCCTTGCGTGAGAAATCGTTCTCGCGGGTGGCATTAGTCAGAAATGTCGGGACCTTCGTGCTGGCTGCCGACCCCGCCAAGCTGGACGCCGCCGAGGACCTGGCCGTCGCCGGAGCGCGCATCGTCCGCCTGGCCGCCGGCCGCGGCGGGGCCCGCAATCTAGCCCCCGTCTTTGCCAACTTCATCATCAATTGGGAGGCCGAACACTACCGTGCCAAACTGACGGGCAACGCGCAGGCACCTCTGGCCGGACACGTGGCTCTGGTCACCGGAGCGGCTTCCGGCTTGGGTTGCGGCATAGCGCTGGGGTTGATCGAGGCCGGTGCCTCGGTGGCCTTTTGCGACATCGACGAGCCGGGCCTCGCGACCGCTGCCGCCGGTTGCGCCGACCCGCGCCGCGCTCTCCCCGTGCGCATGGACGTCACCAGCGAACAGTCCGTCGCGGCTGCCTTCGATAGCCTTGTCGGCCGTTGGGGTGGCGTCGATATCGTGGTGTGCGCCGCCGGCATCGCCCCTCCTTACGAACTCGTCGATATGCCCCTCGACAAGTGGCGGCTGGCCCTCGAGATCAACCTGACCGGCTATTTCCTGGTGGCGCGCGAAGCCGCCCGGATCATGCGCGCGCAGGGAGAAGGCGGGTCCATGGTCATGTTGTCGTCCAAGACCGGCCTCGAAGCCTCCAAGAGTAACTCCGCCTACAATGCTACTAAGTCCGGTGAGTTACATCTGATGCGCGGCTGGGCCATGGAGCTTGGACCGCAGGGCATTCGCGTGAATGCGGTGGCCCCCGGCAACGTCTTCGAAGGCTCCAAGATTTGGAACCCCGAGTACATCAAGGCCGCCGCTAAGAAGAAGGGCATCCAGCCCGAAGAAGTGATTCCCTACTACAATTCGCTCACGTCCCTGAAGCGCGAGATCAAGCGCGCCGACGTGGCCAATGCGATTATCTTCCTGTGTTCGGACTCCGCGCGCTGCATCACCGGGCAGACCCTGGTGGTGGACGGCGGACAGGTGATGGTGCGATGAACGATCAACTCGAAGCAGCCCTTTACGGCGGCTCGCTGGAGAGCCGTCTCGAAGCCTTGCGCCAGCTTTGCGCCGGGTTGGGCGATAGGCCCCACCGGGGCACCAACTGCCACATCCACACCAACGAATCCTTCAGTGTCTTTCGGTCGCCGTCGGAAGCCGTCTGGCAAGCCGCGCGCGAAGGCCTGGCGGTTCTCGGCATCAACGACCATTACACCGTGGCCGGCCACGATGAGTTTCGCCAGGCGTGCAAGATTGCGGGCCTGGACGCGACGTTCTCCATGGAGGCCGTGGGCATGGACCGCGCGGCCGAAGCCGCCAAGCTGCTGCTCAACGACCCCGATAACCCCGGCCGCGTCTACCTCTGCGGCAAAGGCATCACCCGAATTCCGCCGGAGTCTTCCGTCGCCGCGCGGAGTCTGGCCGGAATGCGCGCCGCTCTCGAACGCCGCAACCACGAGATGACCGTCAAGATCGGTCAGCTCTTCCGCGACCGCCTGGATGCCGACGGCCCGACCTGGGACGACGTGGTCTCTTTGACGCCGCGTGGCAATGCCACCGAGCGCCACGTGGGAAAAGCCGCGCTGGGCCGCTTGCGCGCGATCGCCGCCGCCCGCGGCCTGCCCGTCGGCGAGGTCATCGAGCGCTGCTGCGGGGTCGCTCCACCCGCCGCGGCCGACGATGCGGCGTTGCAGAACTTCCTCCGTGGAAAGCTTCTCAAGGCCGGCGCCCCCTGCTACGTACGGGAAACCGAAGATGCCTTCATCTCCTCCGAGGATCTCCGCGACATGTTCCTGGCCTTCGGAGCGATTCCCACTTATCCGGTGCTCGGCAATCCAGTCACATCCGGGGAGCGCGATGTCGAGGCGCTTCTCGATCGGCTGGAAGCATCGGGCTTCTATGCGATCGAAGTCATACCGCACCGCAACACGCGGGAGCGGTTGGCGGAGATCGTCTCCGCGGCGCGCCGCCGGTGGTGCCCCGTTTTCAACGGCACCGAACACAACACACCCGAGGCTCGCCCGCTGCTCGACCCGTATGCGCTCGATCCGGAGTTCGAGCCCTGGTTCCGCCAAAGCACCGCTCTGATGCTGGGCCACCAGGCTGCCGTAGCCCGCGGGGAACCGGGGTTTGTGGCGGAAAATGGTCAACCTTCCATCTCGGACGCGCGCGCGCGCTTCGAGCATTTCACCAAGTCAGTGACATAAGTTCAATCTACTTACAGGAGTACAACAGAAGTGGCTAAGACAGAAATTCCGATTGCAGAGCCTAAAGGAAAATTGGGTGTCATGACGGTGGGCCTGGGCGCCGTGGCGACCACCATGATCGCGGGCGTCGAGGCTGTTCGCCGCAAGCTCGCCCTTCCGGTCGGCTCCATGACGCAAATGGGTACCCTTCGGCTCGGCAAACGAACCGACAAACGCGTCCCCAAGATCAAGGACTTCGTCCCCCTGGCCGACCTCAACGATCTGGTTTTCGCCAGTTGGGATCTGTTCACGGACAACGCCTATGAGGCGGCCCTCAAGGCGGGAGTCCTGGACACCCGGCTGGTCGAGCAGCTCAAGGATTTCCTGGTCACCATCAAACCCATGACCGCCGCTTTCGAGCAGACCTGGGTCAAGCGGCTGCACCCCAACAATCTGAAGACCGGCGCCACCAAGATGGATCTGGCCGAACAGATCATGGAGGATATCCGCCAGTTTAAGAAGAGTTCCGGAGTGGACCGCCTGGTCATGATCTGGTGCGGTTCCACCGAACTCTATACCAAGGCGCACCCCGTCCATGACAATATGGAAGTGTTCGAACAGGGACTCCGCGACAATTCCCCCGATATCCCCCCGAGCATGCTCTACGCTTACGCCGCCCTCAAAATGGGCGTCCCGTTCGCCAATGGCGCGCCGCATCTGACGGTGGATGTCCCAGCCCTGACGAATTATGCCATCGAGCACCACATTCCCATCTGCGGCAAGGATTTCAAGTCCGGCCAGACCTTCATGAAGACCCTCCTGGCGCCCGGCCTGAAACTGAAGCTGCTCGGCCTGAAGGGTTGGTTCTCGACCAACATCCTGGGCAACCGCGACGGCGAAGTGCTGGACGACCCCGAGAACTTCAAGAGCAAGGAAGTGACTAAGTCGTCGGTCCTCGATCGCTGTATTCAACCCGATATCTACCCCGAACTCTACGGCGACTACTACCACAAGGTGAGGATCGAATACTATCCCCCGCGCGGCGATGCCAAGGAAAGCTGGGACAACCTGGACATCTTCGGATGGCTCGGCTACCCCATGCAGATCAAGGTCAACTTCCAGTGCCGCGACTCGATCCTGGCCGCCCCCATGGCCCTCGATCTGGTCCTATTCCTGGACCTGGCTCAGCGCTGCCCCGAACTGGCCAAAATGGGAATCCAGGAATGGCTCTCGCTCTACTTCAAAGGCCCGCAAGCCGCCGAAGGCCTCTACCCCGAGCATGACGTGTTTATCCAGGTGATGAAGCTCAAGAACACCCTCCGCTACCTCCGTGGCGAAGAGCTGATCACCCACCTCGGCCTCGAATACTACGACTGATGTCCCTCACTGCCGGGGGGCCAAGTCTGGCCCCCCGGCAAGAAGTAGAATGATGTCATGGGCACGGCTCGTTACGTCCACTGGCAAGACCGAGGCATGTGGCTCGGATACTTCGAGGAGTTCCCCGACTATCTGACCCAAGGCGAGACGCTCGCGGAATTGGAAGAGAATCTTCGCGATCTCTACCGGGACCTGACGAGCGGCGAGATTGCGGGCGTCCGCGTTGCTCGTGGGGCAGATTGGCAATCTGCGGCGGATTGTCAATCCGCCTGCCGCACTTGAATCCGCCCGCCGCGACAGCGGGGAACCGCCATCGCTGTGGCCAGGCACATCCTGAAAAAGCTCGCCGATTGACGCCGCGCAGCCCCACGCCGGGTCGACCCGCGCGCGGTTGGCAGGCGGCACCGCCCCCCCAAGCAGCATAGCCGCAACCAAATGTGGGGCGGACGCCCTCGTCCGCGCCGGACGCCCCCGTCCGGCCCTTCTTGTGTTCGAGCAGGCCGACCGTGGGGCGTCCCCGGAGGGGGCCCGCCCCACGAAAATGACTGCGGCTACGAAGCCTTGAGAGTGCAGTAGCGCGGTTGCCTACACCCCCAGCCGGGAGCGGCGGACCAGCTCGCCTAACGTCTGGTTGGTCTGCGGCTGATACCCTTTCAACGGGAGTATCCGTTCATGGATGGCGTCCAGCAGCCAGGCCGGTTGTGGGAAGAACAGGGCCTCTAACTCCGGTGCGGGCGTGATCCAGTTCCTCGAGCCGACCACCACCGGGGGGCCGTCCAGATCGTCGAAGCAGAGCTGAGTCAGGTTGGCCGCGACGGTCTGCATCACGCAACCGCGCTCCACCGCGTCGCACACCAGCAGCACCTTGCCGGTCTTCTTCACCGACGCCGCCAGCGGCTCGTAGTTCAGCGGGTTGGCGGCACGAAGATCGATCACTTCGGCCGAAAGCCCGAATCGCTTTTCGAGATCTTCGGCCACCTCGATGGCGGTATAAAGCGCCGGCCCCAGCGTGACCATCGTCAGGTCCTTGCCCTTTCGCTTGATGGATGGCTCCCCGAGATCGATCTCGTAGTAGCCCTCGGGAACCCCGCCCTCCTCGAACCGCTCGCCGTAATCGTAGACCTTCTGGCTTTCGAAGAAGACCACCGGATCGGTGCCGGCCAGCGCGGCGTTCATCATGCCCTTGGCGTCGTAGGGCGTCACGGGATAGACCACCTTCAATCCGGGGATGTGATTCGCCAGCGCGGTCCAGTCCTGGGAATGTTGCGCGCCGTATTTGGCGCCCACGGAAATCCGCAGCACCACCGGCATGATCAGTTGTCCGGCCGACATGGACTGCCACTTGGAGAGCTGGTTGAAGATCTCATCGCCCGCGCGGCCCATGAAGTCGGCGTACATCAGCTCCGCCACCACCCGGCCGCCTTCGAGCGCGTATCCCACCGCCGCGCCGACAATCGCCGCCTCGGAGATGGGCGAGTTGAAGAGCCGGTGGTAGGGCAGCGCCTCGGTGAGCCCGCGGTAGACGGCGAAAGCGCCGCCCCAGTCGCGGTTCTCCTCTCCGAAGGCCACCATGGTGGGGTCGATCGCGAAGCGGTATAGCATGGCCTCGAAGATGCCGTCCCGCACGTTGTACATCTTCATCTTGGGCACGGGCTTCCCATCCTGCACGGCCGTGCGCACCTTCCCCTTGATCTGCTGGACCCTGGGGTTTTGCGCGAGGTCTTGCAGAAACTCGGGCTTCCGGTCGTCGAACTTCTCGACTTTGCGGTTGGAGAACATGACCGAGCTAACCAGTTCGGAGCCGGCGCCCACACGCGGGCTGGCCTCCAGATCGGTGGCCAGGCGGAACATCTCGAAAACCGCCGTGTCGATGGCGTCCTTGGCGCTATCGAGCACGTCCCCGGCGACCGCTCCGATCTCCACCATCTTCTGGTGGAAGGAGCGGATCGAATCGGCCTGCTGCCAGAGCTCGATCTCTTCCTTGGAGCGGTAGCTCGACGCGTCCGACGGCGAGTGTCCGCTGATGCGGTACGTAATGGTATCCAGCAGGACCGGGCCGCGGCCCTCCTCGATCACCTGCCGCTTGCGCCGGAAGGCGTCGATCACCGGCAGCGGATCGTAGCCGTTGACGCGCTCCGCGTGCATCTGCTCGGGGTTGACGCCGGCGCCGATGCGCGCGATGAACTGCATTCCCATGGTCTCGCCGAAGGGCTGGCCGCCCATCCCATAGAAGTTGTTCATGCAGTTGAAAACGATGGGGAGGCCGCCGCCGAGCGAAGCGTCCCACAGCTTGCGGTACTGGTCCATGGCGGAGAAGGTGATGCCTTCCCACACCGGACCGCAGCCGAAGGAGGCGTCGCCGATGTTGCACACCACGATTCCCGGCTTGCGGTTGACTCTCTTGAAAAGCGCCGCGCCCGGCGCGATCGATCCGGAGCCGCCCACGATGGCGTTGTTGGGGTAGATTCCGAACGGCGCGAAGAAGGCGTGCATGGAGCCGCCCAGGCCGCGGTTGAACCCGGTCTCGCGCGCGAAGAGCTCGCTGTACGCTCCATAAACGAAGAACCGCAGGGCGAGGCCCTTCACCGTGCCTTTGTAACCCTTTTCGACCGGGCCGAGAATGGCGCCGTCGCGGTAGCTCTTCATGAGCTCCAGCAGTTGCGCGTCGCTCCACTGGCGAATGGCCGAGAAGCCTTTCGCGAGGATCTCGCCGTGACTGCGGTGCGACCCGTAAATATGGTCGTCGGAGGTCAGCGAGAACGCCATGCCGACGGCCGCCGCCTCCTGCCCAATGGAAAGGTGCGCCGGGCCGGCATGATTATAGGTCAAGCCCTGAAACGCGCCCTTGGTTTTGATCTCGTTGAGAATCGTCTCGAACTGCCGGATGGCGCACATATCCTGCCAGATGGCCAGGAACTGCTCGGAAGAATAGGCGGCGCGTTCCTGCTCGCCCGTCCGCTGATAGGCGTTCACCTCTATGTCGGACAAATGGATGGTACTTCGGGCAAACACTCTTTCCGGTTCTATAACAATCGATTTTGGCATTCCGCCTGACTCCTAATAAAAATGTGTTGCCGAAAAAGGGCGCGCGGCGAAACGCGTCCCGATGAGTCGGGACGCGGCCGGCACGAGTGCCTGCGCCACGAGCGGTTCCCAGCCTCTTTCGTCATGCTTTCAATGAACTCCCAGAATCGCTTCGCGCAAGGCTTCCGAAACCGTGGGGTGCGGGAAGACAATCTCGCTGACATCGGAGACGCACATCTCCGTTTCCACCATGATGGCGGCCGCGATAATGAACTCGCTCGAGGCGTTGCCGATGGCATGAACTCCCAGTATCTCGCCAAATCGCGCGCCGGTCAGAACCTTTACCATTCCGGTTCCGCCTTCGTTCTCGACCAGAAATCTCCCCGCGACCGCCATGGGCACGACGGACTTCTTGTACTCAATGCCCTTGGCCTTGAGCTCCTCTTCCGTACTGCCCACCGAGGCCACTTCGGGATGGGTGTAGACTACCGCGGGAATGGCCTGGTAGCGTATACGGTCCTTCTTGCCGAACATGTTGTTGACGGCGACGATGCCTTCGCGCGTGGCCGCATGGGCCAGCATGCGCCGTCCGGTGACGTCTCCGCAGGCCCACAAGCCGGGGACGTTGGTCTTGCCCAGTTCGGAGGTCTTCACGCCCTTGCGGCTGAAATCGACGCCCAACTCTTCGAGACCCAAGCCCTCGACCGCCGGCGCGCGCCCGGTCGAGTTCAGAATGCAATCGGCCGAAGCGCTGGATTGGGAACCGTCGGCCGCCTGGAAACGAACGGCGTTGCCCTCGATGGCGAGCACCTTCACGGAGAGGTTAAACTCGATCCCCGCGCGCTTCATGATCTGCAGCAGCCGGGTGGAGATCTCGAGGTCGGCTCCAGCGGCGATCTGGGGCAGCATTTCGTAAACCGCCACCTGGGAACCGATTTCATTGAAGAAACAGGCGAACTCCAGACCGATGTAACCGCCGCCGACGATGGCGATCTTCCCAGGGACGCGCGTGAGATTGAAGACCGTGTCGGAATCGAGCACGCCCTCGGAGCGGATTCCGGGAATGGGCGGCGCGGCCGGCCGCGAGCCAGTCGCTAACAGGATGTTGGCGGCTTCATAGCGCGCCGCGCCCACTTCCACGGCGTTGCGCGCCACCAGGCGCGCCTGGCCGGCAATCGCTTCCACGCCGGCGCGCTTGAGCATACCCTCGACGCCCTTGGTCAGGGTGCTGACGACGCGCTTCTTGCGCTCCACCACGGCGGGCATGTCGAATTCCACGGAGCCGAGGCGCACACCATACTTGGCGGCCTCCTGGCATTCATGGAAGAGCTTCGAGGACCGCAAGAAGGTCTTGGCGGGAATACACCCGACGTTGAGGCAGGTACCGCCCATGCAGCCCTTCTCGATGAGCGCCACTTTCTTGCCCATATGGCCGGCGTGAGCGGCGGCTTCATATCCTCCCGGACCGGCCCCGATCACAATTAAATCGTACATATCGACTCCACGTTCTCGATTTTCTCCTTAACCACCTTCAAGAATCTCGCGCCGGGCGCGCCATCGATCACCTGGTGGTCGAAGGTGATCGAGAGTCCGATGGCATCGATGAATTCGATTCTACCCTCGCGCCGGACGGGCTTCAGTTGAATGCAATCGACGCCCAGAATGGCCACCTGCGGCGGGTTGAGCACGGGCGTAAACGACTCGATTCCCAAACCGCCGAGGTTGCTGACGGTGAAGGTGGCGCCCGACAGGTCGTCCGGGGGAACCGTGCCTTTCACGGTCTGCGCGGTGAGTTCTTTCATCCGCACGGAAAGCTCGCCGGCGGTCAGCTTGTGCGCATCCCGGACCACGGGAACCATCAAACCGCGCGGTGTGTCGCAGGCAAACCCGATATGGATCTCGCGGTGCTTGTGGACTTTGCCGTCGATGAACTCGACGTTGACATCGGGGACATCGAGCAGCGCCCGGATGGCGCAAAAGGTCACCAGGTCGTTGATATTGATATCGGGCACGCCGGCGGAGGCCTTGATTTTGGCGCGCATCAGAAGTAGGCCGCCCGCGTTGGCGGATGTGTGGAGGGTATACTGCGCGGTGGTAGCCAAGGACTCGCGCATGCGCCGCGCAATGGTGGCGCGGATGCCGGACATGCGGGTCGCGGCGGGACCCGGGGGAACCAGGTCGCCGGAAAGCACCATACCGCCCGTGCCGGAGCCCTCGCCGCCAACCTCCATGCCCTCCTCGATGCGTTTGTTCGCCAGAGAGGATACGCGCGGCGATTGGTGGTACTGCTGGCGCAGGTCGTCTTCGAGAACGCGGCCGGCCGGGCCGGTACCGGTGAGCGCGGCGGGATGGAAGTCGTGCTCCGCGGCAAAACGTCTGGCGCGCGGGCTGAGCGGTCCGGAAGCCGCAGCCGGCTCCGGGCGGGCCGCCGGGCGATCGGCCTTGGGCGCGTCGGGTGTTGCGGCGGGAGCCGCCTCCTTGGCCGCGGCGGCGGCCGGCGGCGCGGCACCCTGAGGCCGGAAAGCGTCGGCGCTCTCGCCAGCCTCTCCTATGACAAACAGGGTGGTGAATACCGGCACCAGGGCGCCTTCGTCGAAGAACGTCTCCAGGATCGTGCCGTCGGCGGGCGCGGTGACCTCGAAGGTTGCCTTGTCCGTCTCGATATCCGCCACCACTTCTCCGGCGGCAACCTGCTCTCCCTTATGCTTACGCCATTTTGAGATGAGACACTCTTCTACGGTGTTGCCAAGCTTCGGCACTTCAACGGGTATTGCCATTTACCGATTGGTCTCCTTCAACAGTGGGGCCGGGCGTGCCCGGCCCCTACAATGTTTTTTTATCGACTTTCGCCAGCTGCGTATCGGGCACTCCGGCGCACATGTGCACGTCGAAGTCCGAAACGTTGTTCAGCGCGAATACCGGCACGCCAGCCGCGCGGGACCCCTTGATGCGGAAGAAGTCCGCTCCCTGGACGTCGTCCAACACGAACAACGGCCGCTGGTCTTCCTTTTCGGCCTTGACTTCAATGTTATCGAACTGAATGCCCTTCACGTGCCGGACGTAGAAGCCGTGCGAGGGCATGCTGTGCGTAACGGGCGGCGGCCCGGCCGGGCCCCGTCCCCCTTGCTGGCCGGGCGCCGGACCTCTGCCGGCGGCTCCCCGTCCCTGCCCTTCGGGAACAAACTGGCCGTTCGGCCCACGGCCGTTGCCGTGGCGCGACTCCGAAAGGAACATGGCCGGCTCGGGATACACATCCTCGGACTCCAGAGGCTGGAAGGCGGCATCCTCTTTCGTACCGCCGCCCTGGTGCAGCACCTGGACGTTGCTGATTTTCACATCTTCGATCAAGTGCCCGGGAATTCCGCTGATCACCGAGCCCAGCTTCGGAGAGCAGCCCGAGCACACAATGTTGCTGATGATGACACGCTTCAGGGTTCCGACCGGCCGCCCATCGGGAGCTCGCAAGCGCCTGCCCAACCGCAGAAAAATGGGCGCGCTGATGATGTCCCGCATGGAAATGTTGGTCACCGTGATATCTTCCAGCAGGGCCCCGTCGACGGTTTCGAGCGCCAGCCCCTGGCACCCTTCGAAGACGCAGTTCGAGATGGTGATGTTACGGAAGCCGCCGTCCGATTCGGTGCCGAACTTGATGCGCCCGGTGCCCCCGCCCTGAGGCCGCCGCTTGTAGGTGCCGTCGAGCAGCGTGCCTTCTTCCCAGCAGCCGCTCACGTAGCAGTTGGTAATGGTGACGAATTCGGTCTGCTTGGAGGATCCCAGGGCGTGGTCGGCCTTCAGGCAGATGCCATCGTCGGCCGGGGAATTGACGTAGCAGTTCGAGATGCGGACGTTGCGGCAGCAATCGATATCCATTCCATCGCGATTGGTGTCGATCTTCAGATTGTCAATGGTGAGGTTTTCGATCCCCGTAGCCAGAATCCCGAAATGTCCGCCTTGCAGGATGGAGAAATCGCGTAGCAAAACGTTATGGCAGCTCTTGAGACTGATGGACTTGTTGCCCACGCCGGGCGTCTGGGCGCCCATGCCGCGGCTCAGCCCTTTGCCCCAGATTCGCCCGAAGCCGAGGATGGCGATGTTGCCAAGCGATTCGCCCCAAATGAGACTGTTGTGGAAGTGGCTGTGGCCGAAATCCTGGTACATGTCCCATTGGTTGGGCTCGGCCGGGTCGAACCCGCCGCCGGCACCCTGGGCGGGAGGGTCGGCCGCAACGATGGTGGCACCGGCATTGAGGTACAGCGAGATATTGCTCTTGAGGCGGATGGAATAGCACAGGTAATTGCCAGCCGGGAACAGCACGGTCCCGCCGCCCGCGGCGCTGGCCGCGTCGATGGCCTTATTGATGGCCGGCGTGTCCAACGTCTTGCCGTCACCTGTGGCCCCAAACACTCGCACATCGAAGGAACCCGCACCCGGCGGGTTCGCAGCGGCGCGCGCGATGCCCTGCCCTGCCTGAAAGGCCAAGCCAGTTGCCGCCACTCCCGCTCCGGCGCGCTTCAAGAACTCTCGCCGTAGATTTTCAGTTGACATAGGACCATTCCGAAAAAGCGACCGAAATTAAAGTATAGCGAGTTGCGGACCCGATTCGGAATTTGGCGCGGCTGCCGGTGGGGGGATCGCCGGGTTGAGAGGGCCGAAAAAACAGGCCGCCTCAGGCGGCTGGACCCGCTGAAAGCGAGTCCGCAGGCAAGATTGCCTGCCCCACACTTTGGCGAGAATTGTGGGGCAGATTGGCAGGGGTAGCCTCTGGGTCCGGCGGGTTGGTAACCCGCCCACTGCCGGTTGAAAACCGGCGGGCAGGATACAATCCTGCCCCACATAGCGGCAAGCCGCAACGAGTGGTGGCGATTCTCCGCGGTCGTGGCGGAGGGTACAAGGGCGGCAGGCGGATTGCCAATCCGCCGGACCCAGAGGGTACCCCTAACAACCTGCCCCACAAGTCGAAGGCCCACTCGAACAGACGACCAAAGGCGATCGTCTGTCGCACGTTTACAGTGTCTTCCGGTCGACTTTCGCCAGTTGCGTATCGGGCACGCCGGAGCACATGTGCACGTCGAAATCCGAAACGTTTTGCAGAGCGAAGACCGGCACGCCAGCCGTGCGCGATCCCTTGATGCGGAAGAAGTCCGCCCCCTGGACGTCGTCCAGCACGAAGGCCGGCCGCTGGTCTTCCTTGTCGGCCTTGATCTCAACGTTGTCGAACTGGATTCCCTTCACATGCCGCACGTAGAAGCCATGCGAAGGCATGCTGCGCATGGCCGGCGGCGGCCCGCCAGGACCTCTTCCGCCGGGGCCTCTTCCGCCGGGCTGCTGGCCGGGCGCCGGGCCTCTTCCGGCGCCGGCGCGCCCCTGGCCTTCGGGAACAAAAGTGCCGTCCGGTCCACGGCCGTTGCGGCCCTGCCGGTCCGGCATGACGAACATATCCGGCTCAGGATAATAGTCCTCGTGTTCCGGGGGCTCGAAAGCCGCCGCTTCCTTCGTCCCGCCGCCCTGGTGCAACACCTGAACATTGCTGATTTTGACGTCTTCGATGTAGTGGCCTGGAATCCCGCAGATGACCGAGCCCAGTGCCGAAACCGAGCCGGAGCACACAATGTTGCTGATGATGACGCGCTTGAGGGTTCCGATGGGCCGCCCTTCGGGAGCGCGCATGCGCCTGCCCAATCGCAGGAAAATCGGGGCGCTCATGATGTCGCGCATGGAGATGTTGGTCACGGTAATGTCTTCCAGCAGAGCCCCGTCCACGGTCTCGAGCGCGAGCCCCTGGCACCCTTCGAACACGCAATTCGAAATGGTGATGTTACGGAAACCGCCGTCCGATTCGGTTCCGAACTTGATGCGGCCAGTGTGCGCGACGCCGCGAACATCCGGCGCCATCTTCTTGTAGGTACCGTCGAGCAGGGTGCCTTCTTCCCAGCAGCCGCTCACGTAGCAGTTGGTGATGGTGACGAATTCGGTCTGCTTGGAGGAGCCCAGGGCGTGGTCGGCCTTCAGACAGATGCCGTCGTCCCAAGGCGAATTCACGTAGCAGTTGGAAACGCGCACGTTGCGGCAGCAATCGATATCCATGCCGTCGCGATTGGTGTCGATCTTCAGATTGTCGAGCGTGAAGTTGTCGATGCCGGTGGCCAAGATGCCGAAGTGGCCGCCATGCAGGATGGAGAAATCGCGAAACAGCACGTTGTGGCAGTTCTTGAGGCTGATGGACTTGTTGCCCACGCCGGGTGTCTGGGCGCCCTCGCCCTTGCTGAGGCCTCTGCCCCAGATGCGGCCGTAGCCGAGAATGGCGATGTTGGCAAGCCCTTCGCCCCAAATGAGACTGTTGTGGAAATGGCTGTGGCCGAAATCCTGGTATTTGTCCCATTCGTTGGGTTCGGCCAGGTCGAAGCCGCCGCCGGCTCCCGGTGCGGGGGCGTCGGCCGCAATGATGGTGGCTCCCTGATCGAGGTAGAGCGAGACGTCGCTCTTGAGATGGATGGAATAGCAGAGGTAATTGCCGGCCGGGAACATGACGGTTCCACCGCCCGCGGCGTTGGCAGCGGCAATGGCCTTGTCGATGGCCGGCGTATCCAAGGTCTTGCCATCGCCGGTGGCGCCAAATGTTCGCACGTCGAAGGAACCCGCAACCGGGGGATTCGCGGCGGCGCGCGCCATTCCCTGTCCTGCCTGCAAGGCCAGGCCAGTTCCGGCCAGTCCCGCGCTGGCGCGCTTCAAAAACTCTCGGCGTAGATTATCAGTTGACATCGGTCCACCTCCAGGAATTGCCAAAAGAGAAGTATAGCGAGTTGCGGACGCGAATCGGTCCCCGAAGCGCGTTTTTGACGGCCGGGAGAGCGGAGTGTCCGTGGGGGGGGCGAAGGTTCGGGGATAAGAACCCGGGGCACGGATGCGCTTAGATGGCGTGACACGGCTCTCCAGCGCCACTTACTATGAGTGAGTGCGACACGCAGCGGAAAGTCAGTGCGGCGCCGGCGCGGAACGGGAGTCGCAACCCGCAATTGGATACGAGAGAGTACGATAATCAACCTATGTCGCATTCTGTGTTGCGCGCCTACCTCGGCAAGCCCGTGGCGAGGGTCCGAGTCGAAGACCTGCGACGGGTGTGGTCGTTCCAAGACTCTGAACGGGACGGAAATCGTGCCACGAGAGGCGTCACCCCGGCCGTCTTGGCCAGCTTGTGTGAACCCAATGCCGATGTGTTGGCCGTTTGGTTTCGGGCGATCCTGATGCGAATTCTGCTGCAGGGGGGCTTGTTGGACCAGTGGCGGAAGGGCACGGTCTTGCCGGACAAGGTATTCACGGTATTAGCGGAGTTTCCGCTTCCCGAAGGGCCGGCTGCAGCCGATCTTGGGGCCATTGTCGCCGCAATCGAGTAAGTCGCCCGCCGGCTTCGACCTGTCGGCGCTTTTCTATCCCGGATGTCGCGACGGGCGCACGCTTTACCGCGCTGAAATCGCGGAGGAGTGGTCCACGTCGCTACGTGGAGGGAAAGCGAATCTATTTCGGGGTCCCGGCCGCAAGTCTGCAGCGTGACAGCCGGGGGTGGGGGCGGGCGCTACTTTGCCGGGGTGGGGGCGGGCGCTACCTTGCCGGGGGGGGGGGGGGGCGCCCCTTGGGGGGGGGGGGGGGGGGGCGGTATCATCCAGGGGTAGGGGC